>Ga0315277_10002196_pt1 | contig 27401 bp, 27 predicted proteins | sample YL17G05_15_MG_FD_203695 | JGI IMG/M metagenome (GOLD analysis project Ga0315277, IMG submission 203695) | Sediment microbial communities from Yellowstone Lake, YNP, Wyoming, USA - YL17G05_15 | ecosystem: Environmental > Aquatic > Freshwater > Lake > Sediment | place: USA: Wyoming | collected... | reverse complement strand
TTGCATGCGTCCACGATCCCCGAAACGCCGAAAACGGGCAATACCAATTTGCTCAAGTTATTTTTTCGCGGTGCCTAAGGTGCCAGAAAAACTTGCCGCACACGGCCAGGGGCTTGCCACGCCGGCAGCCGCGGGTACAATAACGGCTGGTTCGCGTCCGGGGCGTGTCCGGGCCGGTTACGCACGAAATACCTCGGTTTTAGGGACTTCGCCATGTCAATAGTTACCCGTCGGGAATTCCTCGCTGGGGCGACCGCCCTGGGGGCGGCCACACTCCTCAGACGCCCCGTGCTGGCGGCCGAAACGGCCCCCAAGATCAAGAAAGGCACCGACCTGGTCACGCTCGGTAAAAGCGGCATCAAGAGCACGGTGCTGGGGATCGGCACGGGCACGGTCGGAGGCAGCGAGCAGCGGGCAATGGGGGAGGCCAGCTTCGTGAAGCTGGTCCACCACGCCTTCGATCGCGGCATCCGCTACATCGACACCGCCGAAAACTACGGCACGCACGCGCTGGTCCGCGCCGCCCTGAAGGGGCTCCCCCGCGACAAAATCTTCATCCAGACGAAGATCCCCGCCAAGCGTGCCTCGCAGGCCAAGGAGACCATCGAGCGGTACCGGAAGGAGCTGGGAATCGAACAGCTCGACACCCTGTTGATGCACGCCATGTGGGTGCGGACCTGGCCGACGGACATGCGCCCCGTGATGGACGTGCTGCTGGAGGCCAAGCAGCAGGGCCGCGTCCGCGCGGTCGGTATCTCCTCCCACAACATGGACCCGCTGGTGGCCTCGGTTGACCAGGGCGATTTCATCGACGTGCAACTGGTGCGGATCAATCCCTTCGGGGTGAAGGCGATGATGGACGGCGAGCCAGACCAGGTCGCCCCGCTCGTGCAGAAGATGCACCAGCAGGGCCGCGGCATCATCGGCATGAAGATCTACGGCGAGACCGGCTTTCGGGTCAAAGGCAAGGACAGCCCCGAGAGCCGCCAGAAGCGGCTCGAGTCGCTCAAGTACGTCCTCGGCCTGGGCTGCGTCGATTGCTTCACCATCGGGTTCAGCGACCCCAAGCAGATCGACGAGACGCTGGAGCTGATCGAGCAGGCGCAGGCGTGACTCGCGGACTCGGCCATCGTCACGGATGGCCTGCAAACAACTCTTGCTGCTTCAAGCAGTCGCCAAGATGGGAGTCTGGCGACCAGCGCAACAGTTTCTCCACGCACCGCACTTCTGCTCCGACCTCGGCAGCCAGAGCAACCAAGTCTAACTGGCTCAGGATGTCCGCAGTAATTGGACGCTTGGCTTCCCAAAAAATGAATGACGCGAAGAACTCACGAGTCGTTGGAGACTTCAACAGGGACGCGAGATACTCGGCATCCTCTCGGGTGCTACAGGGCACGAAGTAACATGTATCGTCGAGCACGATGGGCTTGCCCGCGAAGGTCCCCAGCGCCACGAAATCCAGTTCCTTGCAGAAACCGGAGGTGGCCACTTTCCACGGGGCGAAGGTGTAGTCCCCTACGCCGAAAACTGAGAATCTGGGCTGCGTCCTATAGACGGAACTGCCCCTGCGGTCGAGCCTATCCGCGTGCGACTGCAAGTATCGCCAGGTTTTGGGCGCCGTTGTCTCGATGCTTCGGGTTTCCTGTCCTATCGACTGCTGTGTGACGAGCATCCATCGCTTGGGAGCGTGAACCAGTCCTTTAGCTACCTCCGTGCCTTTGAGCATCGGATACAGGTGAGTTTCCTCCAAATCGACGAGTTCCCCCAGCCCGTTGCGGTACTTGCCTCCCTCACGGGTCAACTCCATCACTTTGCTACAGTCATGTTTGATGCCCGAACGCCAGCGCAGTGATCGGGAGCCCCTCAAGTGTTTGCAGCGCTCGTAACCTCGGACATCGGCGATCACGCGTCCGTCGCGATATCCGAGAACCGCGCCCTCCTCCTTGCTGCGCAGGCTGCTGAAAACGCGAGCGTCCTGGTTACCTGAGCAAGGAGAGAGTTCGCAGACGAGAAGGCAAGCCTCTACGCAAGCCCCGAAGGACTTCTCCGCGTCAATCATGTACATCGCCGAATTCTTGACAGCAATCTCACGCTTCCAAGCATGCGACAGCGCTTTGCGTGCTACGGCGGCTTTGCAGAGCATGGCGAGGACCGTTCGGCGGCCGTTGAGCCAGTCGAGGAAGCGAACAAGCAGCCATTCGGAGATGTCGAAATTCGCCTTGCCCGTGATCGCGTCCAGACCGGGCCGCCTGTAAAAGTTGCTTTTCTGGGGGAGATTGCCACTGCCAAGTGTGCTGAGCCGGGCGTTGGTGACCCACGGAGGGTTACCGATGACCAGCAGCGGATCAGGAAGCTCGCGTAGAAGGCTCGGCCAATCAAGCTCGAACGAATTGCCGCAAAGCACGCGTGTCTTACCCGCAAACTGCTTCTCGGCAATCGTCGCCTCTGCACGCCGCACATAAGACGGGTTGATATCTACTCCGAGAGCGTTTCCGATTGTCGGAAACCCCTCCAACGCGGCCACCAGCAAGTTTCCCACGCCACAGGTAGGCTCCACCACTGAGGCGGGCGACAACCCCCGAGTTGCCAAGACTTGACACACGGAGCGGGCCAGCCCCATGGGCGTCTGGAAGTCGCCAAACTCGATCGTCTTCTTTGATCTCTTACCGCCGGAAGACATAGACTTCACCTGACGCGGACTATTCCCTCGACCTTGCCCGCCTCTTCGATGACCCTCTTGTACTGAAGTCGCCATTGCAGCGCATTGGAAATCGTCAGATACCCCGACGCGGGTGGGTGCTGAAGAATCTCCCTGGCAATTTCGCGGGCCGCGATGTCGTCTACGGGCAGAAAGCGATCCTGCATGAACGCCACCAGGTCGTCCTCGTTCGCGTCCCTCTCCAAGAGTTCGCGAATGCCGCGTGTCATCTGATAGTCGGCGGTCCGTTCGGCCTCCACGAAGATCGTGTGGAGGACATCGAGTATCCCCGTCGAAGTAGCCCGATCGTCCGTCTTCTGGTACACGAACACCAAGAGAGAGTAGCCTAGACCGAAGATCTTCTGCCGTGCGGACTTGAAGGGGCAGGACGACTGCGGCTGCCTAATGCTGGTGACCTTGACGTCGACATGCAGAGCCGGAAAATCGATGCCCTTAGCCGACGAGCCTCTTTGGTATTCATACCTCTGGCCGAGGTACGCCTGGAACTTGTGCTCGAAGTACGTTCCCACCGCCTTCCCGTCGGTCACACCGAACAGGGACGGTTCGGGGTGTGTTGACTCGATCTCGGCAAACGTGCGGGCTTCTTCAAGTAACGTTTGCAGTGTCAGCTCCTGCTTCATGACACCCACCAAGAGCACGGGTATCCTGGCCCTTCAACCTAACAGCCACAGCGAGGCCACCACACTTCAGATTGTATCTGATACTCGCGGGCAGTACAATCGACCTGGGAGGGAACGCGGCCGGGGCCCCCTCACCCCGACCCTCTGCCGCGGGCAGGACTTCGATACGATCCTTGTTTCCTTCACTACGTAGTCGACTGTTCTTTGTTATCCACCGACTCACGGGTATGAGCGGATCGGAGGCGCCGCACATACTCTTTGAGAATGGGACTTGACCCGTATCGCGTAATCCCACAGTCCGTCTTAACGTATGCGACGGGCTTCTGCATGATGTTCAGATTCAGGTCTTCCCCAACTGGCGCGTACACAGTCACCGCCTCGCGAGATTCCAGGCGTGGCGGCCACGTCTTCTCGGCGCTGAGATCCGCGTTGATGAGGGTGTGACGTATCGCGCTCGTTCTCCCAAATCCGACATCCCTGATTGTGACGGGAAATGCACTCAAGTTGACCACCTCAACGCACAAGCGAGCAGGCGTACGAGATTGCACGAGCCTAGTGTACAACTCATTCGGGCGGTCACCAACCCAACCCGCGTTTTGCCCGAAGGCCATCTTCGGTACTACCTTCAGCTTCACACGACTTGTGTTCAACTGATGCCACGTGTTGATCATCCCCAAAACGGCCCCGAGTACACCGGTTATGGCACCGGCAATTGCAGTAACCAAGGTAACAACTTGCATTTGCGTCATGGCGTTTGCTCCGTAAGCCTTGCCTCGAGCCGCCGAAAACGTCCGGGCTCGCGCCTCACCACACTGCCGGGTATCGCCGAGTACCTCGGGCCCACAGAGGATTATACGCGCAAGGTAGACGGTGGCACAGGTCGGGTCTTGAGCCGGGACCAACGGCGCTTGAGGCCAAAGCCCACGTAGACGTCGGGCCTGTTACCGCCTGCGGCGGCGAAGGGCCATGAACGGCCCTGAGGAGCCGTTCGCTGGAGGTGTCGAAGGGGATTCGGCTTTGTGCCCAAAGTCAGTGCGCTTCGGTCAGTTGGCAGCCCAGCGCGCCCGCCAGGCGGTCCATCACGTCGGACCGTAGTGTCCGTTCACCGGTCAGGAACTCGTCGAGCAGAAGCGGTGTGATGCCGGCTTGGGTGGCAATAGCCGAAAGGGACAACTCGCTGGCGTGGACCGCGCGGCGCAACTAGCCGCTGATGGTCGTTTCCTCGCGGGCGTCCTTCCGCATCTGGTCGCGGGCCGCCATCTCCGGCAGTTCCTCGGCGACTTGCTCCCGTTGCCGCTGGAGGCGCTGCTGCTCGGCTGGGCTAAGCTCCCGCGTGATTCGCCGTGCCTGTCGCTTCTGCATAGTTCGCCTTATCGCACTCCAGAAGGGGACAGTCCCATTTTCGCTCCGCGAAAATCGGGACAGTCCCCAGGTTGTTTCTCGGCCGCCCCTCAGCAGTGCCGCGTCGTCAGGCGATCTGCACCTACCGCCCGCTTGCGGGATCTTGTCGCACGGCCCAAAGGTAGCGCTGCGAGGCCACGTAGAGCACGCCGTTGGCCGCGATGGGCGTGCTGAAGACCGGCGAGCCGAGCCGGAGTTGGCTGAGCACCTTGGGTTCTTTGCCGGCGGCCATCACGTAGAAGTCGGTCTTATTGCCGAAGTACATCTTGCCGTCGGCCAGCAGCGGGCCGCCCCAGGTCTCGGACTTGGTGTCGTGGACCCAGTAGCACTGGCCGGTGTCGGCGTCCAGGCAGTGCATCCGCCCGGCGATGTCGGGAATGTACAGCAGTCCGTCGGCGATGGCCACGGTGGAGATGCTGCGGTCCAGCCCGTCGTAGGTCCAGACGCGGCCGGACTGGGTGATGTCGCCCGTCTTGGTGGCGTCGATGCAGTGGAGCATGCCTTTGCCGCGTCCGTGGGCGGGGTCTTGCCCGATGGCGAGGTAGACCCGGCTGCGGTAAAACACCGGCGTGGCGATGAGCTGACTGGGGCCCACGTATTGCCCGTCGTCCTTGTTCGGGCTGTTCCCCTTGCGTTTGTCGCCGTCGTAGTAGGGGATGGCCTTGCCGTCGCGGAGCTTGTACTCGGGCGGGTTGCACTCGTAGGACCAGACCTTTTTCAGATGGACCGGCTGCTCCGTGGCGGCGGAGAGCGCCTCGAAGGCGTAGCAGATGCCGTCGCCCCCGCCGAAGAAGATCAGGGCCCTCCCACCCACTTCGCCCAACGAGGGCGACGACCACTGCGCGTGGTACATCCGCCGGCCGATCTTCTCGTCGTCGGTGGCCACCAGCCGTCCGGTCCTCTTGTCGAGCACGATCAGGCTGGGGGCCTCGGGCGAGAGGACCTTGGCGTGCGGCTCGTCCACGCCGTTGGACGTGCCCGTGTAGAGAAGGTCGCCGTGGATCAGGATCGAACAACTGGCGGCGTCATGGGGGTGGACGTCAAGCTGGTCGATCGGGTCGAACCGCCAGATGATGTCGGCGTCTTTCGGCGTCAGTTGGACGGGTGGTTTGCCCGGACCGACCATGTACTGCGCTTCGTCGGTGAACGGCCCGTCGTTGCCGTCGGCCTGGCCGTCGGCGTCGAGGCAGAGGATGTCGCCGGCGCTGGAGACCACGTACACCCGGTCGCCTTCGACCGTGGGCGACGAGCAGACCCCCAGAAACTGATGCCCGAAGTGCGTGCCTTTGGGCAGCTCGGTGCGTTCGGGGATGGCCAACTGCCAGAGGAGGTCTCCGGTGGCCTCGTCGAGGCACTTGACCAGCCCGCCGCGGGAGCGCGAGAGCCGCGGGTCGCCGGCCAGGGTAAGGTCGTCGGTGCCGACGAAGACCCTGCCGGCGGCCACAGTGGGGTTCCCGTAGGCGGCCGAGCCGAGTCGGACGGTCCACTTGACGTTCTTGGTCGTTTCCGGGTCGATTCCTCCGCCGCTGGGCGCCTTCTCACCGGGCACGAAGGATTCGGGCAGCCCCGTTTCCTGCGAGACCAGGTTGCGGTTGTCGCTTCCGCCCCATTGCGGCCAATCGGCAGCCCAGACAACACTCGCCAACGACGACAGACAGAGCAGGCCGAGACAGCGGGCAGGCGTTCGCGGGGCGGGCATGTTCTTCTCCTCAAGGGTGCGCGGATCTCAGGGGATCACCCCAGTCTAGGCGGCCGTGATCTGGAGTGCAAGCGCCGGGCAAGCCCGCCCGCTAAGGATCGTGTGCCAAACAGCTTCCCGATTTCGGGTTTGGAGTTTAGCGGCCGACGGCACGTCGGCCTGGAGTGGCTGCGGGGAACAACAACGCACCGTGGGTCGCCGTGCCGGCGACCGCTAAACAGCCAAGTCGAGAAGTTGTTTAATACGCGATCTTAAACGAGCCTGTCCCTTCTTCCCTAGCCCCTGGCCCCTGGCCCCTCATCCCTCACGACGATGGAACTGCCGGATCATCTCCCAGGCCTCTTCGGCCGTCTCGGCGTAGCAGAACAGTTCCAAATCCTCGTCGTCGATGGTGCCTTCGTCGGCCATGTACTGGAAGTCGATCGCCTGCTGCCAGTATTCGCGGCCGAAGATGATGATGGGGATCTCCTGCATCCGCTGCGTCTGGCGGAGCGTCAGCGCGTCGAACAGCTCGTCTAGCGTGCCGAATCCGCCGGGAAAGACCACCAGGGCCTTCGCCCGCAGCAGGAAATGGAATTTCCGCAGGGCGAAGTAGTGGAACTGGAAGCACAGATCGGGGGTGATGTACGGGTTGGGCCGCTGTTCTCGGGGAAGGCGGATGTTCAAGCCGATCGACTTGGCCCCCACCTCATACGCCCCGCGGTTGCCCGCCTCCATGATCCCCGGTCCCCCGCCGGTGATTACCACGTAATCGCACTGCCCTTGCACCTGGCAGGTGGAAGAGACCAGCCGGGCGAACTCGCGGGCGACTTCGTAGTAATGGCACTTGGCCGCGATCCGCTCGGCCTGCGCCACAGCCCGGCGGCGACGCGGGTCGTCAGGCGCTTCGGCCAGACGCGCCCGGGCATGCTCAAGCTGCGCGTGTGCCGCGGCCGGGTCCACGATCCGAGTGCTGCCGAAGACGACGATCGTCGAGCGGATATCGTGCCTTCGGAAGGCCAGCTCGGGCTTGAGCAGCTCCAGCTCCATCCGCGTGGCACGCATGTCGGCGCTGGTCAAGAAGTCGACGTCCTTGTACGCCACGCGATAGCTGGGTGAGCGGAGGATCTGCCGGAAGTTCTCTTCTGCTGGTTCGTTGGTCATGCGGGGGCTCCGGCTCCGGCGTGTGGATTCCTCTGTAGCTCGTAGGCGGGGACGAAGTCCCACCGTGTGATGCTGCGAGAAGGTGGGACTGCGTCCCAGCCTACGTTTTGGCCCGCTGTGAGAAGGTGGGACTGCCTCCCAGCCTACACGCGGCGGATCGATCGGGCAAGCAGGCCGCCTCAACCCGCCCGGTGAGGCTGGCCCAGCAGCCACGACCAGCAGAGGATCGAGCCCAGGGTAGCCAGGGCCAGCCAGGCGGTGGCGGGGATGCGCCGGGCGCCGGGCAGCAGGCGGCCGGCGGCCGAGAGCGGCAGATGGATCGCCAGGGTGACCAGCGTCAGCACGACGATTGCCTGCCAGCCGAGAAAGAGCCCCGCGCACGCCGGGCCGAGGATCATGCCCGGCTTCTCCTGGGGGGCACAGCAGTGCGCGGCGAGCCAGCCCAGCAGCAACCCCGCGGCCAGCCCGATCGCGCCGTCCGTTAGCCCGCCCGTCCAGCCCTCTAGTAAGACCCACCAGGCGGGCAAGGCGGGCACGGGATGAAGCTGGGGCCAGACCAGCGGGGCAGACCATCCCACGAGCAGTGCCGGCACGACCAGCCGCAGCGGCACGCGGTGGCCGTCGGCTTCGATCATCGCCGCGGCCAGGAGCGTGCAGAGCAACAGCAAGTGGTACGCACAGATCCCGTAGAGCAACCGCGGCCCCTCCACCGGGACCGGCAGATTGGCTCCCTCTCCAAGGCATTCCACCACGCCCAGCAACGCGAACAATCCGGCGGTGAGGGCCTCGACGAGCGGGTACCTGGTAGAGATCTCCGCCCCGCAGTCGTGGCAGCGCCCCCGCAGGATCAGCCAGCCGAGGATCGGCACGTTGTGGAACCAGCGGATGGGGTGTTTGCAGGCCGGGCAGTGCGAGCCGGGCTGCACCAGGCTCATCCCCAACGGCAGGCGATAGACCACCACGTTCAGAAAGCTGCCGACCGCCCCGCCGAGGGCAAACAGCCAGGCGCCGATCAGCCAAGCGAAGGCTTCGGGAGCTAGTGCGGCCGCAGGCATGGAACGACCTGAATACGGAATGCAGAATGTAGAATGCAGAATGTAGAATAGTCAACCGAGACGGCCCTCGGTTCTTCATTCTTCATTCTGCATTCTGCATTCATCATTCCCCAGCCTGCCGATCGTCACCTGTAGGAGTCTATCGGTAAGCGGCCACCACGACCAGCACGATCAGCCCCAGGACGACGACCACGGCGGTGGCGATGGCCCAGTGCAGCCAGGCCTTGCCCAGTTTCTGCTCCCGCCGCTCCCGCTGCTCGGCCCTCTCTCGCCGGTATTCCTGGCTGTCCTCGACGCGGAGCCGGAACTGCACTTGGCAATACGGGCACATCGCGTCCTGGCCGAGCATATCGCGGGGAGTCTCCAGCACGTGGCCCTTCGGACAGGGGACGTGCAGAAGGCTCTGCTGCCGGGCGTCTACCAGACCGAGCTGGGCCGCCACTTCGGCCGGATCGCCACCAATTTTCCTGCCGGTACGGATCTCCGGGAGCGTCTCCTCCGGAGGCGGTGGTTCCGGCGCCGAGACGGCCAGGTCGCCCTCCACCGGGGAGCGATCTGCGGTCTCGGCGCGGGCGACCGGCAGGTGATCGGGACGGGGGTCCCGTGAGGCCCGCGGCACCAGAAACTCGGCCTCGCAGTAAGGACACTTGCAGTGTTCGCCCGCCTGCAGCTCGTCGGCCTGCAATAAGTGGCCTCGGGGGCAAAGGAACTGGAACACCATGGAAAACTCTCTGAATGGTCTGGCGTGATTCCCGGGAGCGGCCTGTGCTCGTATTGTTATTGTGCTCAACCTCCGGTCGTTCGTCCAATGGTGCGGCGGATCCAGTCGTGCTTCCTTCCCCCTCGGGAAGAGGGTCAGGGCGAGGGCTTCACCGCGAGTGGTTTCCCAATCCCTACAACCGTCACCACGATCGTGGCTGGCGAGTCTTTCTGGCGGATAAGCGGGTGGCTGGCGGTCGGCCGCAGGCCGCCCCCAGCAGGCTCATCTGGGGGCTCGCTCCGCTCGACCCCAGCCACCCGAGGCACCAAGGTGCCAGAGAAACTTGCCCCACGCCCCCAGATCCAGTCCTTGGAATTCCCGGGGCCGGTTTGCTAGAATTAGAGTTTCGGAGGTTTCCGCGGAGAGTCGAGCATAGACACGGCTGCAAGTGTGAAGGGGACCAACGTTGGCCGACAGCGACCCAAAAGACCAGACAGCACCGACCGAGAGTTTCCGGCAGCGTCTTCTGATCGGCTCACAGCGAGACCCGGCCGCCTACCGGGCCAGGCGGACCCGCGATTGGATTCCGCTGCGGGAGCCGGATTCCCAGCGTCCGGCGGAAGATGAGCAGCCCGATCCCGCGGCCGGCACGCCGCCGGCCGGCCCGCCGCCGGCCGCCCCGCAGCAGCCCGCTGTCCGGGAAGAAGTGCCTCGCCAAGCAGAGGGCACGGCTCAGCCGGTTCAACTGCCCGAGGAAACGGGCGTCGCGCAGGAGCGGGCGCTCGATCAGGCGGTCGTGGAGCAGATTGCCGCGGAGTTGGAGACGTCTCCCGCACCCGGAGGGTACCCGGCGCCTTCCAGGCGCTTTCCCGCCCCGAACGTCCGCGAGCGACTCTCGCCCGACCTGGAGGAAGAGTATCACCGGGCGCTAAGCGACGCGGCGCTGGACGACCTGCTGGTTGGCAGTGACGCACTGACGCGCCAGCCGCTCTTGGAGCCTGCGTCACAGCACACCGGCCGCGTGGTGGCAGTCCGTCGCGGTGACGTGTTCGTGGAGCTGGGGAGCCGGGAGCAGGGGATTCTGCCGGTCGAGAAGCTCGAGGAGCCGCCGCAACTGGGGGCCACCCTCGAGGTGATCGTCCAGCGACTGAATCCCGAGGACGGCCTCTACGAGCTGACCGTCCCCAACGCGGCGATCGAAGTCGACGACTGGGCCGACCTGCACGAGGGGATGCTGGTCGAGGCGCGGGTAACCGGCCACAACACCGGCGGCCTGGAGTGCGAGGTGAATCGCCTGCGGGGCTTCATCCCCGTCAGCCAGGTCTCGCTGTACCGGGTGGACGACCTGGCACAGTTTGTCGACCAGAAGTTCACCTGCCTGGTTACCGAGGCCAAGCCCGAGCGGCGGAACCTGGTCCTCAGCCGCCGGGCCGTCCTGGAACGCGAGCAGCAAGAAGCCCGGCGGAATCTCCTCGACTCCCTGCAGCCGGGCCAGGTCCACGAGGGCGTGGTGCGGAAGCTGGTCGACTTCGGGGCCTTCGTCGAGCTGGGCAACGGCGTGGACGGCCTGCTGCACATCAGCCAACTGGCCTGGGGTCGGGTGGAGCACCCCCGCGAGGTCCTCGCCGAGGGCCAGACGATCAAGGTCAAGATCGAGAAGGTCAACCCTGCCACCGGCAAGATCAGCCTGGCCTACCGCGACCTGCTCCAGAATCCCTGGACCGACGCCGCCACGAAGTATCCGGTAAACAGCGTGGTCCGCGGGAAGGTCGCCAACCTGATGGAGTTCGGGGCCTTCGTCGAGCTGGAGCCGGGCGTGGAAGGGTTGGTCCACATCTCCGAACTCTCGCACAAGCGGGTCTGGCGGACCAGCGACGTGGTAAGCAAGGGACAGGAGATCGAGGTGCTGGTCCTCTCGGTGGACGCCGAGGCCCAGCGGATCAGCCTCTCCATCAGGGCGCTGGCGCCCGAACCGGAGCCGGCCAAGAAGGAACAAGAGGCGCCGGCCGACCCGCAAGCGGGTACCCCGCCTCCGCCCAAGAAGCCCCCCAAGCGCCAGACGCCCGACCAGCCGCTCCAAGGCGGCCTGGGCAGGTCTGCCGGTGGGAGGCGGTTCGGGCTGAGATGGTGAAGGCAGAATGATGAATGCAGAATGATGAATGCAGAATGCAGAGTGCAGAATGAGGAATCAACGCGGCTCCCGGTTCTTCATTCTGCATTCTGCATTCATCATTCTGCATTCCCCAGCACACCTATCATCAAGAGATTCGTCGGGGCCAGCACGTAGGGGTAGTCGGAGAGCCATCGCAAGATGCCGATCTTCGGCAGGAGCTTGAGGATCTTCGCACTGATGCCGCGCAGAATGCGGCCCTCTTTCCAGTGGCGTTTGGAACTGAAGGAGATTCTGCCGAGCTGGCGGTCGACGGGCCTGAGGTCGCCCGGCTGCGACGTGGCCGCCACGCACTGGGCGGGATCGAAGGAAAGCCGCGGAAACAGCAGCCTGACGCCCTCCTGCGTGAATCGCCAATAGTCGGAAGGGTAGCCGTGGAACTTCCAGGCGAAGGGGACAGAGAGGCAGATTTTGCCGCCCGGGGCCAACAGCCGCGTCAGGTTCTCGGCCATCGCAAACGGCTGCCGGCAATGCTCCAGCACGCTCAGGCAGAAAACGGTCCCGAAGCGTACCCCGCCGAGCCTCGCGTCGATCTGCTCGAAGGGCGCCGTCAGGTCCAGCACCAGGTCAACCCCCGGGCCGGGCTGCATGTCGACGCGGGTGTACGCCCCGTCGTGCTTCAGTACGCGCCTTAAGTCCGCGGTGCTCCCGTAGTCCTTGGAGCCGACCTCCAGATACGGCCCCCGAAAGTGCGCGGCGTGCTTTTCGATGAACAGGACCTGGTTGGCGTCGCCCATCGGCCCGCTGCCTCCTGCGCGATCTTCCCCGGGCTATTGTCGGATAGTCAGAACCCGTTCAACTCTTCAATCAGTTCCGCCGTAGTCCGCAGCCGGGCGAACTTCCGCTGCCAGATGGCGAAGCAGGCCTGTTGCAGCTCCGGCCAGAGGGTGGCCACGCCGTCGGTCACTGCGGTCACGCGGTAGTCGCGCATGGCGGCCGTCATCAGCGTGGCGTTCACACAGACGTCGGTCACCACGCCGGTGATCAGCAGATAACGGACGTCGCGGCTCCGCAGGGCCAGGTCCAGCGGCGTGTCGGAGAACTTGTCGTAGGTGTGGCTGCGGACCACCAGCTCGTCCGGCCGCGGGGCCAGCTCGGCGACGGTCTGGGCCGAATTCGGGCCGCCGTCGGCCCCCGGACCGATCAGACAGTTGCTCGACGGATAGCCGAAGCCGGTCGGCTCGCGCTGGCCGGCCGGCAGATGCTCGACGCCGAACGGATCGCCGCGAAGACACGGGACGGCCGTCGAGTAGACGAATTCCGTAAAGATCACCGGCACGCCCTTCTGGCGGCAGAGGTCGATCAACCGGCGGACGTTGGGGATGATCTCGCGGCCTTGGGGCACTTCCAGGGCCGCCCCGGGCTCTAAAAAGCCCCGCTGCATGTCCACCACCAACAGCGCCGTCCGCCCGGGCTGAAGACGGTGGAATCGGTCGATCCGCTCTTCCCGAAGGCGGAGAACATCGTCAAGACTCATGCTGCTTCAGACCTCCTCTCACTTTGATCTCACGCAAAGGCGCCAAGACGCAAAGAGAATAACCATACGGTGTATTGCGCCTTGGCGCCTTGGCGTGAGACCTGCATCTGCTTCGCACCACGAATAGCGATCACTTCCGCCAGCCGGGATTGACCTCGGGCTTTTGGCCCTCGGGCAGGGGCTCGGCGAGCTTGGCGTACAGCTCGGGGCGGCGGGCCTTGATGTACCGGCGGCCGCCGGATAGATCCAGCTTCTCCGCGGTGCACAGGCCTACTACCACGTCGTCGTCCAACGCCCGCGATTCGGCGATGATCTCGCCGAACGGGTCGATCACCATGGCGCCGCCCGTCTTGATCGTGTCGTGGTCCACACCCACCGCGTTGGAAAACACGTAGTAGAGGCCGTTTTCGTACGCCCGGGTGGGCAGCCAGCGCAAGAGCCAGCGGCGGCCCTTGGGGCCCTCAAACTCCAGCCGCAGCGGCACCGGATCGCGGTGGCGGTTGTCCCAGAGTTGCCTGTCGATCTTGCCGCGGCCCGGCATCGGGCTGGGCAGCCCGCAGGTCACGTGCGGCGCAAAAACGACCTCCGCACCCTTCAGTGCCACAATGCGGGGATTCTCCACCAGGTTGTTGTCGTAGCAGATCAGGATGCTGCAACGGATCCCACAGAGATCGAACAGCACGAACTCGTCGCCCCAGCTCAGGTGCGGGCTGATGAAGGCGTGCAGCTTTCGGAACTTGGCGACGAACCCTTGGGGGGCCACGGCCAGATACGTATTGTAAAGCTCTCCATCCTGCCGCTCGATCAGCCCGGCCAGCAACGGCACACCGAGTCGCCCGGCCAGCTCGACGAGCCGCCGGGTGCTGGGTCCGCCGGGGACCGGCTCGGCCAGCTCCCCCAGGGCCTCGCGCGACAGGTCCTGGAGAAAGGTGTAGCCGCAAATGCAGCATTCGTGGAAGCTGACGATCTCGGCCCCCTGGTCGACGGCTCGGCGGGCCAGCGCCTCGATGCGGCCGAGGTTGTACTGCTTGTCGCCGTCGCGGGCCTCGAACTGGGCCGCGGCAATCTTGATGTCTCGCATAAGGGGCTCCCTTAGGGCGCGTTCAGAAACAACTTGGACGAATTGTAGCAGGCACACTCCGTGTGCCGTCCGCGGGTCACGGCACACGGAGTGTGCCTACTACACTGGAATTGAACGCGTTACTACTGAGCGATCGCTTAGCCCACGGAGATCGCCGTTTCTACCGTGGCGAGGACGTTCCAGAAAGCGTGCATGATGATGGTCGTGGACACGGAGCCGGTTTTCCAGCGGGCCGCGCCCAAGAGCAGTCCGCCGAGAAAAATGGTCAATATCTGATAGGCGTCGTACTGCATGTGGATGGCCGCCCAAACCAGGGCCGTGATCACGATCGCGCCGGTGGCGCCCGGCCAGGAGTGCTGGAGGCCTTGGAACAGGAACCCCCGGAAGAAGATCTCCTCGAACAGCGGGGCGGCACCGACCAAGGCAAGCCAGAGCAGCGGAAGGAAGCCGGCGGTCTGGTAGGCCTCAGCCATCTGATCCGGGACCACGTCGAGCTCCACCAGGTACGTCAAGCCGTCCGAGAAGATCATGAACGCCAGGATCCCGAGACACCAGAGAAGAATCGTGCCCTTGGAGACCGGGTTTAGCGCAAGATACTGCCGCAGCGGCATCTGCCGGCGAAGCTTGGCAAACAGCGCCGTCAGGGCGATGCACACCGGCGCACTAAACAGGGTGGCCAGCGAGAGCAGCAGACCGTTGGATTCGAGGTTCTCAACCAGTGCTTGCGGAGACGCGGCCTGCTGCCGCTGCATCTCGACCAGAACAAATGGAATCGCCACCGCGGTCTGAATCGCCACAAAGACTCCCAGCACGACGGTCGACAGCCCTACCGTGGCCCAAAAACCCCACGGGGTCCGAGGCTCGTCGACCGCCTTGGCCGCCTCGACCACCTCGGCCACCACCTCGGCTTCGACGAGATCATCGGGCGCGGCGTAGGGGTTTGTATCGTCGTTCATGGCCGCTTATCCCCTTGCCTCTCGCACCGCTTCATACAGGGCGACCAGGTTCTCGGCCGGGGTATTGGCTTGCACGTTGTGGACCGTGTTGAAGACGAAGCCGCCCCCGCGGCCGAAGATCTCGATCCGCTCCCTAACCTCCTTGCGGACCTCATCCGGGGTGCCGAAGGGCAGCGTCTTCTGCGTGTCAACTCCCCCGCCCCAGAAGGTAATCCGATCGCCGAAGCTGTCTTTGAGCGTCTGCGGATCCATGCCCGCGGCCGAGCACTGCACCGGGTTGAGGATGTCGAAGCCGGCCTCCACCATGTCGGGCAACAGCGCGACGATCGAGCCGCAGGAGTGGCAGAAGGTCTTCCACGAGGTGTGCTCGTGGACCCAGTCGTTGACCCGCCGATGGAACGGCTGGTAGAGCCTGCGGTAGGACTTCGGGCTGATGAACGGTCCGTTCTGCGTGCCGAAGTCGGTGCCGGTGATGAACACCGCCGTGACCCGCTCGCCCACCACGCCGTGGATCCTCTCCAGGTTCGCCAGCGCGATCTCGCACTGCCGCTGGAACAGCTCGTAGACGTAGTCGAACCGGGCGGCCGTGCTGACGTACCACTCCTCCACGTCGCGGATCCCCTTGGGATGCTTCAGCCAGGGGGCGGGCACCAGGGCGATGTCGCCGAACGCCGTGCCCCCGAAGTTGGCCAGGATCGCCCGATCGCTCTGGCTGCCGAGTCGCTCGGCCCCGCGGGCGAAATGGTCCAGCGCCTCGGCGGAGACGGGGCCGAACTCCTGGAGATTGTCCTCGACGTTCAGCCGCCGCTCGTCGATCGGCTCCTGGCGGACGATAGTGTCGAAGTAGTATCCCCCCTTGGGCATCCGGCCGCTGGGCGGGGCCGTGCGGTCGCCCTCGGGATACATCAGGATCTCGCCGCTGGGCTCCGGCCGGGTGTTGAAGGCCCCGGGGACCAGCACCGGCGTGCCGTCGAACAGGGTCCAGGGCTTCCAGTCCTTGTTCTCGAAGCCGAAGAAGTTCTTCATGCCGCCCAAACCCACCACGTCCACGCCCAGGGCGTCCATCAGGTCGGGGGCGATCTCGCCGAGCATCTGGTAGGGCTCGACGACCTTCACCGGCGTGCCCGGCTCGTCGAGCCCCAACGCCTGGCGGAGCTGATACACGCTGCTGACGTGCATCCCCGTAACTGCGCTGGCCCCCAGGTCCAGCGGCACGTGGTCGGGCGGTTGGTGGTTCAGCGCGGCTGCGACGCGTTGGCGGGAATTCATGGCTCGGTGAGGGATTGGGGAATAGGGATTAGGGAATAGGGATTGGGGATTAGAGGTTCGAGATAGGACCATTCTTGCTGAAACGCCCGGGGACTGCGGTCCCCGGGGTCAGACTCTGGCGATGAAGCTCGTAAACACCGATAGTTGGCATTCGGCTCGTTCCGCCCAAACGCCCGGGGACTGCGGTCCCCGGGGAGTTCGCGGCGCCGGCGGCCGGGGAAAATCACCGGCCGCTGAGCGACAACGCCAATTTGATTCCGTCTCGCCCCCTTGTCAAGTCCCGGCGGGTGCCGCTACCATGGGGCCTGAACAAGTCGTGGAGGGCGGAATACTTGCAGTAGCGAGGTGATCCGGTGGCCAGAGCAACGGAAGATCGCGGCGGCAGCATGATCTACGTCTGCCTGTTGACCGCGGTGGCGGCGTTGGGGGGCTTGTTGTTCGGATACGACACGGCGGTGATCTCCGGCGCCATCGGCTTCCTGCAACTGCACTTCGATCTGGATCCGCAATTGTGGAAGGGCTGGGCCGCCGCTTGCGCCCTGATCGGATGCGCCGCGGGTGCGGGCGCAGCCGGACTGCTCAGCGATCGCCTCGGCCGGAAGAAGGTGCTGCTCGTGGCGGCGATCCTGTTCCTGGTCTCGGCGCTGGGCACCGCCTTCCCGCCCAACTTCGGTTGGTTCGTGGTCTTCCGGATCGTGGCCGGGTTGGGTGTGGGGGCGGCCTCGATCACCTCGCCGATGTACATCGCCGAGATCTCGCCCGCGCGGATCCGGGGACGCATGGTCTCGGTCAACCAGTTCGCGATCGTCTTTGGCATCCTGGTGGTCTACTTCGTCAACTACTTCGTGGCCGGCTATGGCACCGCGGTCGATCAGCCGCTCGTCGACCAGTACGTAAGGCAATTCGGCACCGCGGTCAACACCCGGGTGGTCACGGAGTTGGCGGCCAAACACTACGCCCGCGTCGACCCCCGCGCGCTGGATGAATTCTTCGCCGAGCATGGCGGCAGCGCCGACAGCCAGGCGGTCGTCCTCTTCCTGGCCAGGCACGGCGTGAAGGTCGACCAGCTCGACGTTCACCTGGTCAATCAGGACAGCGTATCGTGGAACCAACGGCGCGGTTGGCGGTGGATGTTCGGCTCCGGGGCTTTGCCGGCGCTGATGCTGCTGGTGCTGTTGTTTTGCGTGCCGGAGAGCCCTCGTTGGCTCACCAAACAGCGGCGCCGCGCAGAGGCCTTGGCCATTCTCTCCCGCGTCGGCGGACCGGAGCACGCCCGCAAGGAGCTGGCGGAGATCGAACACGCCGTCGCGCAGGAGAGCGGCTCACTCGGCCAGCTCTTGTTGCCGGGCATGCGGGTGGCGTTGATGATTGGCGTGGCCTTGGCCGTCCTGCAGCAGGTCACCGGCATCAACGTGTTTCTCTACTTCGCGCCGGAGATCTTCAAGAGCCTGGGCAGCGAGATCGACGCCGCGTTGTGGCAGACCATCTTGGTCGGCACCGTGAACATGAGCTTCACCGTCATCGCCATCTGGACGGTGGACCGCCTGGGACGCAAGCCGCTAATGTTGATCGGCTACACCGGCATGGGCGTTTCGTTGCTGGCAATCGGGCTGGTGTCCTACCTGCAGAGGGTCGAGGTCTGGGTGCTCACGTTTATCCTCAGCTACATCGCCTGTTTCGCGCTGTCCGTCGGGCCGGTGACCTGGGTGATTCTCTCAGAAATCTTTCCCACCAAGATCCGCGGCCGGGCCATGGCCATCGCCACCGTCTGTCTCTGGGGGGCCAATTACGTCGTCACGCAGACCTTCACCATCATGGACGAGCACCAGTGGCTGAAGCAGACCTTCCATCGCGCCTTTCCCTTCTGCATCTACGCCTTCCTCTGCCTGGTCGCCGTGCTGTTTACCTGGCGCTACGTTCCGGAAACCAAGGGCAAGACGCTGGAAGAGATCGAGCGAAGCTGGACGCGGTAGTCGCCCGCCGCTCGCAGGAGCGCCTCGGCAGCGGCCCACCGGCAACTTGGCCGGCAGGCTGCCGTTCCATCCTGCCGCCGCCCAGCGCTAAAGGTCAGCGGCGCGGCTTGTCCACCTCCGCTGGAGCGCCTTGTCCAGCGGTTCCTCTCGTAGCGCGCAGATCGACAACGCGCTCGTCTTCCGGCCTCTCTCTGCTGCGGAGATGGGCAACCAGCGACTCAACATTGTAGCCATGTTGCCGTGCAATGCTGTCTTTGATCTCCCAGAGTTCCTTGAGGATTTCATCAGGCATCTTCGAACACTCCCATGAGTTCTTGAGGGGTGCAGATTTCGGGACCGGGATATCCGTGTAACGCGCAGACGCTGCGAATGACGGGCTTGGTTTCGGCATTATCAAGATGCCGATAGTTCCAAGTCAGGAGATAATCTACGCCGTGCACGGCGGATACCGCAATGTGAAGCGAGTCACCCAAAGCCTTGGCCGGAACTGCTCCTCCGTGGATCAGCGCCTTGGACAATGCGACCACTGCATCGGTGACTGCAAGGATGGGAATGCCGGAGAGCGCCTCAAGACGGCCTACCGCCGCCTCGGGGTTGCCCCTTCCGGCCTCCTCGACCACGACATCAGACGTGTAAAGATCGAATCGGCTCCTCTGCGTCTCCCACCAGTCGACGGTTGCTTTCTGCCAGGCGGCGGCCACGAGGTCGCCGGAAGGCCGGGCCGTCAAGTACGACACGATGGAAGTCTCGATGTAGACTGTCTGCTTGGCCATTGCCGGCGCTTCTCGTTATGCTGCTCAATCTCGATTGCCCCAACGCTCACGCCACGCGAATACGCGGCTTGCCGCCCATTACCGTCGGGTTGTGACTGATCCGGGTAAACTCCATAGCAACACCTGCTGATGCCTGATTGTCAGCCTATTCAACCTCGATGCGATAGCTCACCATCCAGAGATCAAGTTGTTCCAAGCGAGTCTTCCAGCGGTCCTTAAACTGTTTCATCCACTGACGATTCTTGACCGAATCGGGCACGTCGACGACGACCCGCACGAGATTGTCCCGGTAGAGGACGCCCCCATGACGCCAGTGGCCTTCGACTTTCTGGGTTTCGTAGCTCGCCGCGCCGAAGCGGTCCACAATTTCCAGGACCGCCTCGGCGAGCCACTCGGTTGGCACATCCCGTCCGTCATTGAACTGGAGGGGAAGCAGCACCTCGAATCGCCGCCATTTGCTGCTCATAGGTCGTCTTCCCCTTGACGGTAAAGGGAATGTTCTGAGCGGCCAGAGCTTCCAAGGCCGCCTCAGGCACCAAATGCTCGCCGGAGCGGAGCACTCGGCCTGAGAAGCGTCCCAGCAGGAACCCCAGGGCTCGCTTCTCGGTTTCGCGGTCGGGGAACGTGATAGTCACCATACACCGTGCCTCCGTTACTCAGCGGGGGATTATTGGGCGTCGTCGAGCAATCCTTCTATCGTGCTCAGTCGCCGGTTGCCATCAGCGCCCGTTGTGCCACTTCTGGCAACTCAATGGGTGCGAACATGGACGCAGGGTAGAGATAGCCGTCGGGCTCGGACCTGTCCTCATCAATGACGCGCAGCATCTTGTGTGCCTCGGCCTCTGCATCCGGCAGCACGCGGTACACTTTCCCCAGGATCAGGCTTGCCGGATGCCGATCGTTGCTAATGCAGATCACAAAACTGCTCATCGAAACTCAACGCTACTTGTGATAGCCAGCATCTTCGTCTGAGTCGGCGCTCAGGAATTGCTGATAGGCCGCCCGTCGCCATGGAGCTTCGTCGGGGCCCATGTCCACAAAGACGACGACGGTCGCCTTTCCCTCTGCCGGCAAGGCAGCCGCAATCTCCGGAGGTATCCTCAGAGTGCTGCTGCCAGTAAGCTCGGTTTCAAACTCGATGGCTTTTCCCATGCGTTTATTCCACCGCCCGTCGAACGACCAAGCTCACCTGCCGCGGCGGCTGGGGAGACAGCGAACCCTGATTGCACGTGATCCTGCGACGGTCACGTGCAACGTTTGGTTAGCAGGTCGCTAAACACTCGGGTGGTCTCGGATTAACTGATCAGCGACAAACAGGCCGCGTTCACAGCACGAGATTAGTTCTCTCCCAGGCTGAGATTGCCTTCCGGGCTGAAACATCACAATAGGATACAGACCCGCAGCTACTTCGCCCTTGACTTCGATCATTCCAACATGTGTATCGTGATCGCGGGTCTCTCGAAGACAGTCAAACACCTCGGAGTCATTAGGATCCAAGCTATTCTTCGCCCATTTCTTGCACCACGCAATCCAGGCCTGTTCGTTTTTCTTCCCGGTAAGGCCTTTTACGTCTCGAACAAAGTGTAGAATGCATTTCCAGCAGTGCAGGTAAGCGCGAAAATACCGTCGCACAAGTTCGAGGTCCTGCTGTTGTTCTGGTCCACGAATTATTGGCTGGAGTTTCTCATAGAAGAATCGGGCGTCTTCAAGACTGGTCCTCATGTCCGACACATTGGGCTTTGGCATAAGGATTTCCCCTCGTAGTGGGCGGCGAGGAAATCCGCCGTGAAGAGAGCTCCAAAGAAGGCTAACTCACGCTGTGGGCAGTTTTCCACATCTCTCAGTCTAAACCACCGCGCGGGGCACTGCAACTGGGGGCCCGATGCTGCCCTTTGGCCGGGACCCAATGGGCAGGGCAAGAAGCAGAAGATGTTCACAGATAGAGTATCGCGTTGGGTCGAATGCCTCCCGGCCGTGCAGTCATGCCAGGTCCCCTCAACGGGCCTCCTTTGAAAATCCGTTTTTGCTAGCAGTCCGGGCGATGCTGCCGAAGCGAGATGATCTTGCACGTGTGCTATCAGAAAACCGGAGACGCACTGCTAGCACTTCCTGCTTCCGCAGACGCCCGCTGCCGGAGAAAGACGCGCCGGCTGAGATCGTCAGGGATCGGCGGCCGAGGGCATGGTGCCTCGAAGGCTTACGGCCCTTTCGCACGAGAAGTCGCCTCCCAACGCTTTTTTTCACAAGGCCGTGATCCGCAGGCCAGCTCCCGGCAGTCCCCCACGTCTCATCCGGTGCAATCGTTCGCGTTAATCTGCGGGCTTAGGGAAGGAAACTCCGGCTGTTCGGATGGCAGCGGGCGGCAGCGAAATATCGCTTTCCACGTTTGCACGCGGAGTGTATACTTGATTTTGGGGAGCGAATCGCCCTTTCTTCGACCGGGCGGCCGTGTTCTGCGGTGATTGAGATTCGCTCTGCCGCGACGAGGGCTTCTCTGGGGCTGCTAATCTGACGTCTGCAAAGTCCAGCACGCCCGGAAAAAGGGGACAGGTCCAATTTGCCGGAACGGCCCGGAGGGTGCTTCGCACAAATTGGACCTGTCCCCTTTTTCCTCCCGTGCAAGTTCATTTAGAGGTACCGTAGCGTTTTCACGCTACACCGGGGCCGGGAACGCAACCGGCGGATTCGACCGTCGGGAGTCGATTCCCGGCCCCATATTCTTTCCTCTTCAGCAGCGACGTGCCACGCGCCGCGGCACGAGCGGGTCTGCTGCTAGCAGACCGCCGGCCGGTGATGTAGGCTGTCGACAAAGGGGGCGCGTCCGACAGCCCAAGTCTCTGGTCGCACCATGCCCGACTTCGCCCAAGAGCGCCACAAACCGCCGGCGGAACTCCAGCGCCCGCGGGAGCTGGTGCTGGCCTGCCCGCCGATGCGGAGCAACGTGAACCTCTCGCGGATCGTGCGGGCGGCGGGCTGTTGCGGGGTGCGGCGGATGATCTGCTGCGGCCACGCCAAGGTGATCGACAAGATCACCCGGGAGGCCGAGGCCGCGATCCAGATCGAGGTCCACCGCACCCTGCCGCCGGTGCTCAAGGGGCTCCGCGAAGAGGGCTACCGGTTGGTGGGCGTGGAGCAGACGACCGGCTCGCTCTCGCTGTTCGAGTTCCGTTTTGAGCGCCGGACGGTATTGGTGGTGGGCAACGAGCGGCTGGGCTTGGAGGACGAGGTCCTGCGGCTGCTGGACCAGGTGGTGGAGATCCCCGTCTACGGTCTGCCCTACGCCCACAACGTGGCCACGGCCGCGGCGATGGCGCTGTACGAGTATTGCCGGCAGTATCCCGGCGGGTGAGGAACAAGGCGCAAGTTGTTGCTGGGAAACGTGTTGCGCCGTATACGCCTGATGAGTGCCATCAAACTGGGTGGATAGGCCTGAGGACTACGGTGGGGGCTATGGCCTCTCTTCCTGCCGGCTTTTTTCGCGGGCTACTTGACAGGAAACCGAAAGCTATTAGAATAACTGGTTGTAGTGGGAAATGGGCAACTCTCGGTTAGTTCCTCGAGGCAGCGACGCGTCTGAAGTCTGGGGCGATTGACCTGCGCGCCCGTTCAGACGCACTCTATCAACTCGCTGACTTCGAGTCTCCGGGTCACTTCTCTCGGCCCACGTAGCGAAGTCTCTCTCTGAGACTCGACGTTGATCCTTCTTCGGCCATCTGCGCGGTCGCGACGCCTTCTGCTGCCTGGCAACGCGGCTTTTCGACCGCCTGGGGCTCGATCACAGGGTATGGCGAAGTATGGAGGCCGGCAAAGTCGCCGGTCTGAACCAGGACCATAAGGATTTGGAGGTTGTGCCCCAGGGACGGCCCGATCCAAGATCTGACAAAACACAGGGAGCCGCGTCATGAACCATTTCACGAAACCACTTACATGTCTTCTTGTCTTGTGCCTGATGCTCTTTGGCCTGGTGCCGGCCCGCGCTGAATTCATCATCGACGATTTCAGCGCGCCCGTTCGGCCGGCCGTTCGGGTGATAAATTTTCTGGATCCCGACCCGAGCCTCGTCAAGACCGCCGATCTTGGGATTCTCGGTGGGGAGCGCGACGTTCTGCTCGACGTAGCAGGCGTCCCGGGCTTCGTCAGCTTCGCTGGTCAGATCGGTGCGGGCACATTTATCTTCGGCGGCGCTTCGCCGGGAACGGCCGCCACGATCCAGTACGACGGCCCCGATGCCGATATCGTCGGTCCGCCGGCGGCGCTGGTCAATGCCCAGGGTCTGGGCGGAGTGGACTTAACCGCGTACGGCGACAGGTTCGCATTGCGTTTCTTGGGCATCGACGGTGGCGACGCCCAGGTCACCAACATCTCCATCACGGTTCATTCGCCTGGCGGGTCCTCGAGCACACTGTTCGACACGATCGCCGACAGCGCCGGGCCCTCAACCTACACCTCCCTGCCCTTTGCCTCCTGGGTCGTCACGGCAGACCCCACGAACGTGTCGGCCATCGAGTTCCGCCTTAATTACTCGGGTGCCCCCGACGTGGACTTCGAGCTGGACAAGATCTCCATCGTGCCCGAACCGTCGGCGATGGCCTTGTGTGCCGCCGGCCTGGCGTGCCTGCTGGCTTGTGCCTGGCGGCGGCGGAAGTAGGCAACCGGGTGCAGCGTCTCTTGACGCTCCCCCGAGCGATCTCTTGGACTGCTACGTTTGGGCAGTCCGAGGCGTTGCCGGAAGGGTGGACGTGTCGCATGTCGGAGGCGTGACCCGGTGCCTGCAACGTGTATCGTCGGATTGCAGTGGGGCGACGAGGCCAAGGGGAAGGTCGTCGACCTGCCGATGGTTGGCGCGGCCATCACCGCTCGTGCCGAAGAAATACGGTTTCAACAGCATCGATTCTGCCAACGAGAGCGCGGTCTGCACGATGCTGAAGGTCATTCCATTCTGCGGCCGTGCGTTCTTGGGGGGCGCGCGCCCTCAAGAAGCTGGGACGTCGAGCCGCCTCGGCAGAGCCTCACTGGCCTAGCCTGTTGAGTGACATCGCGATGATGTCGCGTGTCGTTGGGTCGTCCTCAATTTCATGCCTGGCCTCAAGCAGTCTTCTCGCGACTGACGCTTCGACGTGATCGGGAAGATACTGAGCAGCGGTCCAACGGTTCGCTGGCAGTTTATTGTGCAACAGTTGACACAACCTATCGCCCACTTCCGCCGAGGAATCGATTTTGCTCACTGTTGCCGTCGCGAAGCCCGCCTCCGGCGAATCGTCATCCAGCATCCGCCGACGCAGGGCTGGCAGTGCGTCGCGCGCGGCATCACCGCATTCCCCAAGCATCCACATGGCATTCCCGCGAACGAGAGGCGATTCATCCTCCAAGAGCGGAATCACTTCGGGGACCGCTCTCGCCGCTCTTCGTCCCATCCATGCCAGGACGGTCAAGGAGCGAGAGCGGATCTCTGGATCTGGATCACGTAACAAATCCCTTAGCCCCGGTAGAGCTTCTATCGCTACGTCCGTAGCAGCAAATGGACCCGCCGCGTCCAAGAACTCGTTCTCATTACGAGCACTACGCAACACCTGCAAGAATTCGTCCGCCGAGGCGAATCGGTTCTGTTCCGTCGGGCCGGCCATTCCCTTTGGCTGTTCGAGAAGCCAAATCTGTTTCTCCCGCAACTCGATCCGCTTTGTCAGCCGACGCCGGTCGATCCACCAGCCCAAAACAAGCGCGACGATAAGGAACAGAAGAAACAGACTGCGTAAGCTGAACTGGAGCGAGCATCGGCGCGGACGTTCGGTGGACTCGGACTTGTTAGATTCCATGGCCATCTTCCACACCTAATTCGCCCAACAGCGTTGTAGCCGGCAACGTATCGGAAACAAGGATGAAGCTGGGCAAACCGTCCCTTCTTGGCAAAAGAACTCGACCGCACACAACTATCATATCGGATCTCAGGGTAGCAACGGAACCCCTCTTTGCGGGGATAGTGCGCGACCTCTCCATCGCCGAAGAACGGGGCTCGAGGACGCATTACCACCCGTCTGACGGCTCCCTTGACCGGCATGGCCCCGGCTGGGTAGACTGGTACGTTTGGGAAGTGCGGGAATGGTCCCGGGGGGTGTTGATAGGCGACGTGTTCGAGGGCGGACCCAGTGCCTGCAACGTGTATCGTCGGATTGCAGTGGGGCGACGAGGCCAAGGGGAAGGTCGTCGACCTGCTGACCCAACAGCACGACATCGTGGTCCGCTACCAGGGCGGGGCCAACGCGGGCCATACGGTGGTGACCGGCGGCCAGACCTACAAGCTCTCGCTGGTGCCCAGCGGCATCTTCCGGCCCGAGGTGCAGTGCGTCGTGGCCGGCGGCGTGGTGCTCAACCCGGCCAGTCTGCTCGATGAGATCGACGCGCTGCGGGCCCGCGGCGTCAAGGTCGCCGAGAACCTGATGCTCAGCGACCGGGCCCACATCATCCTGCCCTGGCATTTCGAGGAGGACCGGCTGATCGAGCAGCAGTGCACCGGCGGCGAGGCGATCGGCACCACGCTGCGAGGCATCGGGCCCTGCTACCGCGACAAGGTCGGCCGCTCGTTTGCCGTCCGCCTGGGCGACATGTATCGCCCGGACTTCCGCCAGCGGATCCAGCGGATCGCCCGGGCAAAGCAGCAGATCCTCGCGGGGCTGGGCGCCGGGTGCCACGGGCGAGACGCCAGTGCCACGGTGCAGCTCGACGCCGAGGAGATTTATCGACAATACCACGGATACGCCCAGCGGCTGAAGCCCCACGTGGCCGACACCACGGCGTATCTGCTCGACGCGGTCGAGGCAGGCAAGAAGGTGCTCTTCGAGGGCGCCCAGGGAGCGCTCCTGGACATCGATCACGGCACCTTCCCGTTCGTGACCAGCAGCAACAGCTCGGGCGTGGGCGTATCGGCCGGTTCCGGCGTGCCGGGCCGCTACATTACCAAGGTGATCGGCATCGTCAAGGCGTATACCACGCGGGTGGGCGGCGGTCCCTTTCCCACCGAACAGGACAACCAGACGGGCCAGCACATCCGTGAGCGGGGGAACGAATACGGCACGGTCACGCGGCGGCCGCGGCGCTGCGGCTGGTTCGACGCGGTGGCCGCCCGCTATACCACACGCCTGAGCGGCGTCGACGTGCTGGCGGTGATGCTCTTGGACGTGCTCAGCGTGCTGCCCGAGCTGAAAATCTGCACTGCCTACGAACTCAACGGACGCCGCATCGCCGATTTCCCCAGCCACGTGGACGATCTGCGCCGGGTGGTTCCAATCTACGAGACCCTGCCCGGCTGGCAAGAGGAGATCAGCCACGTCCGCCGCATCAGCGACCTGCCGGCCGCCGCCCGGGACTACCTTGATCGCCTCAGCCAACTGCTGGGCCGGCCGGTGGAAGTCATTTCCGTCGGTCCCGATCGGGAGCAGACGATCTTTGTGGAGAGTTGAACTTGCACGGAATGAACGTTGGATGCCCGACCAACCGCTAGACGTGCCGCGGGAGAAGCTGCCGCGTCATATCGCGGTGATCATGGACGGCAACGGGCGGTGGGCCCGACAGCAGGGGTTGCCCCGGATCGAGGGGCATCGCCGCGGCGTGGCCAGCGTGCGGCGGACCACCGAAGAGTGTGCCCGGCTGGGGATCGAACAGCTCACCCTCTATTGCCTTTCCAGCGAGAACTGGAAGCGCCCGCCCGAAGAACTCGACTTCCTGATGCACCTGCTCGAGCAATACATGATCGAAGAGCGGAGCACGATCATGGAGCAGGGCATCCGGGTGGTGGTGATCGGCCGGCGGGAAGGGATCCCCCCGGAGGCCCTGCGGGAGATCGACAAAACGATCGCCTTAAGCGGCCAGAACACCGGCCTGCAGCTCTGCCTGGCGATCAACTATGGCGCCCGTGCGGAACTGGTCGACGCGGTCCGCCGGATTGCGGCCGAGGTCCGGGCAGGCCGGCTCGATCCGGCCGACGTCGACGAGCAGGCCTTGGACTCCCACCTCTACACCGCGGGGATGCCGGAGCCCGATCTGCTGATCCGCACGGCCGGCGAGCTGCGGGTGAGCAACTTCCTGCTCTGGCAGATCAGCTACGCCGAGATCTGGGTGACCGATCTCTGCTGGCCCGAGTTCGACGAAGCCCAACTGCACCAGGCCATCCGCAGCTTCGCCAGCCGCGACCGACGGTTCGGGGGATTAACGGAGTAGGCTTTCCGGAGGCCACCAACCAGCCGCGGACGGTGACATGCTCTCACGACGCGGAGAGCTTGTGAAAAAATCGAAGGACCACTGCCAGCAACCACAATGTGTCGTATTGATAGCAGTGACTACAGACCTATACATAGTGGTTGATAGCTCTTTA
>Ga0315277_10002192_pt1 | contig 27430 bp, 23 predicted proteins | sample YL17G05_15_MG_FD_203695 | JGI IMG/M metagenome (GOLD analysis project Ga0315277, IMG submission 203695) | Sediment microbial communities from Yellowstone Lake, YNP, Wyoming, USA - YL17G05_15 | ecosystem: Environmental > Aquatic > Freshwater > Lake > Sediment | place: USA: Wyoming | collected... | reverse complement strand
CCTGACCGCCGAGGAAATGATCGCCGCGCGTGACCCGCTGGGGATTCGTCCTTTGTCCTTGGGCCGATACAACGGCGCCTGGGTGGTGGCCTCGGAGACCTGCGCCTTCGACATCATCGGCGCCCGGTACGTGCGTGACGTGGCACCCGGGGAAATCCTCTCGATTTCCGCGCGCGGGTTGCGTTCGTCTCATCTGCCCACCAGCGGAAAGCGCGCCTTCTGCATCTTCGAGCACGTCTACTTTGCCCGCCCGGATTCGGTCATCTTCGAGGAGAACGTCGACAAAGTGCGCCGCCGTCTGGGGCAGCAATTGGCGCGCGAGCATCCGGCCGAGGCGGATATCGTCATCTCGGTCCCCGACTCGTCCAACACCGCGGCTTTGGGATACTCCGAGGAATCGGGCCTGAAACTTGAAGTAGGCTTGATTCGCAATCACTACGTCGGCCGGACGTTCATTCTCCCCGACCAGAAACTGCGCGACCTCGATGTGAAGATCAAATTCAATCCTGTCCGCGGTGTCCTGCGCCGTAAACGGGTCGTCCTCGTGGATGATTCGATCGTCCGCGGTACGACGGCCCGCAAGCTGGTGCGTCTGATCCGCAACGCCGGGGCCCGGGATGTCCACATGCGCATCGCCTCGCCGCCCATCATCTCCCCCTGTTTCTATGGAATTGATATGCCGACCAAGGGTGAGTTGATCGCTTCACAACGCACTGTCGAAGCGATTCGCCGCCATCTGGGTGTCGACTCGCTCGGTTACCTGTCGCTGGCGGGGATGCTGTCGTTGTCCTCACACCCCGCGAGGTCATTCTGTACCGCCTGCTTCTCGGGCAGGTACCCCACGCGCATCAACCGCCGGTCAGGTAAACTCGCGCTGGCTTGAGCTACGGCGGCACGGCGCGCGGGCGCCGTTGACGAAGGCATCTTTGTGGGGACAGTGTGGCGCCCCCCGGAGTGGCGCCTCTGCGTGTTGACCCCGCTCGGTGACTGAGTCAGGAGAGACTACACGCGATCATACGTCGTGGCACGGAACGCGCCGCGCCGCCCTGACGGCTGCGGCCTACCGGTACCTATCCGACAGATCCTGCAGCGTCTGCTTGTTGTAGTAGGCGAACATGTGCCGGCGCCCCTCCAGGATCAGGTCGCGCACGGCGCAGTCCCCCTTCTTGACGCAGGGTTGCCCATCATTGATGCACTTGACCGGGTCGGTATCGCCCTGGATCGCCTGCAGAATCTCGCCGATCGAGATGCGCCGCGGCAGCTTGTTGAGCGAGAATCCGCCGCGGACCCCGCGGTGTGAGCGCAAAATCCCGGCCTTCGTGAGATTCTGGAAGATCTTGGCGAGGAACTTGTCGGGTACCTGCTGTGAATCGGAAATCTCACTGAGCGAGATCACCGCCCCGCGGGGCTGCTTGGCCAGATAGACCGCGCCAAACAATCCATACTCTTCCGCCTTGGTGAATTGCATCGTCCGCCCCTTTCAATGTCGGGTCCGGAAACCCGTCCAACCTCCCACGCAAACGAGCGGTTCCGGTGGCCGCATGCCGACCGTTCCCGTGGCCTGCATACGTTCCCTGCATGATACGATTTTCACAAAGGGAAACAACAACAACGTGCTCCGCTTTTGTCACGATTTCACCGTATCTCCGCTCCTGGCAGCGGCTACCCGGCCGATCTCCGTCCACCGCCCCCACAATCGGTCCGGAATGCTCCGGTTTCTCACCCTCAAGCTGTGATCAGGGGACCGTCCAGCCCGTGGCCGAACCGGGCGATCCCTTTGTTACCCGCCGGGGTCGACCCTAAAGTGAGTTTTGACGTGACCACATCTCCAGCATTATCTGACAATGCGTTAGCTTTGCGATTCTCGACCCCATGACCACGGCATTGTGTGGGGTCTTCCCCACACTGCTCGCGCTTGGAGCCACAAGACAGACCAGGCCGCCGGAGTTCCGAGTCGGCAGCCACTGGGGCTGTTGCCGTCTAACTCATAGTCTTTCAACCGAATGCATGGGCACAGGTTTTCGTGGCGAACTCCGGCACCGTTTTTACATCAGCATCAGCCCGTGACCGAGAGGAACCTATGGCAAAGATAATCGATCGAATGCGGGAGCTGTATCGGGCCAAAGCCGGGTTTACCCTCATCGAAGCGATGGCGGGAATGATCATGTTGTCCCTGGGACTGCTGACCTTGTTGCCCCTGGCGACGATCTCGATCGACGCCAATGAGCTGGCCCGCGACTCCGGCGATGCCACCGTCGCCCTGCAAAACCAGATCGAGTACCTGCGGACTGACACCTCAATCACCCCGGGCTACAGGTACGACCCGGAGACCGGCATGAACACTGAATGGTGGGTGGAGATCGATCCGAACGGGTTGCAGCGGGTGTATGTCGAGGTGACTTGGGAGACGGAGTTGGGCGTGCACCGCCGTCAGCGCGCGATCACATTCCTCTATCGAAACAACGGTTGATGCGGGGGCGATGATGATGCAAAAAAACGTTCACAATCGTCGCTTGACACGCACCATCTGCCGGTGGCTGGCCGGTGCGCGCAGCGGCATGACCATCCTCGAACTCCTCGTGGCCGTGCTGATCGGTCTGTTCACGATCGCGGCGGCCATGGATGCCTACCTGTCTCTGCATACCCAATCGGTCTTGCAGAACGAGGTCAACGAGATGCAGCAGTCGGGACGGGCGGCGATGCATGTGCTCTCCGGGCAACTCCGCATGGCCGGGTTTGGCTTGCCGGCCACGCTGGTCCCGCTGGCGGGGTCCAACACCAATCCCGACACGATCACCGTCACCAACATGGACGCCGTAGGGTGCGAAGTCAGCCTTTCGGCGGCGATGGCGTCGGCCTCGGACAACATGGTGTGCAGCGGCGCCGACCTCAGTTGCTTCAGCCCCGGGATGCGGGTCTATGCCTACGACGCGGTCAACGGCGTCGGCGAGTTCTTCTACGTCACCAGCGTCGAATCCGCCCCGCCGTCCCTGTCCCACGATGCGGCGCTGGCGCGGGCGTATCCCAAGGGGGCGCGCGTTTCGCGAATCCTGCAGGCGGCCTACTATCTCGACCGCAGCGACTCGCTCCATCCGGTGCTGATGCAGCGTTTCTTCGGTTCCAATCCCGAGCCGTACGCCGAGAACATCGAGGATCTGCAGTTCCGTTATGTGATGCAGGACGGCGACACCACCGATACGCCGGTCAACCCGACGCTCGTGCGCAACGTGCTGGTCCGTCTCGTGGCTCGCTCCAGCCGGGTCGACAGGGTGATGGAGCGCGACTACCACCGGCGGGAGTTCCTCTTTACGGTCAGTGTGCGCAATCAGGAGTAGAGTATGCGGATTCTCCATCGGACGAATGCCAACTGTGAGGTGAAGATGAGACGTTTATTCTGCCGTTCCAACCAGCGCGGGTTTGTCATGATCACCTGCCTGGCGTTGCTGTTGATGTTCAGCATCCTGGGCGTGTCCATGGTCAACAAGTCCTCGGACGACATGGACGTGGCCGGGTATCAACTCCGGGACGTCAACGCACTCTATGCGGCCGAGGCCGCCGCGGACTACGCCTATGCGCAATTCAACGCCGCGATCGACTCCACCAGTGCGCCGCCCAACCCTCTTCCGGTCGACTCCTTCGATCTGGACCGCTATCGCGTCATCTACAAGACGGTCCAGGTCGGCGCACCGACCACGCGCAACCTGACCGCCGGGCCGTATCGCGGCCTCTATGGGCTGGTCCAGGACTATGACCTCTGGGGATATGCCCGCTCCGATGCCTCCGGGGTCCAGAACTCAGTGCGGATCCGGATGGAGCGCGCGCTGATTCCGATTTTTCAGTTCGCCATCTTCTATGACAGGGCGCTCGAATGGCATCCGGGACCGACGATGAGCCTGTCCGGCCGCGTGCATTCGAATGGCGACCTCTACCTGGGATCCCACAATGGGCTGACGATCAGTTCATTTCTGACCGCCGCCGCCGGCATCTACCATGGCCGCCATCCGGCATCGGGACAGACGGTCGGAACCGGTTTCGTGCGCATCAAGGACAAGAACGGCGTTGACCAGGACATGCAAAACACGGACGGCACCTGGCTGGATCACAATGAGAGTGAGTGGATGCGCAAGGCGGTCGAGCGCTGGGGTGGACAAGTGCAGGACGCTGCCCACGGCATGAGCGCCCTGAACCTGCCTTTGGAGGCCGGCGACGACCCCCAGGCCATCATCCGCGACGCCTCCGGCGGCAATACTGACTCTTATGAGAACAAGGCAGGGCTCAAGATCCTCGATGGCCAGGCATACTTCAAGAACGGCGCCACCTGGGTCAACGTCACCGCCGATCTCACGAGCACAGGTGTGCTGAGCACGGCCACGTTTTACGATGGCCGAAACTCAAAGACGGTCAACGCACGAGATATCGACGTCTCCAAATTGAACACGAGCGCCTACTGGCCGGCCAACGGCATCGTGTATACCAAGGACACGTATACCACCGGGAACCTGAAGGCAACCCGCCTGGTCAATGGGTCGACGCTCAAGGCCGGGCTGACCGTGGCCTCGCAGAACCCCGTCTACACCAAGGGCAACTATAACTCGACGAGCAAGAAGCCGGCGGCGATCTTCTCCGACGCCTTCACAGTTCTCTCAACCGCATGGGCCGACTCCAACAGCACCAAGACGTTGAGCAAGCGCACGGCCAACCCGACCACAGTCAACGTCTCGTTTATCACCGGCAATGTCCCCAGCGCCGGTGGCCAGTATTCCGGCGGGGTTGAGAACCTCCCCCGCTTCTTGGAGAACTGGTCCACGAAGGAGTTCAAGTGGAGCGGCTCGATGGTGCAGATGTGGTACTCACTGCAGGCGACCGGACTCTGGGGCGGGACCGGTGGTTACTACAACCCGCCGGACCGGACCTGGCAGTTCGACGCCGATCTTCTTGATCCCACGAAACTCCCGCCAGGAACACCGATGGTCAACGTGGTCGTGAAGCGCGGCTGGGCCAACACCGGGGGGCCGATCGCGGCGAATTGACGACGACTGAGGCAATACGTATTCGGGAGGGCGACCCGCCGCATCGGATCGCCCTCCCGATTGCGTTTCGGCCGCGATGATCACTGTCGCAATCAGAACCGCTGCAGGTACGTCGCGAAATCGGCCACATGCCGCTTCGCACCGCGGCCCGGGGTGATCTTGAATCCCTCCGTGCGCAGCCGGGCTGCCTGCGCCGCCGCCCCCCCGGGGAACTTGGTGTACAGAGTCCCGTCGGACTGCACCACGCGCCAATAGGGTGTGATGCGCTTCCTCCCTGCCTGACGATCCTCCTCGGCTGCTTCGGCGGCGATGCGGATGAAGATGCCGGTACAGAGAGGACAGGCCGCGTCGACCTTGTAGTCGCGCGCCAAGCGCTCGCGAATCGCGGCCGGTGTTGTCAGCCGCCCTTTTCTCACCTTGCGGATCAGAGCATCGACGTCGAGCGGCCGGGCGATCAGCATCTTGCCGCGACCGTATTGCGATTGCCATTTCGGTGGGACGGGGACAATCCGCGGCGGTTGCTCCCTCTCCAACTTGGCACGCCAGGACACGCGCATTCTCATGGACGACCTCCTCCCAATCCCGACCTGCGCTCCGCTCCCCGTGCGGCAGGCGGAACCCACCCCACGGGACGCGGGAATCGCGGGGTGGGTTCTGCCCGCCATCATCGTTGCGACCGCAGGAACTCAAGTACCAGCCGGGCGCCGAAGCCGCTGGCTCCCTTGGGGCAGTAGGCATGTCCCTTCGCTTCGAGATCGACCCCGGCGATGTCGATGTGCAGCCAGGGTGAATCGCCCGTGAACTTGCGCAGCAGCCGCGCGGCGACGCTCGCCCCGCCATACCGCCCACCGGAGTTCTTCATGTCGGCAATCTCAGTCTTGAGCGGCTCGTCATACTCCTCAAACATCGGCATGCGCCACACCTTCTCGCCGGTCTGTCCGGAAGCGCGATGCACCGCCCGCCAGAGATTGTCCCGCTCGGTGAAGATCCCACAGCAGACCTCGCCTAAGGCCACGCGAATGGCGCCGGTCAACGTCGCGCAATCAACGATGACCTTGGGATCGAATTTCCGGGCATAGGTCAAGGCGTCGGCGAGAATCAGACGCCCTTCGGCATCGGTGGAGATGATCTCGATCGTTTGACCCGACAGGGTGCGGATGACGTCGCCGGGACGGTATGCGGTTCCGGAGGGCATGTTTTCGACCAGAGGCGTCAACGCGACCAGATTGAGCGGCAGCTTCAGCTTGGCGGCGGCGCAGATTGACGCCAGCATCACCGCCGAGCCCGCCATGTCGCCGCGCATCTCCCACATGTCGGCGGCGGGCTTGATCGTGATCCCGCCGGAATCGAACGTGACCCCTTTGCCCACGAGAGCGACATCGACGACTTTGGGCTGCCGCTTCCGGCCATGATAGGTGGCGATCAGAAAACGGGGTTCATGCACCGAGCCGCCGCCGACCGCCAGCACCGCCCCCATCCCGGCGCGGGCGATCTCACTTGGTCCCAGAACCTGCAACTTGACTCCGGCCTCATTGGACCATGTTGCCGCAACTCGGGCCAGCGCGGCCGGGGGAAGATCGTTGGCGGGAGTGTTCACGAGATCGCGGACGCGAGCAGTCGCCTCACCGAGGATGGCCCCGATGGCGATGCCACGCGCCGCCGCGCGCCGCCGGTGCGGATCGCTCTCCCACAGGATCAGCGACTCAACGGGCGGCGGAACCTTGGACTTGGTTTGGTCGGAACGGTACGTGAGGAAACGATAATTGCCCAAGTGTGCGCCCACGGCTGCCGACTCGGCCATCTCACGGGGATCGCGTCCCGGCGGGAGCGGCGCCGCCACGCGGGGCTGCTTCGCCTTCGCGGCTGCCTGTACCAGAGCACCATAGGCCCGCCGCACCGTTTCCGCCGATACCGAGCCGGAGCCGACACCGAACAGAATGGCGGCGCCACTCGCCGAGTGGACCAGGGCGGTCTCCCCGACCTTCGCTTCAAAACCGGGCGCACTTGCCGCCGCCCGCAGCGCGCTCCGAAGGTCATCCGGAAGCTCATTCACCCAGGCCGGGAGCGTCCTGGCGCGCCCACTCACGGAGATGGCCAGCAGACGGTCCTTCAGCAGCCGGGATGGCCTTCCCCCTGTCAGATCGATGGTCAGCTTCATCTCCCTATCCTCGTCAGTGCTTACCTACGGCGCCGCGCCGCCCTTCGCCAGCGATTGCGGCTCCAGATGCCTCTCCGCACCCCTTCGTACTGTCGGGACCGGGCGCAACAGGGCCAGCCAGCTTCCCATACCATAGATGGCATGATGGATCAGAAAGAGAAAGGGGAGAATCGGTCTAGCCCACCAAGCCCGCGCTGACCGCGCGGCACTCCAAGCCGAAGCAATCGCCAAGGCCGCGTACGCCGCCACCAAGGCCAGAAAGACCAACCGCGCAGGTCGAATCCAGAGAGAAACGACGGTCAACAGCACGCCGCTGCCGACCATCGTCATGGGAGCGAAGTGCCACCAGTTCAGACCACCGCGGCGGAGACGCTGACTCCAGATATTCCACGACCCATTGCCCCAAGCCCGGCGCCACAGACCGGCAAAAGTCGTTGGCGCGAGGTATGTGGCCACCGCATCGACCCGGCGGAAACTGGCACCGGTCTGGCGGAGACGATGCCACAGATCGTTGTCTTGGTTTCTCCTGAACCGCTCATCAAGCCCGCCGATCTTCTGCAGTTGCCGGCGGCCGTAGAGAGCAAATGTGACACTTTGAGTGGCTCCGGGCCGGGCCTCGAACCGGAGTGGAGCCATCCCGGTGCCAAATCGGCTTGAGAGAACCATCGCATTCAGCCTGCCCCGCACTCCCTCCCCCCGCACCAACAGCCGTCCCCCCACAACCTGACCCGGCCACTCGGCAAAGGCGCGCGCTGCGGCGCTGATATAATTGGGCGACAGCACACAGTGACCCGAAATCCACAGAATCGCGTCGGCATCGGTCGATGCCAGAGCGAGATTCAATGCCGCCGGAGTCGACCGCTTGGGATTGAGAAGAACCCGGATATGAACCCGCTCCGCGTTCAGCGAGGCCAGGACTCCTCGCCAGCCGTCGGACGACCCACCATCGACGACAAGGATCTCATACAGCTCAGCGGGGTAGTCCTGTTCAAGGAGGGCCCCGAGTGTGTCCCCCAAGGTGCTGGCTTCGTTGATGATCGGGATGACAACTGCCACACGAGGCAGGGACCGCTTGGAACCGAAGTCATCAGACATAATCGGGGTGACTGCGGCCTGACCCGCCGGCGGTGTCCGGCAGAGCGGTCGCGTCGGACAGTACCCCCGACAGGAATTGAACCTGTATTACCGGCTCCGGAGGCCGGTGCGTTATCCTTTACACCACGGGGGCAGTTCTGTCAATCGTGCCGGCTCTGAGGGTGTCGGGGCCACCTTCACCCCCAGGTCGGCGCATGCCGAAAACCATATACGCCGATCCCAAGGCGCGGTTCAACCGGTTTTTTGCCCAGCCGTCGGGGAGTGGTGAAAAGGCCGGCGAAGACAACGGGACTGCTTCGTCGATCGTCCGCCTTGGGCGGACGACCTCCTCGCAATGACACGGGATGCCCTTGTCCCGCATGATGTCATTGCGAGGAGCGAAGCCCGCCGGAGGCGGACAAGCGACGAAGCAATCTCGGCCCATGCCGATTTCGTGGCGCAAGAGTCCCTCAACAGGCCCGTTGGGCCGGTCCACGCCTCCAGACGGGCACGGATTTGGGTTGACGGCGGCCGACGGGAACCATAGACTGCGGCCTCAAACCCGGGGAGGCCACCGATGTGGGTCATACGCATCATCATCCTATTGGTCGTTTTTGCCATCGCGCTCGGATTCTCGATCTACAATGCGCCGCAGCGGGTCGACAAGATCGACGTCATCTGGGTATCCTACAGCAATGTCTCGATGGTGGTTGTCGTCTACTGGTCGTTCCTGGCCGGGATGGTGGTGGCGGCGATTCTGGCGCTCACCTACATTCTCAAGATCCACAGCAACATGCGCGCCGAACGGCGCGGACGGAAACGTCTGGAGATGGAGGTCGCCTCCCTGCGCAATCGTACATTGGAGGAGTTGGACGAACTGTAGTATCCAGGGCACGGCAGGCCGTGCCCCTGCAATCGCGCAGTAACCGGCGGCCGTCACGTAACGAGGATTGATAACGGGGAACGATCATGGACTTCACCGGCTTCGGATGGACCATCTTCTGGATCTTCGCAATTGCGGCGGCGGTCTTCGCCTACATGTGGACCCGCACGCACAAGAGGCGCACCAGCCAGGCGCCCCGATTGTACATGGAAGCGCTGCGCGCCCTGGTCGACGGCGATGATCGCACCGCCTTCGACCGGCTGAAGATGACCGCCAACGAGGACTCCAACAACCTCGATGCCTACCTCAAGCTCGGCGACCTGCTGCGCAAACGCGGACGCATCGATCGGGCGATCAAAGTGCACGAGGAATTGACCCTCAGACGGGGTCTATCCAAGACCGGCACCATCGCCGTGCACAAGAGTCTGGCGTTGGACCACCTCGGTGCGGGGGACCATACCGCTGCCGAGAGCTCGCTGCTCAAGATCGTCGAAGTCGACAAGGAAAACGCCTGGGCCGCCGATCAACTGGTCGCCCTCTATGCCCAGAGCGGCCGTTTTGACGCGGCCTTTGAGCAGAGGCGCATGGTGATGAAACGGACCGGCCAGTCCGATGGCCACACGTTGGCGCTCTACAAGACCCTGGCCGGGACACAGCAAGCCGCCGCCGGGAAGAAGCATGAAGCCCGCGTGAGCTACAAAGAGGCGCTCAGCTACGATGAACAGTGCCTCCCGGCGCTCCTCTATCTCGGCGATGCCTACTGGGAGGACGGTCGTCCCGAAGACGCGGTCGAGTGGTGGACCCGTCTGGCGGCATCGAAACCCGAGGCGGCACACATTGTCTTTGGCCGTCTCGAACGTGCCTACTTCGAACTGGGGCAATATGGCGAGATCAACAAGTTCTATGAGCGCATTTTGGAGAAGAGCCCGAACAACCCTGGCGCGCTTCTCGGTCTGGCCGATCTGTCGCTGAAGAAAGGTGAGTTCGACCGCGCCCTTCGCCGTTACCACCAAGTGCTGGAGATCGACCCCAACAATCTCCCGGCCCGTGCCGGCATCATCCGCTCTTTGGCCCAACAGGATCGCTGGCAGCAGATCGCCGAGGAGGTCGATACCCTGCTCGCCACCGCCGCCTTCACCGACCACGCCTATACCTGCGCCCGGTGCGGCCACCGCGAGCCCGACCCGGCGTGGTATTGCCCCAAATGCAAGGCGGTGGAGTCGTTCGGGCTCAATGCGTGATCACCGAGCCGGGGTTGACTTCAGAGTGAAGGTCAGCCCTTGGGGAGTGTGGAAGAAGCCAGCCTGCGCGGGGGGGATTGCTTCGTCGATCGTCCGCCTTGGGCGGACGACCTGCTCGCAATGACATTGTAGGTCCTTTGCCGACATGATGTCATTGCGAGGAGCGAAGCCCCGCTCTCAGAGCGAGGCAAGCGACGAAGCAACCTGTGGTGAGCGAGGTCGAACCATCCCCTTCCGTTCAGGACTCGCCTCGGATCAGGTTCTTCAACAGGCCCCAAGGGCTGACTGTCACGCTGAATGCCCAGTGTGCGTTGGGTCGTACCCACGCCCCCTGATCACGCCCGGCAGAACTTCTTGTCGAAATCGGCTATGGGGATCTTCACCATCGTCGGGCGGCCGTGCGGGCAGGAAAAGGGATTCTCGGTGTGCATCAGGCGGGCAAACAACACCCGCATCTCCTCCAACTTCAACCGATCCCCCGCCATCACCGCGGCACGGCAGGCAGTCGAGGCGGCGGCGGCCTTCATTAGGTCCTCTCCCCCGCGACGGGCGATTTCGAGATCCTCGAGGACTCGACGAAACAGAATGACCGGGTTGCGCACCTTCAGCCCCGCGGGAATTCCTTCGAGCAGCACTGTTCGCGTTCCGAACGGGCGAACCTCAAAACCGAGCGACACAAAAGCATCGAGCGACGCCTCAAAGACATCCCACTCACGCGCCTCCAGATCAATTGACTCGGGGAATAGCAGCCGTTGCGATTCGGGACGGCGTTCGCGGCCGCGCCGGAGCATTTCCTCATAGAGAATCCGTTCGTGCGCCGTGTGCTGGTCGATGATCCAGAGTTCCTCACCGACCACCGCGACGATGTAGACGTCCTTGAATTGCCACAGATTGGAGACGCCATCGGCGTCTGTGCGAGCGCGCGCAGATGACGGGACATCTGCGTGTTCCGATGGCCAACCAGGCCAGGCAGGTTCGGGCGGTTCACGAACCGCCCCTACAGCAAGTGGCGACTGTCCAGCATCGTCTTGTAGGGGCGTATGGCCATACGCCCCTACGTCCGCCGAGGGCGATGTCGTCGCAAGCGGCAGCCGCTCGGTCTGCGACGTATACGATTCCTTCACCGGCATGACTGGCGTTACGGCGGCCGCGCGCGGCGACGTGAAGATCGCCTTGTTGATTGAATAGTAGGTCAGGTCATAGACCGCACGATCATGGGCGAAGCGCACTTCGCGTTTGGTGGGGTGTACGTTCACATCGACGCGGTGCGGGTTGACATTCAGGCAGAGGATGGCGAACGGATAGCGTCCGCGCGGGATCATCTCGCCATAGGCGGCGGTCGCGGCGTGTGACAACGACTGCGACCAGACCCGCCGCCCATTGACATAGGTGAGAATGCGGTCGCGCGTCGTACGCGCCAATTCCGGCTTGCCGACGTGTCCCGAAAGCCCCAGTTCGGCGTCGCCCCCCTGGAAGGGTATCATCAGGTCGCCGATCTTGGCGCCGAACAGGTCAATCAATCGGCTCAGCATCGTGTCAGCCGGTGCCAGACGCAGCGCCGACTTCCCATCAATCGCCAGCGAAAAGGCGACGCGATGGTGGAAGCAGGCGAAATCCGTCACCGTCTCGATGATACGCTTGGTCTCGGTCGAGGGGGCACGCATGTACTCGCGGCGGGCCGGCGTGTTGTAGAACAGATGGCGCACGGTCACCGCGGTGCCGGCCGGGGCGCCGACTGCGCCCGAGTCGCTTTTGGTTCCCCCTTCCCAGAAGACCATCGCCGCTTCGTCCTGCCCTCTACGCCGCGAGACGATCTCCAGATGCGACACGGAGGCAATCGCGGCGAGCGCCTCGCCTCGGAAACCGAAGGTCACAATCGCCGCCAGATCATCGACGGTCTGAATCTTGGAGGTGGCGTGACGCAAGACCGCCGCCGCCAGATCGGCGGGGCTCATGCCGAGGCCATTGTCAACGACCCGAATCTGCTTCTCCCCCGCGCCCCCGATCTCAACGTCGATCGAGGTGGCGCCGGCATCGAGGGCGTTTTCGATCAGTTCCTTGACCACCGAGGCCGGACGTTCGATCACCTCACCGGCCGCGATCTGATCGATCAGATGCTCCGGGAGTACCGCGATCGTGCGATCGTTGGCGCGGGTAGTATCAGTCATCGTTGCTCGTCCGGATCATCCGTAGGGGCGATCCTTGTGATCGCCCGATGTGCAGGGGCGAACACGAGGTTCGCCCCTACTCCACTTGTTCACCACCACGCAGACGGCGGGTCAATTCATCGAGTTTGTTCAATGCCTCAAGCGGCGTCATGACCTCGGGATGCAACCCGGCCAATTCGCTGACCGCGGCGCGTTCGCCATCGGTGAAGAGACTGGCCTGCTGCGCTGCGGCTCCCGTCGTCCTGGGCCGCACCGTCGCCCGTCCCCGCAGAGGATCGAACGTCCCGCTCTCCAGCGCCGAGAGGATTTCCCCCGCACGGGCGACGACCGGCGGGGGCACCCCCGCCATTCTCGCGACATGAATGCCGAAGGAATCATCACACGCCCCGGTCTTGACGCGGAAGAGAAAGACGATGCGGCCGTTCTTCTCGCGTGTTGCCAATTGGTAGTTGCGAATGGCGGTGAATCGGTCGGCGAGCGCCGTCAGTTCATGATAATGGGTGGCAAAGAGCGTGCGCGGACAGTGCGCGGCGTCCTTCGCCAGATGCTCGGCGATGGCCCAGGCGATAGCGACACCATCGTAGGTGGATGTGCCCCGCCCGACTTCGTCGAAGAGAATCAGCGACCGCGGCGTGGCACCGGCAAGTATGCGCGCAGTCTCCGCCATTTCGACCATGAACGTGGAACGGTTGTGCGACAGGTCATCATCGGCGCCGACACGGGTGAAAATGCGGTCAACCAGACCGATCGTCGCCGCCTCGGCAGGAACAAACGATCCCATCTGGGCCATGAGCACAACCAGCCCAACCTGGCGCAGGTAGGTTGACTTGCCCGCCATGTTGGGGCCGGTGAGCATGTGCAGGAAGCCGTCGACCTCGGAGAAGACCGTGTCATTGGGAACAAAACCCCCGGCGGGATTGATCGTTTCCAGCACCGGGTGCCGCCCTCCGCGAATTGTCAATTGCCGATCGGCGGTGAGAACCGGCCGCGAGTACCCCCGCGCCAGCGCGACCTTGGCCAGTGATACAGTCACGTCGATTCGCGCCAGGGCAGCCGCCAGAGCCGACAGCATGCCGATCGACTGGGTCAGACGGGTGCGCAACTCCAGGAAGAGACGGGTCTCCAGCTCGGCGGCGCGTTCATCGGTGCGGAGCACGATCTCTTCTTTTTCCTTCAGGTCGGCGGTGATGAAGCGCTCGGCGGCGACCAGCGTCTGCTTGCGAATCCAGTCGGCGGGAACCTTGTCAGCGTGTGATTTTGGGACTTCGATATAGTAGTCGAAGACTTTGTTATACCCGACCTTCAAGGAAGGAATGCCGGTATCGGCGCGCAGGTGTCCCTGCAGGTCGGCGATCCAGGCACGCGCCTCGGCGGCATTGGCATACAGCGCATCGAGCTCTTCCGAATAGCCGCGCTTGAAGATCCCGCCCTGCGTGATTCCCAAAGGCGGATCATCGGCGAGGCCGCGAACCAGTTCCTGGTGCCACGGCTCGGTGTCGCTCACAGATGGGTCGTCGGGATGCAGAAGACCGGTTGACCCAAGCAGTCCGACAAACCCGGGCCAGCGCGTCAGTGCTTCACGAAGACCGACAAGATCCCGTGGGCCGATCCGTTCGCTCCCCAGCCGTCCCACGAACCGTTCCAGATCGAAAATCCCCTTGAGCGCCTCGGCGACCTTTGCCAGCGCTCCCCGGTCGTTGGTGAAGTGGTTCACTTCATCGAGGCGCCGCTCGATGGGATCGCGTTCAATCAGCGGATGAGTCAGACGGTCCCGCAGCAGACGGCGCCCCATTGCGGTCCGGCAGCGATCCAGGACATCGCAGAGCGTGGGACGGCTCGCATGGGGCCTGCCGATGACGTCGAGGTTGATCGCGGTCTGCGGATCGAGCGCCATCACCGTGCGTTCGACCAACGGCCGCACCGTAGTGATGTGCGCGAGTGGGGCGCACTTGGTCTCCTTTAGATAGGCCAGAAGCGCTCCGGTCGCCAATGTCGCCACGGCGGTGTTGCTGTCGCGGGACGCAGGCGCCGGTGCGTGATCAAAACCAAGCCCGCCCAGATCGGTGGCGCCGAAGTGCGCTTTCAGCACACGCGCCGCTTCGTCCGGCTCGAAATGCCACGCGGGCCAACGGGTCAGGCCGGCACGATCACTCACCAGAGCTGCCAGTCGATCATCGGCATCGGCAGAGATCAGAATCTCGCTGGCGGAATGGGATGACAACAGATCAACGAGCGCCTCCGGTCCGCAGGTTTCCACGGCGAAGCGCCCACTGGTCGGTTCGGCCCACGCCAGTCCAAACGCGCCTCGCGCGTCGGGGCCGACGATCGCCGCGATGGCCGGGGTCTGTGTTTCTTCCAGGGCACCGGGAGTGATCACCGTTCCGGGGGTGATGATCTCGGTGACCTCGCGCCTCACCAGGCCGGTGGCAAAGCGGGGATCCTCTGTCTGCTCGCAAACGACGACTCGTTGCCCCGCCGCAACCAGCCTGGCGAGATACCGCTCCGCCTGATGGTGCGGTACACCTGCCAGGGGGATTTCGCCGTTCTTGCCATGGGGACGTTTGGTCAACGTGATCCCCAGAATCCGTGCCCCGGTCACCGCATCGTCGCCGAACATCTCATAGAAGTCGCCCATCCGAAAGAACACCAGATGGCCCGGATAGCGTGCCTTGATCTCGGCATGCTGACGCAGCATGGGTGTCAACGTCGTGTTCTGTTCTTTGTCGGTGGACATGGCAGTCCGATTCCGGCAGCCATCCCGCAACAGATGCGCCTGGGGCAATTAACGCCATCTCGGGTGCTACCGTCAATCAGACACGGCGCTGCGGACCGGCGAATTACCTGCCGGTTTGGAGCCAGCAAAGCTCATCCGGCCTTCCCTGCGGCGATGTGAGCAGCTAACTTACGGGCCACGAAGATGGCGCCATCCACAACCAACCCAAATCGACCTCAATGCTTGCCGCTGCTGGCGATCGTGGGAGCGACCGGCGTCGGCAAGAACGACCTGGCACAGCGAGTCGCCGAGGAGACGAATGCTACGCTCATTTCAGTTGACTCGCGGAAGATATACCGGGGTCTCGACATCGGAACCGCAAAACCGGCGCCGGAGGTGAGGAGACGCTTCGACTATGCCATGATCGACTGTGTCAATCCCGATGAACCCTTCTCGGCGGGACGGTATGCCCGACAAGCCCGGCAGATCATCGCCGCGAGGCGTAGCACCGAGCGGCCCATCATTTTGGTCGGCGGCACCGGCTTCTACCTGGAAGCACTGATGCAGGGTCTGGCTGACCTGCCCGACATCGATCCCGCTCTGCGCGCTGCCATCATTGCCGAGGCCGCCCAGATAGGCTGGGAGCATCTGCATGAAGGATTGAGCCGGATCGATCCCGCCTTCGCCGCAGCGATTCACCCGGCCGACAAGACACGCATTCTGCGCGGCTGGGAGATCTACCGTCAGACAGGGACGCCGCTCAGCCTCCTGCTGGCCGAGTCGCCGCGCCAGAAACTGGCAGAGCCGATCGTAGCCGTTTGGGTCGATGTGCCACGGCCCACTCTCCACGCCCGGATCGAGCAACGTGTCCAGCGTATGGTGCAGCAGGGGCTCTTTGATGAGGTTGCCGCGTTGTTGAGCCGTGGGTTCGGACCCGACTCCCCCGGCCTGGCGACCGTCGGATACCAGGAAGTCGTTGTTCACCTTCGAGATCACATCCCTGCGGCGGAGACCGTCCGGTTAATCGTCAGAAACACGCGACTCTACGCCAAACGCCAACTCACTTGGTTCCGACACCGCCCCTACGTAACCGCCGTGCCGATTGAAGATGCTGTTGTCCAACGCGTTATGGAACTCTGGTCGCAGAGGAAGACTCCGAGGCCTTCCATGAGTTGAATGCCCCGGGACGACCCTTGCAGCGCAACTTGCGCCTTCTTCCCCAACCGTTTATTCGCCAATTATTTATCTTTTTCGGGCCCGGATGAGGTTTGCTGGGTCACCGGTCACAAAAATCCTTGACACACTCCACGATTATCTTAAATACCAGCGGGTTACGTGGGTTGGGGATGACCCGCTTCCGACTTGGAAGGCCTCGGGAAAGACACCCGACTCACCGGAGAACACGCAAATCACGTTTTAGAGTGGGCTTGCGTCATCCGATTTACCTAAGTGGGTGGGGCAGAAGGCGGTTAGGGCACTGGAGGAAGCCTTGAGGGGTCGACGACTACCGTCAGTACTGATATGCCTGCCAGTTCTTGTGGCGCTGGGCGGCTGCTTCGGCGCGGCGCACAACGTGAACCGCGGCGATCTGTACGAACCCTCCCCGGTCGGCTCCAACTTCGAAGACGAGCCGTTCACAGAATCGTCTGAGGCAGTATCAGACAGTGCGGCATTGACATCGGCCGACGGTCAGACCGCAGTTGCCAATCCCGAAGAGGTTTTGGCCGAGGCGGAGGCGCTGTACAGCACTGGCGTGGCGGCCAACCTCGATCAGCGGTGGCAGGATGCACAAGTCGCCTTCGAACGTGCTGTCAGCATTCTGGGTGACATCGATTTAGGTGCACTCAGCAATACGGAATCCGCATCGAAGATCGACAAGCTGTTGAGTGAAATCGCTGCCGATTACCAGAAAACGCTGAAGGCGGTCGGGGAACTGGATGAAAACGCCACCAGTTCGGCAGTCATGCTCCGTTTTGAGAGTGCCGACTCGACCTTGAAGCAGGCGCCAAGCGCCGCCGCGGTCGAGGAGCCCCCAGTCCAGTATGACGTCCCAATCGAGCTTAACGACAAGGTGCGCAACTGCATCCTGTTCTATCAAACAGTAGCGCGTGAGCCGTTTGAGCGCTTCCTGGGGCGCGCCGGGCGCTACCTGCCCATGATGAAGGAGATCTTCGCCTCCTATGGACTGCCCGGCGATTTGGCCTATCTGCCGTTCGTCGAATCGGGCTTCAACAATAACGCGTATTCCTACGCTCATGCTTCCGGTCCCTGGCAGTTCATCGCCTCCACTGGGCGGCGGTATGGCTTGACGCGCAATGTCTGGCGTGATGAGCGGCGCGACTTTGAGAAATCCACGCACGCCGCCTGCCGGTACCTCGCCGATCTGTACGGCATGTTCAGCGACTGGTCGCTGGCGCTGGCGGCATACAACGGCGGTGAGGGGAGGGTGGCGCGACAGATCAAGCGACAACACACCAATGACTTCTGGAAGCTGAAGTTGCGCGATCAGACACGCAATTATGTGCCCCTGTTCATGGCGGCCTTGATGATTGCCAAGGATCCGGAGGGCTACGGCTTCTACATCGAGCCGGACCCGCCCCTTGAGTTCGACTGGGTCGCTACCAACAAGCCGCTGGAATTGAAGGATGTGGCCGCTGCTTTGGGAACCAGCGAGCCTGTACTGATCGATTTGAATCCCGAGCTGCGGCGCGGTGTCACTCCACCTGACATCACCCCCTACCGCGTGCGTGTGCCCAAGGGCACCGCGGAGCAGTTCGCCGCCATCTACCGCATGCTGCCGGCGTCGTCGCAGACCCAACTGGTCGAGCACACGGTACGTCGCGGCGAGACACTCGGGGCGATTGCCCGCCGCTATGGTGTCGCCACCTCCGAGATTCTAGCGCTGAATCAGTTGTCGCCCAAGAAGCGGCTGAAGGTCGGCCAGGTCTTGACCATCCCGGCACCGGGGCAACTGGCCCAACGCGATGTCCCGGACCCCTCACCGGCGCCGAAGGCGGCCCCGGCCCGTGGCGGTGACAACCAGTACGTCGTGCGCGAGGGGGATACGCTCTGGGAACTGGCCAAGAAGTTTGGGACGACAACATCCGCCATCCGTGCCGCCAATCGCATGGGAGCGCACGACAAACTCTCGATTGGACAGGTGCTGGTGCTGCCGGACGGTATCGGCAGCTCTTCGAAGCACCAGGGCGGGTTCTGGTATACGGTGAGGCAGGGCGATACGGTCCTGCGCATCGCGGCCCGCTTTGGCCTGAGCATCGCCCAACTGCTGGCGCATAACTCCCTGGGCAACCCCGATCAGATTCGCGTGGGGCAGAGGATTCACATCCCCGCTGACTTGTGAGTGCCGGGAATATGGGGGGACGCTGACATGGCCGCACGCCGCGACTGGTTGATCGGTGTCATCATTGGCGGAACCTTCCTGGTCTTCGCGCTCGTGATGTTCTTTGCCGTGTGGGGCATGTCCGACGCCGAGACTTCGGGGTTCACCGGCTTTGGCAAGAAAGTCGCCGTCGTCGAGTTGATCGGGGAGATCCAGTCGTCCCAGCCCGTGGTGCGCCAATTGCGCCGCTGGGGAGATGACAATTCGATCCCCGTCATCCTGCTGCGGGTCGACTCGCCGGGCGGTGGCGTGGCCGCCAGCCAGGAGATCTATAGCGAGCTGCTTCGCGTCAAGGAGAAGGGCAAGAAGGTCGTCGTCTCGATGGGATCGGTCGCCGCTTCCGGCGGCCTGTATGTGGCAATGGCCGCCGATACGATCATCGCCAACCCGGGCACACTCACCGGCTCGATCGGGGTCATCTTCCAGTTTCCAACGCTGGAGAAACTGCTGGACAAGATCGGCGTGCGCTACGCGACCATCAAGAGCGGCCCTTACAAGGACGTCGGTAACATCGCCCGCACCATGACCCCCGCCGACAGTGTGCATCTGCAGGCCGTCATCGATGACACGTACGACCAGTTTGTCGACGTGGTGGCCAAAGGGCGGGCTATGGCGCCGGAGAGTGTTAAGGTCTTTGCCGACGGCCGGATTTTCACTGGACGGCAGGCCCTCGACATGCACCTGGTCGATGCTCTCGGTGACTATGAGGACGCGTTGGATGTCGCCGCCGACATGGGCGGCATGAGCAAGCCGCCCCGGACCGTGCGGGAGGTCCCCACGCGTCGTCGGACAATCTGGGATCTGGTCGGCAGCACTGCTATCCGTTGGCTTCTGGACAATGGAACGGATGAGGATCAAGCGGAGCCGTATTTGCAGTATCGCTACAATTGACGCCGCAGGTGAATGGAAATCGCGATATCGTGAGATTGACGACGCAATAATGAGGAGGTCAGGATGACCAAGGCCGATTTGGTGGAGATCTGTGCCGAAAAGACCGGCCTGACACGCACCGACGTGGCCGTAACGGTGGACGCCTTTCTGGACGCGGTGAAAGCGAGTCTCGAGACCGGCAAGAACATCGAGATTCGGGGGTTCGGAACCTTCAAGGTCAAGACACGCAAGGCGCGCAAAGCGCGTAATCCGCGCACCGGCGACGAGGTTCCGGTCCCTGATCGCAAAGTGCCCGTGTTCAAGCCGTCGAATGAGTTCAAGAATCTGATTGTCAAGCAGCCATTGTAACGGGATGACCGCGGGCAGACGCAAGATGCCCGTCCAAGGGAGTGTTGAATGCCTTCAGGCAAGAAGCGAAAACGCCAGAAGATCAAAACGCACAAACGGAAGAAACGCCTGCGCAAGGACCGTCACAAAAAGAAACTGCGTTGACAGGCCGGCGCGGCCTCGACTCGGCTTGCTCACAACCGGGCGGTGTCCCTATCACCGCCCGGTCTTCTTTGTGCTCAGGCAACACGACAGTTGAAAACTCCCGCCGGATTGCATTACATGGGCAACAATGGTGAAGGCCGACCCACGTACCGCGACTTCGGATCCCCGCCGCTGGCCGACCGCGGTCGTGGTCTTCTTGGCCGCACTGCTTCTCGCGTGGTATTTCGTGCACCTGCGCTATCGGCTCAACCAGGAGTTTCCCCTGGCGCCGCTGCAATCATTCCTCGACGGCACCGCTCATAAGCCATTTCAGTTTCGCATGCTGGTGCCGTGGCTGGTTGCGGCGCTGAGGACCGTGATCCCTCTCGACGTCAAGGCGCTCTACCAGTGGATCGATGTGGCGGCGGTGCTGGGGCTTTTCTACGCCTTCCGCTACCATCTGAAGTCGTTCTTCCAGGGTGCCGCCTTGAACGTTCTCCCCTTTGCCCTGTTCTACGTACTGCCGTGGAACTACCTCCTCGCCCGCGATCTGCCGATTCTTCTCCCCTATGATCTGGCGGCGGTGGCGTTCTTCGCGCTGGGTTTGGCTTTGCTGCATCGACGGAAGTGGTCGTGGTATTATCCGGTGTTTGCCATCGCCACGCTCAACCGCGAGACGATGCTCTTCCTGACCATCATCTTCGCCGTCATGGAGTACCGGCGCCTGCCAAGAGGGTCCTACGCTCTTCATCTGGCCGCCCAACTCGGCATCTGGCTGGCCATCAAGCTTGTGATAGGGTCGGTGTACGCTGGCAATCCCGGAACGTCCTTTGAGTTCTACCACGTCGGCACCGACGTTCCCCACTGGCGAACGAACCTCGAGATGCTCGCCACGCCGCAGCGTCTGATCTTGTTCTTGAGCAGCTTCGGCTTCGTCTGGATTCTGATTGTCGCCGGCTGGAAGCGTCTGCGTGATCCCTTCACGCGGAAATCCCTCTGGGCGATCCCGCCGTTTGTCCTCATGATCTTCGCAATCGGCAATCTAAATGAAATGCGTGTCTATGGCGAGCTGACGCCGCTTGTGCTGACGGCGGCACTTCTGATCGGTGCGGAACTGACGGGAGAGACCGATCGCAGGCAAATAGACTCCACAAGGTCCGAGGCCGTCGGAAGTCACAAGTGACCGACAGGCGCATGTCCTTAGGGGCCTCATGCACTACGCCATGATAAGGTGTCAGAAGGATCAGAGGATAGCACCCATGACGTTCGTTAAGGAGCTGGCGAGGTCGGCCACGCGGTCACACTCCCTACCCAGCTCATCTTCCCCAATCTCCTCACCCTTCGCAAACCGCGCCCACGTTGGTTCTACGAAATCGGGCCACCGTAGTTGAATCGCCCCCAGTTTGTCTGCGAAGTCTGTCACCGCGCTGACATGTGATTCCAAAGCACGAACCTCGGCTGTAGCCTGTTCCGCCAACGCCTTCGGAACAGAAATCCCGCTTAGAGGTCTCAGATACCGGTCGACGAGGAGCAATGCGAGTCCCACAAAACCTGCCGGTAGCGCGACGCTGGGGTAGGGTATCATCCCAACTATGCCTACTACAGTGCCAATAGCGAAGGCGGCCTGCGCGATGCGGGAGCGCTGCAATTGCCGTTCATAGAGGGCACGAAGAGATGGCGGGAATTCTATGCCTCTGATAACCACCTCGTGGATCTTCTCCCGCAACACTCCTAGGAACGCGACATGGTTGGACGCAAGGTGACACATGGCAGCGGCGTACATCTGAGCTACGCCGGTTCGTTGCTCGACGAACCGGCGAGCCTCGTTGATTCTCGGCTTCAGGGAATCATATTCCCTAACGACACGGTGGCCCCATGTGTCTATGATTGCGATCTGGTGCCTTGCTAGAACGGCATCCGCTTCTCTTGTCAACCGCAGCAAGCTTCGAAGCCGCTTCGTGTACTTCCATTCGTTAGCTGCCCCTGCCTCATGGTACTCTGACCACGTCCGCTGGAACTTCAGCAGTTCCTGAGCCAAATCCCGCAGTGCTGCTCCGGGACTTGTTCCCGCATCCTTGTCCATTCGTCGTCTCCTACCCCGTGGCGCGTTCGAGGTATTCCTTGGTGCGGGTGTCGACCTTGACCTTGTCGCCAATCTTGATGAACAACGGCACCTTCACCACCAGGCCGGTTTCGAGCGTGGCGCTCTTGGTGAGATTGGAGACCGAGTCGCCTTTGACCCCCGGGTCGGAATCGGTCACCACAAGGATGACCGCGGACGGCAGATCGAGCGAGATCGGGTTGCCTTCGAAGTAGAGAATCTTGTAGTCGTGGTTTTCCATCAGGAATTCGGCGTATCCCTCGAGGTGCTCATTGGTCAGGGCGACCTGCTCATACGTAGCGTTGTCCATGAAGTTCCAGACCGTGCCGTCGGTGTACATGTACTGCATGGAGCGGTGCTCGAATTCCGGTTCCTCAAAGGTCTCCCCGGAGGCGTAGATTCTCTCCAGAACTTGGCCGGTCTTGAGATTACGCAGCTTGATGGTAACCTTGGCGCGCCGCTGCGCCGTGCGGGCATTCTGGAAATCGACGATCTCCCAGAGCTGGCCTTCGACTTTGATCTTCTTGCCTTTGCGGAAATCGCTGGTTGATATCATCGCAACCCGTCTCCTTCTGACTCATCTTTCGCCGGCCTCACGCATGAGGCGGGACAACTCATAAATTCGGCAAAAAGAGCGTCCACCGCCACCTAAACATCGCTGCCGTAGTAGAAGGCCGGGCACTGCGTGCCCGTGTGTGGCAAACCATACCTGTAGAGGCAGGTCTGAGACCTGCCCAAGAAAAGGGGCGGGTTCAAAACCCGCCCCTACAGAACACCATCTGACACCGGCCCGCCCGGCAGCGTCAGAGGTTGTGCACGATCCGGTCGGCGTACGCCGAGGTACCGACCTTCTGGGCGCCCTCCATCAGACGGGCCAGATCATAGGTGACGATCTTCTCCTGAATCGTCTTCCCCAGCGCTGCTTCGATCAGACGCCCCGCTTCGCCCCAACCGAGGTAGTCGAGCATCATGACCGCCGAGAGGATCACGGAGCCGGGATTGATCATGTCCTTGTTGGCGTACTTGGGCGCGGTGCCGTGGGTCGCTTCAAACAGGGCGACATGGTCGGAAATGTTGCCGCCGGGGGCCATCCCCAAACCGCCGACCTGCGCGGCGCAGGCATCGGAGAGGTAGTCGCCATTCAGATTCGGGGTGCAGATGACGTCGTACTCATCCGGGCGCAACAACACCTGCTGGAACATCGAATCGGCGATGCGATCCTTAATCAGGATCTTCCCGGCCGGGACCTGGCCGCCGTGCTTTTCGGTCACCTCGGCTTCGGTGATCGTCTGCGCGGCGAAATCCTTCTTGGCCAGCGCATATCCCCAGTCGCGGAAGGCGCCCTCGGTGTACTTCATGATGTTCCCCTTGTGCACCAGGGTCACCGACCGGCTGTGGTTGTCAATCGCATACTGGATCGCCTTGCGCACCAAGCGCTGCGTGCCGGTCACCGACATCGGCTTGATCCCGATTCCCGAATCAGCGCGCACTTTCACCTTCATCTTGCTCGCGAGGAACTTGATCATGGCCTTGGCTTCTTTGCTCCCTTTAGGCCACTCGATCCCGGCGTAGACGTCCTCGGTGTTCTCCCGGAAAATGATGACATTCAGCTTCTCCGGGTTCTTCATGGGCGACGGCACACCGGCGTAGTACTTGACCGGGCGCACGCAGGCGTAGAGATTCATGACCTGGCGCATGGTCACATTGAGACTGCGGAAGCCGCCGCCGATCGGGGTTGTCAGTGGCCCTTTCAGGGCGACGACATAGGTCTTGATCGCCTTGATGGTGTCCTGGGGAAGAATGTCATCATAGTGCGCCAGCGCCGACTCGCCGGCATGGACGTCGAACCAGGCGATCCGCCGTCTCCCGCCGAAGGCCTTGCCGACTGCGGCATCGATCACCTTGCGCGCCGCCTTCATGATATCAGGACCGGTTCCATCTCCCTCGATCACCGGGATGATCGGGTGATCGGGAACCACGCGCCGGTTGCCGACAATCGTGATCGGTTCACCGTCGACCGGCGGCGTGACTCTTGCGAACTTCACCGTACCGGCTGCTTTTGCCATACGTTCTCCTTCTGACCGCCCCCTGTCGACGGGCAGCCCGACATGCCTTCCGGGCGTTCCTACTTGGGCAAGCCGCGAATGATGTCCTTGTAGCCCGACGCCGACTTCTGCAGCGCCTCCAATTCGTCCCGTTCAAGCTTCAACTCGTGGATCTTCTCCACGCCGCCTTTGCCCAGGGTCACCGGCACACCGGTGAACACATCGGACAGCCCGTACTGGCCGCTCAGATGGGCGGAGCAGGCGATCACGCGCTTGCGGTCGTTCAACACCGCATCCGCCATCTGCACCGTGGCCGCCGCCGGGGCATAGTAGGCCGAGCCGGTCTTGAGCAGCTTGACGATCTCGGCGCCGCCGTCACGCGTGCGCTGCGCGATGGCATCGATTCTCTCCTTGGGCAGCAGTTCCGTGATCGGAATGCCGGCCACCGTCGTATAGCGCGGCAGGGGAACCATCGAATCACCATGCCCGCCCAAGACCATCGCCTGCGCATCGGTCACGGCGCATCCCAGTTCCATAGCGACAAAGGCGCGGAGTCGGACCGAATCAAGCACCCCGGCCTGTCCGAAGACCATATTGGGTTTCAGCCCGGACTTCTGCCAGGCGCGGTAGGTCATCACATCGAGCGGATTGGAGACCACCAGGAGCATCGTGTTGGGACAGGAGGAGTTGATGCCCACCATGACCGAGTCCATGATCTGGATGTTGGAGTTGAGCAGATCCTCGCGGCTCATTCCCGGCTTGCGGGCCAGACCGGCGGTGATCACGATCAGGTCCGATCCCTTGGCGGCCGCATAGTCATTGGCGCCGGTTACCCGCGTGTCATACCCGCGTACCGGCCCTGCTTGCGTCAGGTCCAACGCTTTGCCCTGCGGCATCCCCTCGACCACGTCGATCATAACCACGTCACAGAAATTCGCCTCGGCCAGATACTGCGCACAAGCCGCGCCGACATTTCCTCCGCCCACTACTGTGACCTTCTTCTGCATGTCGTCCCCTCTCCTTCCCGCCTGCTGGCGGGGTCACGAACCTCTACCGATTTCTTCGCCGAAGCGCTGCAGCGACCGTTCACGGCGTCAGGATGTCAGTCACGGGGGCGTGTGACGGTCGTCAACGCCGAGTCCTCAACCACCAAAACATGCGGTGCCGGGCCGACATGTTCAAGTGCTGTTTGCAAGGCCATGTCCACAGAAGCGAAACTCCCATATCCGTAGCGGGCAACTTCGGTCCCCGGGATGTCGGTGACAGCGAACAGCCGGAAACGCGCCCGGGCACGGGCCGTGCGCACTAACTTGTGCAGTCCCAAAGTGTAAGGCCGGTCCGCCAAATCCAACCACCCACCCGGATCAGGGTAAGCATCGATCAGCCGCGTGTAGAAGGGGGCGCCGATCCCCTCCGGACAGGGAGAGGTCACAATCAGTACGCCGCCATCGCGCACTCCCGCCTGCGACAACTCCCACCCCTTCATCGTCTGGTAGAGGTTGACGTCCAGCGGCGGATGGACGACCGAGAAGACGATGTCATACGCTTGAGCCAGCTTGACCACGTAGAACTCCTGCGCCGCTTCACAGGCCCGCGTGAACGTGGCATCCACATCCCCCGCGAATGCCGCCGCGACACGATCGTCCCGGTCGAGGACGACCTGAAAAGCCCAGATTCTCTTGGAGTCAACGAATCGGGTCTGGGTGTGGATGAACTTGCGCACCGGATTATCATCGACGCGCAGCGGCGCGGCGTCCGGCGACACCGCGCCGGTATGGGACCGCTCGACCGTCTTCTCCCCCGCCAGACCGGGAATGATCGACTTGCGTCCCCCGGTGTACCCCGCGAAGAAGTGCGGCTCAACCGAGTTCAGGATGACGAGCCGGTCGGCTTCCATGACGGCGCGGTTCACTAGGACCAGACCATCAGCATCAGCCGCAACCAGCGATGCCTCGTCATACCCATTGTGAACCAGATATCGCGGTTGGATCGACTCAGACAGCGGCCCAAACATCGCGCGCGCCTCCGTGGCGCTGGGCGCACGGTGTAGGCCGGTGGCGACGATCAAGCGCCAGTTCAGGGTTTGAGAGAGGGCGGGCCAGAGCAACTCCAGCATCCTTGCGGTCGGCGTCGAGCGGGTGGCATCGTTGACGATAACCAGTGGCGAGACAGCACCGCGAAGGAACTCGTCCAAGAGCGGTGCTTCCAACGGAGCCGTGACCGCCCGTGCTAGTACGGCATCGCCGGACGCAGCAGCCGGGCGCCGCCCGACCACGTCGATGCGCGCACCGATAGGGAGCCGCAAAGGCAGACGACGGGAGCCATAGCGGATCGACACGGTCGGGGGCGATGTGATTGTCATCGTATCCTCACGCCAGACGAATATATCTGCACTGCTGTCAGGAAAAACGCGGCGCCGCGACCCAATGCCAGTTTTTGACACGTTTGGGGGGAACGCGGCGATGTGGCAGCCTACCTCGCGGATCGACCACGCCAGAGATCGACCTCAAGGGATGATCGGCAGCATGTCCGAGAACCGGGGGCAAGAGAGATCAAGGGGCTGAAGCCCCTTGTTCACCCAGTCCTGCAGGAGCCTAGTCCGAACACCCGCTGCTATCGACCGGGTGGCCGGAACACGTGCGCAGCGTCCCGGCACCAGGTCGGCAAACAAGGGGCTTCAGCCCCTTGCAGGTGGATCAAGCAAGGGGGCGCAATGTAGGCAGGCCGACGACGCGACCGACGGTGGGTCTATTCTGGCCCTTGTTGCGCCCCGGCAGCGGAAACCGCCGCCGATGGAGCCGGTCTCACTGCAAGTGCGCGAAGCGCCGTCTGAAGTCGGCGTCCTCCCTCATGCTGTCGATGAAAACCTTGGGGTTGGAGAAGTACTTCCTTGCCTGTGGGTTGCCGAGGAAATCGACCGCCTCCTGGAAATTGGCATCGGTGACGAACAGCGTGTCCACACGACACCCTTCATACTCACTGAACGGCCGCGGGAAGACGTACCCATCGCAATAATCCGACAGCTTGAAGCCCTCATGGAAGGCGGAGTAGTACGATGTCGTGTCGGACAGCTTCCCGAATGGCGAACCGACGACATCGAAGCCGACGCGTTTATCCTTGAACTCACGCATCACGACATCGATGACCCCGCCAATCGGATAGATCTCGGTGTTCTCGTCTGTCTTCAGGGCCCACGGTCGGTGCAACATGATGCAGAATACGCGATCCGGCATACTGTCCCGGACGATATTCCCC
>Ga0315277_10002191_pt1 | contig 27431 bp, 18 predicted proteins | sample YL17G05_15_MG_FD_203695 | JGI IMG/M metagenome (GOLD analysis project Ga0315277, IMG submission 203695) | Sediment microbial communities from Yellowstone Lake, YNP, Wyoming, USA - YL17G05_15 | ecosystem: Environmental > Aquatic > Freshwater > Lake > Sediment | place: USA: Wyoming | collected... | reverse complement strand
AATGGGATTTACATTGACATAAGGGCTGAGAATCAGGCCTATGCTGTACCGATTCAGCATATCCAGGTGCTTGTGATAGTAAATGTTGAGTTTTATGATATTATCCCGGAAAACAGTCCGGAGCCTGTCCTCGATAATCCCGTAATAATCTATTCCTTTCCAGACGAAATTTTCCCGGAACCACAGGGAAGCCTGAAGTTCCTCCCAGAACCTGTCAACTTTTTCCTCGATCGGAGGGATTTTTTCAGCATAACGGCCTTTTTCCGGCGATGGGGAAACCGCCGGATTGAGAGATTCCGGTTCCTCTTCGATCGATGGCTCCAGTGCGCAGTTGTAAAGGTAGAGGGGGTATTTGCCTGATTTTATAAGCCTGCGGGCGACAAACTCGAGGTCATAAGCAAGGGAAAGTAATAAAATACCTCTTTTCTCTTTTTTCTTTGTCATGTGTATAAATCGATATAGGAAGATTTTCAAACATTTTTTAATAGCACGTAATATAGGTAAAAAATCGTTCTTTTTAACAATCCTTGATTCCTGGGGAATATTTTTTTCAGGTATCATAGCAATTTCGTTAACAGAAAAGTTATAACTGCAGGCTAAGAATCTCAGACATCTTTTATAAAGATCAGGGACCTGAATCTTTTCCTCGAGTTCCTTTTTCTCGAACTCCGCGGTGCAATAAACTAACTCCTGCGGCCGCTCGGCTTCGAAGAAAGCGGAGAGGGCGGAAAGGGTCAGCTCGAACTGGGTCACCCACCTGCGGAACTGATAGCCGCCCACATTTACCTCGATCCCGCTGTGTTTATCGATCAACGCGGCGAATTGCCCGGAAGGAGCGTAAAAAGGCAATAGTTTTTCAACTATTTTCTGGTCTTCCGCATATACCTGGAGAGGATCGAAATACCTCTCGAGTGTCCGGTAGTCCAAGCCGCGGTATTCGAGGGCGTACATAGCCAACGGTGTCAGGGCCACCCAAATGTCCGCTCCTGTGTTCCGGGAGAAACCGGCAAGGATAGTTTCAACCTGCTTTTCGTTTTCAACAAAAATGGCGCGTTTCATGATGTCGATTTTTTTGAGGTGATTTTATCTGAATTTTGAGGCCGGAGGCCAGATAACTTGAGTAATCGCTATAAAATAAATAAAAACAGAAGTAGGTCCGTCAAAGAGCGAATTTTTAGATTTCGTTTTTAAAACTGGATTTTTTCAGAATAAAAAGGCTTATTCGCCGCTCAGCTTTGACCATAGTCTCCCGCCGAAATAAGTAGCTGCGTAACGTGAAATGGAGGCCAAAGGAGATTGCCCTCGGCGGATCATCCCGCCATATATGCTGCGGGCCAGAGCCATTTTCCCAACCCGCCTGGCAGCAAAGGCCAGGTGGAGAGAGAGAAATCCTTCCAGGTGTCCCAGTTCTCTTCTTTCAGTTCTCGAACTATAGCGGTTTTCCAGCTTTCCGATAATTCCCTGGCATAGCTCTAAAGCCTGGTCGACCTTCTCTGAACTGATTTTTTGCGGCAGGTAGCGGGCCTGGTAAAAGAGAGAGACCTCCTCTTCTGTCAGGTCGATCCCGGCTAATTCTTTCAGGCTGCGGCCGATCAGGCGCGGGATTTCCTCATGGCGCCTTTCCGCAAAGTAGCGGTTCGTGGAGGATTCTCCGTACCTGCGGTATTTGATCAGGTACTCCGGGAGATTGGTGATCCTGTGGCCTTTAGCCAGCATCCTCGACCACAGCTCCCAGTCCTCGATAAAATAGTACCCAGTGTCGTAGCCGCCCAGGTCACGGGCCACCTCCGCCGAGTACATCACCGCACTGTGAGCGAACGGGTTCTCGGTAACGAGCCGCAGCCTGATCTGAGCCTCATACGTAGGCACTTTGAGCTTTCTTTTCACTTTGCCGGAACGGTCTATTTCGATCACCCGGCTCCCCACAGCGGCGAAACAGGGATTTTTCTCAAGGAAAGCCGCTTGTGTTTCAAGGCGCCGCGGGAGGCAGATATCATCCTGGTCTGCTCTGGCTATCCAGCAGCCCCGGGCGAGATCGAGACCGCGGTTCAGGGTGGCTGTCTGACCGATATTCTTTTCGTTTTCCACAAGGCGGATTCGGCTGTCCCCGTAAGAACGGATAATAGCGCGGCTCCGGTCCATGCTTCCGTCATCCATAGCCAGCAGCTCGAAATCCTGGAAAGTCTGGCCCAGGATACTATCTATAGCCTCGCCCAGGTGTTCCTCGCCGTTATAAACTGGCATGAGAACCGTAACCGCAGGATTGTCTGCTGCCGCTTTCACTTGAGGCTGCCTCGAATACTATAAAAGGTCCTTATTTTTTGAAGAAGTTTATAATAGACTCAATTATCCAGTCCAGATCACTGTCGCTCAGTTCGAAAAAGAGGGGAAGGGTGAGGATTTCCCTGAACACTGCCTCGGTGCGGGGCAGGGAACCTGCAGGAGCGTACCTGCTGAACAGGGGATGAAGGTGGTTGGGGATATAATGGATGCCAGTGTCGATGCCTTTTTCTTTGAGGAAGTCTTTCAAGGCGTCGCGGTGCTCCGGGACACGGATTATGTACATGAATGGAGCTATTGAATTGATATCCTTTTTCAGGGTTATCACCCCATCAAACCCTTTGAATCCTTCATCATATCGCCCCACTATGGCCCTTCGTCTTTCCACAAATTCATCAAGCCTTTTGATCTGCTCCAGCCCGATCGCGGCGTTGATATTGCTCATGTGATAACGGTATCCGGTGGTTACTACCCCATAACTCCAGTTACGCTTATGCTGGTAGCGGCTCCACGTGTCGGAATCTATTCCGAGAATGCGTTTCCGGCGCAAACTTTCCGCCAGCTCGGGGTCGGAGGTGGTGACCGCCCCTCCTTCGCCGCAAGTGATAACTTTGATCGGATCGAAACTGAAACAGGCGGTTGTGTTCCCTAACGCCCCTATTTTCCGCCCTTTGTAACTCGAGCCGAATGCGTGGGCGGCATCTTCAACCACATGGATTTTGCGTGGGGCGGCAAGGCTGGTCAGGGAATCCATATCACAAGGACTGCCGCAGAAATGCACGGGCAGGATCGCTCTGGTACGCGGGGAAAGGCTACGGCTTATGTCCTCAGCTGTGACATTCAGGGTATCGGGATCGATTTCCACGAAAACGGGTTCAGCTCCCACGGCGAGAATGGCTTGAATTGTGGCGGCAAAAGTGAGAGAGGGTACTACTACTTCATCCCCGGGGCCGATTCCCAGGGAATTCAGGGCGAGATGAATAGCAGAGGTGCCGGTGTTCACTGCGACTACATGCTCCACTCCGAGCAGGGCTCCCACCCGCTCTTCGAACTCCCTGACCAGGGCGCCCATACCCAGCCAGCCGGTGGCAAATACTTCCCGGATGCGGGCTAATTCATTTTCTCCCACTGAAGGCCGCGATACTGGAATCATGAAATTCCTCGAATAGTTGACCGGCTTTTGGTTTCAGGCATAGTTATTATTGTATTCGGGGGAAACCACCTGCTCTTGGATAAGGTTTTTTATCCATTCCCCCGGCAAGAACGATTTAACGTGGAATAAGATGGCAGAAAGCCACATCACTTCGAATATCGCGCCAATCCTCGAATATTTTCAGTTTAAAAACGTCTGATTTGCGCACCAGTTTTGTGATCGTTCCCCGGCTCCTGCTCCAGCCGTGAAACCTGCCCCAGGAGAGCGCTGGTTCTTTCATGATCCCTTTCTTGAGATTTATTATACTTTTAAAAATAATGTTGCGATAGTAAGTAAAACATTTTTTGAAGTCCGCATATGACTTCATGATAATGAGCAGGTTAACCGGTTCCATGCGACGAATATTCTGTAGGAAATATACCAATTCCAAGTCACTGAAAGCATAAATGGCTTCTATGATGATCACAGTGTCGTACTTCCCTCTCATTTTAGAAAAATCTTCCTCTTTAATATTGAATACTATGTGTTCCTCGTATTCGGGGAAGAGCCGCTTGAGCGTATCGATAATAAAGGGATCGAAATCGGAAACCGTGAGATGAATCCCGGGCAGTTCCTTTTTTATAAGGTACTCATGATATGCCGGCCCGCTGGCCAGGCTCAGGACTCTTTCGGCGCCGATTTCCCGAAGATAAGAGGAAAGCCTTAATCCTATAGCATAATCTAACTCCCACATCGGAGCCAGGAATGATTCCCTCGTTTCAAACCTGGAAGAAAAGCCGGGAGTTCCGTTCCCCTTCTGGCGTGTCATGGACCATTCGGCGGATTCAACGACGCATTCTTTCTGGTTCTCCGCTATTCCCTGGAGATTTTGATCACGTGTATAAAGTTTGATTTTCATAAGATTTCCTATCTTCAACTAGAATTTTTTTCAACATGAAAACCTTTCTCAGCTCCTACTAAAGAACCCTTTCAAAAGCAGCCTGAGGTTTTTCAGCTTGCTTCCCAGGCTGGAAAGGAAATCGAGGGGGTGGCTGGCTGCTTCCCCCAATTTCCGGCCGATAAACCGGAGCGGATGGGCCAGCTTTTCCCTCATGAGAAGATATCCCCAACCTTCATCGCGCAGGCGGATCACCTGTTCTGGACTTAGTGTCGGGGAATGGATCAGAGCGGTGTGGATAAAAAGCTGATCCAGGTCCAGAGACTTAGAAATATAACCTTTTTTCAGGCACTCCACGTATAGTTTCGACCCGGGATAGGGCGTAGCGATAGAGATATGCGGGTGAAAAACCCCGATTTCCGCGGCAAAACGGAAAGTGTCCCAAACCTGTTTCTCGGTTTCTCCCGGCATGCCGATCATTAAGTAAAGGGTTACTTCCAGGCCTATCTGACGTGCAAAAGTGACCTGACGTCTGACATCATCCAATTTGACTGGCTTACGCATTATATTTTTCAGAACGTGCTCATTGCCTGATTCCGCAGCGATATTAAGCTTATAACAGCCGCTGTCCTTCATTTTCCGGATCAGGTTATTGGAAAGCGAGATCGAGGAAACACCATTAGGAGTGTCCCAGACAAAACCCAGATTTTCAGCGATCATCTGATCCATAAGCTGTTCTGCCCGGCGGGGGTCCGTATTGAAATTGTCGTCTTCGATCATTATTTCTTCTACCCCGTATTTGTCCTTGAGCATTTTCATTTCTTCGATCACGTTTTCAACTGAGCGTACACGGAATTTCCTGCCCCAGACACAGTGGGCGGAACAGAAAGTACAGCCGAAAGTGCAGCCCCGGGAAGTAATGACAGGGCAGAAACGTTTTTTCCTTCTCGTACCGTGAGAGCTTTTTACACCGAAATAACGAGGCAGGTCGATCAGATGGTGAGCTGGGAAGGGAAGAGAGTCTAAGTTTCCGATAAAACTTGTCTTGGGTATTATCCGTACGTTATCGCCATCCCGGAAACCTATTCCGTCCAGGTCCCCGATAACTTTTTTCCCTTCGATTAAGGCGATAAGGTCGCATAAGCTCTGCTCTCCCTCACCTAATACGATAAAATCGAGATTGGCATCTTTCATCACTTCCAGCGGCATCACCGTGGGGTGCGCGCCCCCCATCACGCAGACAATGCCCGGATCAATCTCGGCAACGAAGCCGATTATCCTGTGAGCCTCTTTTCTCTGCCTGGTGAACATGCAGCTCACACCTACCAGGTCGGGTTGGAAGCCCCGGATAATGTCTTTTATTCCCTCCTCGTCGAGCCCGACCAGGATCTCCTCGTTTTCCCCCACATTCCAGGCCTTGTTGTCGAAATCATTCTTCCAACCCTCGATAATGCAGTCCACGACACGCACTTTTTTGCCGCAGGATTCGAGGCTGGCCCCCAGATAAGCAAGGCCCAGAGGAGGAAGCGGATTGATGTCCACACGGTTCCGGAGAGTGCGAGCCGGAGGATTGAAGAGCAGAACACGCTCGATATTTTTCCGTTTCATGACCTTAAAGATCCCTGTCCGTTACGGAAAGCTTCCGGAGCATCGGCCGGTGATGACGGCGGCGATTATTACAGGCTGATAATCTGTTTGTTTGCAGAAGAGCAAAAATCAGGCCATCTGCGGCGTGATAAACCCGCTGAAGCCTGCCTGTCCTTTCGACCGGCAGAATTGCGAAAACATGCCCAGGCTTTACCGAAACCATACTGCCGGTTATTCATAATATAAAAGAAGGCCCGGGCCGATGTCAAAGCAATAAAGCCGCGGTAAAGGGATGCTGAGTATTAGTGTAGATATGGAAAAGTTTTTTCACAAGATTTCCCTGTTAAGGACTTCTGTTTGTCAGATTTTCTTAAGGGTGTATGAATTTGCCGCGCGGCCGGTTTTTGAAAAGCCACAGAACCGGGCTGGAGAGTTTTTCACAAGCTTTTCGTATCAGAAAAATTTTTGACATTGTTCTTCCCCTAGTATATTGTTATACCCCAAAAACGTATTTATAAAGGCGCGGTTTTTCTGATCCGGACATTTTCCCGGCCCCGGCGAAAGTCCTGATAAAGGGGAAAATATCAGTTTTTTGAATTCCGGACAAATCAGGGGCGTACTCGTGCGGACTGACGTTAAAAGCGGTTTACACGTGGTAATACCAGCTTTCAGGAAGTCAATTTTTCACCTGGCAGTAGTACCCTGGCGGTGCATCCGGACCACCGGTACCGCCTGAATCCTGTTTATACAACTACTGACAAGGAATCAAAATGGATTCACCTTTTGTTTGCCCCAGATGTCGGGCAGCGCTTAATTACGGTGAGGAAACGTATGTTTGTCCTTCATGTGAGATTATCTACCCGGTCACCGGAGGGATCCCTGATTTCCGTTCCAAGGACGAATATTGGTGCAATGTGGATCGTCCCACGATGAAGAGACTCTGCTCTCGAGCTGAGGAGTGTGGAAATTGGGACCAGGCTGCGCAAGAATTGATTCCCGAGTACAAGGGCCATTTCGATAGTTTCGACCGGGCGGATGCGCAATTGCTTTGGCCGTCCGACAGTGATTCGGTAATACTGGATGCGGGCAGCATGTGGGGTGGACTCACCATTCCTGCCGCTCAATTCCACGGAAAGGTTTTTGCCGTCGATAAGACCTTGGAAACACTTTCTTTCCTGTCTATACGAGCCCGGCAAATGGGTCTGAAAAACATTATCACGGCCGGCGCCTCGGTCGACAGGCTGCCTTTTTCGGATTGTTTTTTTGATCTTGTCATCTTGAACGGAGTCCTTGAGTGGGTGGGAATGGATGAGGAGATTGTTTTAAAGCGGGATTTTGGTAAAAAGAAAGAAGACAGAAAAGCATATAAAACAGATCCAAGGCTGATGCAATTAACAGCATTGAAAGAAATCTACAGAGTGTTAAAAAAGGGCGGGCACCTTTTTCTGGCTATTGAAAACCGTATCGGCTATACCTACCTAAGAGGTGATCCTGACGACCATGTTAATTTGAAATATGTGAGCTTAATGCCCAGGATTCTTGCTGACATAGTTACCCGCCACAAAATAAACTCCGACTACAGGACTTACACATATTCACCCCATGGTTATAAAAAAATGCTTGAAGAGGCGGGTTTTGCAAAGAGCTTTTTCTATGGGGCATTCAATCATTACATGAGAGCTGATAAGCTGGTTCCTTTTCAGCTGATAGGAAAAATGCGGGAAAAAATTATGCCGCGCAGAGGCCGTAAGACACGCCTTTTTTTCCGTTGCATGCCCGAGAGATGGCTCAAGCATTTTTCTCCGAGTATACTGGCCTTAGCGGTAAAAGAACCGGGAATACAATATAAGTATGTCCCGCGACTTATCAATTTGCTATCCCGAACCGGCATGAAGAGCGAAGCTTTTGAAGATTCGATGGCAATGAAGATTGAGAGTCGCAGCACCAGTTCGTTGCCAGTAAATTATTTGATTATTAAGAACAAAGCCTCCAGCCCCCATCTTTTTCTTAAGGTATCGCGTACATGGGAGAACCGGGCAGAGCTTTCCAGAGAATTTGACAATCTCGAAAAAGCTAATCAGATAGTCGATAAAACGAGTTTCCCGGGAAGTATCCCTAAGCCGTTGTATTACGGCATAGTCGATAATTTTCCCCTTTTGGCGACCAATTATCTTGAAGCCGAGCCGATCGGTTTCCAACCGAACGATCGTCTCTCCTCTGTTAAATGGGGAGTAATTGAATGGCAGATTAAAAAAGCACTCGATTTCCTTATCGAATTTCAAATGGCTGGAAGATCGGCGGCTGTGGATGCCTCGCAATATATTCTCTCGCTGCTGGAAAGTTATATAAACCAGCTTGAAACACAGGCGCCTGAAAATGGGATCGTCGAAGACCTGGTGTTTTTGCAGGAAGAATTGAGACAACTTGATACTTTTGAACTTCCCCTGGTGCCGGTCCACGGAGATTTTTGCTTTTTTTATAATTTAAAATTCAATAAGGATAGAATTGCGGTTTTTGATTTTGAGCATTTCGAAACCAGTGGCTTGCCTTTCAGGGACTTGGCCCCACTGTTACTTGACCTTCCATTGGTTAGCAGGGATTTCAGGTCAAAGGAAAAAAGCCTGCAAGAGATCTTAACAATGCCGGAATGGGAAAAAAGAATTAAGGAGTGGTTGCATTTTTATAGCAGCCAAAGCGGGATAGCTAAAACCTGGCTTACTTTTCTTCTGCCTTTGGCAGCTTTGGACTATAAATATCGTCAATATCCGGAAAGCCGCGATCCTGACACTTTTTTACTGAACAAAAACATTGTTTTCAAAGAAGCCCTGAAGATCAGATTGGATTTATAATGGGCATGGTAGGATAAAAGATAATTTTTATGCAGTATACCTTCAGTTCCAAGAGAGCAGGATTATAATTGAGTTCAAAGAGAAAATTTTTATCATTGCCGCTTTGCTTTGCACGCTGGCCTATCTGGTGTCAGTCGCTTTAGTAATCATCTACCGGCGGGGTGATACGCTTCTGTCCGGGGACCAGGCTGACAATCGAACATTAATATCTCTGCATCGTACAATTTTTAAAAATATATATTAACTTTTATAACTGATTTTGTTTCTCAACATGGATTTTCCAGGTATTCCATGGAAAACTCTTCGGTCTCGAAAACTGCGTTGCGTTCGTATTTTCTCCAATCTCTGATCTTGATATAGCCCTTGCTCTCATATTCATCGTAGAGAACTGTTCCCTTATACGGTATGGCAATCGAGAAACTAACCGTGGCCGGATTCAATTCCCTGGCAAAATCTATCGTTTCCTGCATTGTCTTTTTGGTGTCGCCGGGCAGGCCCAGCATGAATGAACAGTGAGGCTTGATCCCGTGTGCCGCTCGAGAATTGCGGCAAGCCAGAGATAGGCAACAGGAGGTTTGGTAAAGACAGGTTTAGGCTTTATCCCTGACTCAATTCCCAAAGGTACATTTATGAACAATACCTTCGCCGGAAAATCTCCTTAAAGATATTATTAAAACCCCAGTAATACCGTGCAGTTGGCGAGGCAGAGAATTTTAAAGCTTTTGATTGCGGATGAGATCAGGCTGAAAATCGTTCAGGGCGACCCTGGTACCGGTTTTTCAGGTTTGCCGAAGATCAACAGACCCGGGGCAATGAATTTACCAAGTTTTGCGCCTAAGACAGAACAGAGAAGGTCAGAAATCTTTCCGTATATTCTTTTATAGACTGGCATTCCAATGCCTTTTTTGTCTACGATCGGCTTTTTCCCTTTTTCCTTCACCACCACCTGCACTAGTTTGAATCCGGTTCTTTCGAATATGATTTTCAAAGCTTTAAAGCTGAGATTGTGTTTGGAATCAAGGAAGAGGGAGGTATTAAGAGAGAGCCTGAGCCATGTGGCAAGATTCAGGAAAGGGGTCCTGTTCGGAATTCGGATTACCAGGATTCCATTGTCTCTCAGGTGAGGTCTGACCTCAGATAAGGCTTCGACCGGATCCTCAAAGTAATTAAGGCTGTCGATAAAGGTGATTATATCGTAAACATTATCCCGGGGAACTTCGGCAATGGTTTTATAGACCTGATACCCTCTTTTTTTCAAGTCCTCCCTGAGCCTGTCGACTATTTCCACCCCTTCTACTGTTATGCCGTTTCTGGTGAATACATCGAGCATGTGGCCGTATGATGAGCCTATGTCCAGGCAGCTTGCCTTTTTCAATGGGACGCTTTTTAAGGACTTGATTAACCGCAGAATGAAAAAAGATCTGCCTGGAGCGCTTCTTTCAGAATAACTGAAAAAAATACAATGTCGTCCTTTGACCATGGGATAACCAATAATTATCTTTTTACTGTTTTTCTTCTTTTGGAAAGGCCCGCACCTCGTAGATGGCGTCACTCGGGCTTTCGAACCTCTTTGTGAAATAGTTTATGCAGGAGTCGAATTTCCTGAATATTTCAGGAGGAGTATCCTGGCGTGTGAGGTAGATATAGGATATTCCATTTTCTTTCAAACTGCGGAACTCGGTGTCGGTTATCATTTCCCGGGTCTGCAGAATTGTCCTGACAAATTCCAGCCTTTCTTCAATATTGAAATATTTTGTTTTGAACAGGTTACCTATTCTCCGGGGGTATGTCGTGAAAGCATAATGCACCGAGTAACTCGGGATACTGACCGATGTTTCCGGGTCGGCGAGAACGATGGCCGGTTTCAGTACATTTTTCCTCAAGTAGTCGACCCCGGGGGGTGGACCAAGCCGTTCTTCCAAGCTCTGATAAAACCGGCCGAAATTCCTGTACTCTTCTCGGAAAGCCGAAATGGAGGTGAAGAAAAAAGCTCCATAGGCATAGGCAATAGCAATAATCAAGGGAATTTTACTTCCGCTGGATTCAAGCCCAAGAAAGATGGGTTTATCGGCTTGACTGCTGAAATGCCGCTTGCGGAGCTCCCGGATGACGGCAAAAACTATCCACAGCATCACCGGCAGCATGACCAGCAGTAAATGTTTATGGACCCAGATGACCTCAAGTTTATTTGAAATAAACCATTCCCTCAGGCTGCTGCGGAACTCCGGATGTCCGATTACATAATTAACCAGTAATATTATAACCAGTGCCATAAATAAAAGAGCAACTCCGCTTATCAGCAAAGGGAAAATCCTGCTGGACCTTTTTGGCATTGTTTTGGAATCAATCAGTTGACCGCTGATTTTTACCAGGAAAAGATATAAGGCTACTTTCAAAATTAAATCTGGGAAAATTTGCATAGCGAGAATTTTCCAGACAAATAAATAAGAGAGAAAGTATGAAACGATAGTGGCAATCGGTGGTACAAACTGAATAAAAATCGGTACGACAAGTGTCACGAAAAGGAAAAGAGCCCAGGGTTTGTTACGAAAGGTCAGGAGCCAGGGAGAGATCACCAGGGCCAGCACTGCGAAGTACGAATGATAGATATAATTCAGCGGGTTGATATAGAACATGGACCAGCCGATTTTGATAATTCGCCAGGAATGGTATTCCGAGGTTACCCTGAAGGCGTTCATGGCGGGATGTGACAATTTGAGATATACGAAAGGCAGACTTAAGATAAATCCAAAACAAATAATCTTGCCCAGCGTCCGCAGAGTATCGCGATCCTGATGATTAAAAACGAGAATGGCAGCCGCCAGAAGAGTCAGGGAAGAAAAATAAATAGAATAAGTAGTTACTCTGAACATAAACAGTACAGACCCTAGAATGACGGCCCACGGCAATTCAAATCGCCCGCCTGAATTAAGCCTCCTGAAAATCAGTCCGAGAGCGGTTTCGAAAAGTACTTGTGTCCACGAGACTGTCAACCATGGAATTAGAGGCAATGACCATAGACTCAGGAACAGGGTGAATAAGACTAATGAACGGTTTTTGAAAAACGAGGCCAGTAAGAAGTAGTGAGCAGAGAACAGGAGTAAATAACTAGGGATATTCAAATAAGCATTCGCGGCATAGACCTCTAGACCCCCGCCAGCCTTGATCATTATGGCAGTCAATAAGACCGGTATCTGATACAGATGCATTGCATCAGTGTAAATACCTTTTACATAAGGATGTAACCCGTAATTATGCGGGCTGGCCAGGAACTTGGTTATTTCCCCCCAGTCATAATAAATATCCCCGGTGTATTCGACCCTTTGGTACAGGGAAAAATCGCGAAGCCCGACAAATAAGATCAAAGCCCATAACACGTACCAGACTATCTTATGGAAAGAGTCTTCATACCCCGGCAACCATTTTGAACTCTGGTCAAGGGAGTGAGACCAGTGAATACCGAGAAAGACAGCGGATGGAAAACTTATTAAGAAGAGAAGGTAATAGAAAAGGTTTTCTACAGGCATTTTCAGGATATGAGCTGCCACAACCGGCGGGGTCAAGGCTGCCAGACCCAGGCTGAAAGAAACTGCCGCCCATTCCGGAAGCGTATAATGTCTGCGGTCAAAACTGAGTTCAGCCAGTACTAGGCCGGGGAGAAAAATAATAACCAGGAAAGAAAGTAAGAGAAAAGTGACTGGCGAGAATCCCGGGAATAAAAAGTGTCTCAGACCAAGAAGCAACGTTGCGGCTAATGGAGCAAAAGGTAAAAGCTGTCCCATCTTTTATTCCTTTGGGGTCTTTTGTGAGAATGAGATAAAAGGCACCGGCACAGCAAGTGCCAGCAAGTCAACTGAAAAATACATTATTGAAAAAGCCACTAAACTCTCGGCCGGGACTCCGGAATGGCTGAACCAGTAATAAAGGACCAGATCCCTGGTCCCGAAGCCTCCCACAGTAACGGGCAATATATTGGCCAGGAAAATCAATGGATAAAGTAAAAGGGCTTGAAGATAGGTAATCTCGATCTTCAGCATCATAGCTAAGAGCAGAACGATAAATGACTGGGTCAGATAGGAGACAAAAGTCAAGAGCAAGGGTCGGGCCAGGTCTTTTTTAGGGAAGAGGTCGATTTCTTCCAGAAAGTCTTTCAGGTTTTTAAAAAACCAGCCGGTAACCCCGTCTTTTCCGACTCCGAGCTTCCCGCTCAATTTTAACAGGCTCCGGGAATGGAAGAGGAATAGGTAAGCCGCAACGAGGTAAAAGATGATAAACATGCCCAGAGACAATTCAAGAGAATCGCCCGAGGAGTAACCTCTCAGGAAAATGATCCCTGCGGTTCCTGCAAAGAGATAAATTCCCAATTCCATAAGGCGCTCAAGAAACACGCTCATTCCCGCCTGGCCGAGGGAAAGGGCATCCCCCCTGGCCCGTGATTTTGCCACAGCCTGTTTTTTAAGTAAGTACGCCTTGGATAAATCGATAGCCTGGCCTACAGTGGCGAGGCCTAAGAAAGCAGAATAAAGATATACCTGGAAAGTTTTGCCAAAGCTCAGATGAAGATTCTGTCTTTCAAAGAAAGCCATCCAGCGCAGGCTCTTTACTGCCAGAGTAAAATAGTAAAACACAAATATTGCCGGTAGAAAAACGATTCTGACCCCGGATAAAGTGACCAGGATCTCCCTCAGGTCAAGTTTTAACAGAACCACCCCGTAGAGGATAAGCCCGATAAAACGAAACAGTGAAGGTTTAAGCCAGCTCTTTTTTTTATCCGGTGTTTGAATTTCTGCCATTATTATTTTCTGACTCTGGAGCGGGAAGTGGAAAAACAGAGGACATCCTAATCTGCTCTTTGTTTTTTAAACAAAGAGCAACTCTATAACATTCTGAAAGTTATAAGAAACCGGTCCGGACTGTATCGTCACTGGCTGTGGAAAATATATCTCAGCGATATGAGGAGAGCAAGACAATATCTCAGGCAGTGATCGGTCGATAATAAAACAAATTGCGGAGAGGCGATGAGGAATCGTGGATTTAAAAATTTCACAGGACATTTGCTTTTTTTCTATAATCCTCATAAACATCACACAGCCGGGTGAATTCGAATCCCCTTTGGACGCCGATATCGAGAATATCCTGGAAAGTATTTACGGTTGACCTGGAACGGAAGAGATAGAAAAAGTTTACATGCGCTTTCATCTCCCGGTTCCAATGTTTTTCTACCAGGTCGAAAGGGTGGAGGTAGAACACCCTGAGGGTGGATCCATTATCCCGGAGTCCGCTTAACAGCCTGTAACAGGAACTCCCCAGCAGGTTTGTCCAGAGGAGCCCGAAAGGCAGGGGCAGTAAAGGAACCCGGTCCACCGGAATTTCCAGTATCTCACCGCGCAGGTAAGGTTCTGTGGGTATCCCGCGGTTACTGTACCTGCCGGGAATGCTGGTGCGGGCCAGGGAAGAGTCGTAAAGGTATCCCGCCCGGGTCAGCAAATCCGGCAGAGAAGGGTTCTGGACCAATTGGGGGGTTCGAAATCCAATTATACGGTGGCCAGTGCATTCCTCCAGGGCTTTTTTGGATCGCTCCAACTGGGAAAAGAGTTTTTCCGCGGAAAGGATCCGGTAATCGATCCTATGATCAAAACCGTGGGAAGCTATTTCATGGCCGGAGGAGGAATATGAGGCAATCTCAGTGGCGAAGGTATCGGCAAGTACACCGGAAACAAAAAGGGTAGCTCTGATTTTGAAACGGTCAACGATAAGGAGAAAGGTTTCCATACCCTGCCGGATTCCCCTGCAATGTGCGGATTCCGGCGGATATCGACCTCCCCAGTCAGTTTCCAGATCGACCGTGATAGCTATTTTGGGCAAATCTGTACCCCGGTTCTGAATAGCCAGTCAGTTGGCTAAGGCAAGTACTTTCTCAACTACGGGCCGATCATAAGCGAAAACGATAAAGGCAGGTACCTGTAAGCTCGGCTGATTAACTTCAACCACTCCTTTTTACTTTCCCGGTTCAAGCCTTTTTCGTTGTCCAGAAGTTCAAGGTAATAAAGATGCTTTGTCTCGGCGCCCCATTTGCTTTTAAACCTGAATGTCCCCGTATCCGGCTGACTGCGCCCCATGTCGAAGAAGTCAGTATGCAGAGAAATCGCATACAGCAAAGCTTCGCTGTAAAGCAGATAATTTGGATAAAGCTCGAAGTACTTTCTCCTGGAGGAGTCCCATGGGTCGGAAAGCGAATCTCTGAAACGGAAAGTCAACATTCCGCTCAACGGGTCGCGGCCCTGGTAAAGCATGATTAAATCGGTTTCCGCGGGAAAAAACTCCAGGACTCTGCGGAAGAAAAACTCCGGATGGGTCAGAGTGCCAAGATCCCTCATGTTTTCTGAATAGACAAGATAAAAATCGTGAACTCTGTCCCTGCCGGTTACTTTCTCCAGGGGACTCTGCCTGGCCTTGTTAATCATCCAGCGAATCTTGCTGACCAGATTGCTCCAGAATATTTCCTTGTCCCCGGGAAGTCGAACGATCTGGGTGACATTGCTTTTGTCCGCCCTCCAGGACTCCTCCATCGGTTTGAGATTGCGCAGCTCTAAGGTCTTCCATCCGTCCTTTCCCGCCATTTCCCGTGCCGCGTTCAATAACAATTCCCGGGCTTCCTGACTCCGGGCGCAAATCCCGCCGTAATTGCAGAAAGGAAGCGAACAGGCTCCCTTTCCCCCCGTTATCGTCCTTGTCTCGAAAACCGGCAGTACACCCTGGATGTTCTCTTTATTATCCGCAGCCATAAAATAATAAGGCTTAAGTTTATATGTCTCCTCGATAACCATGCGCCAGTAGAAAAGATGGTAAAGGGTGGAGTCCTCTGCAGAACGTACAAACTCATCCCACCTGCTGCAATCACTCTGTGAGGCGAGGATTGTTTTCAGCAATAATTACTCCTTATTCAATGATGCCGTTAGAGTCTCGAAGACAGGAAGTGCCTTTGACAGAAAAGTGTTCGAAGAAAAGACCTATTGACAGTTTTTAAAATTATTTCGAGTTTTTTAAGAGGTATAAGCTTTGTCAAGTACATTGAGGATTAATTCAAGTAGGAGTATATGAATTATTCTTAAGATGATCAGAGTCTTTAAAGGATTTCAAAATAAATAGTTAAGACGGACTGATGTTTTTTAAAAAATTCATCTTTTTCTTCAACCCAGCCGATTATTATCTCGTTGCTTTCGCAGTAAGGCTATTTGATCGGCCAGGACTCCAAAGAAAAAGATCAGCACTCCCACTATAATCAGGATGATAGCGGTTCGTGAGGGGCGGCTGTATAAGATTATGTTATTTATACTGTAAGCGACTCCGACTATAGTAAGTAATGAACCGGCGGGGAGAAAAATCCGCAACGGGTTGAAGAGGCTGATAGTTCTTAAAATAAGGATCATCACATTTAACCCGTCGCGGATTATTTTCACGTTGCTTTTTCTACCCACCCGAGACAAAGTAGTTATCGGGATAAATTTCACCGCATAACCATCGCCGATAAACGCCAGAGTCATAGTGGTAGTGATAGAAAACCCATTTGGGTAAAGAGGCTCGTATTTGGTGAAAATCCGTTTGTTGAATATCCTCATTCCGGAGTTCAGATCCGGGATTTTTTCATCTGACAGAAAATTGGCCACAAGTTTTAGAAGCTGTTTTCCAGGTTCACGATGCCATAAAGTGTGCGATTCTTTCTGGCGGGCGCCGATCGCCATATCATAACCTTCCTCGATCGACTGATAAAAATCATTTATAAATTCGGGCGTATGTTGCCCGTCCGCATCCATCAAAAAAATCCAGTCGAATTTTGCGTGACGGACTCCGGCTTTAATGGCGGCACCATAGCCCAGGTTTTTAGGCCGTCTGATTACCTGCACACCGGAAACAGCGAAGGCGTTCTCCGCTGTCCGGTCTGTCGAACCGTCATCGACCAGAATGATTTCAAAATTATTTTCATCAAACATGGAAAGCAGTGAATTTCTTAAGGATTCCAGGGTTTGTCCAATGGCGGCTTCCTCGTTGAAAGCAGGCAAGATAACCGATAATCCGATTTTGCTTTTTCCACCGGATGAGCACTCCATTATTCTTTTACTCCGGAGATAAGAATACTTTTATTTTTCTAATTCTTGATTAAATTTTATATTGTAAGAAAAAATTATTTAGTGTTATTGATATTAAAATAAAGCAAAATTCATTCCAGTGCAAGTTCGGCTTGCGGTTTCTCTTCGCTTTCAGCTTCGGGTCTTTCCACGATGTTTTCCTAAGAGAAAAGAGCTGGCTTTGAATCTTTGCAAAAGCAAACCCAGGGCCATAAATATTTAAAGGGAGGGGAAAAAAATGAACAGGGCCTTGTTTTGGATATTTTGCTCTCTTATTCTTCCAGTTTATTGTTTCAAGCCGGTTGATTGTTCAGCTTTGGCTGTCCATGAATCTCATCCCCGCCTTTTTTTCCGTTCCGAGACCTGGGGCCCGCGCGGGCTCACCATAGCAATGCTTAAAGAAAGAGCAGGCCTGCCTTCCGCATCACTTATCCTGCAGAAACTCGACGGCTCACTGCCCAATTTGGCTCTGAGAAATATTCTTTTCAACGATACAGCGGCTGCGGAAAAAGCGATAGAGCAGCTCCAGCAGCCAGTAGACATGGCGGCTATTACGACCGATGAGGGTATCGAGGTCGGCTGGCAGGCTATGGCTTTCGACTGGCTTTATGATCATCCGGCATTCACTGCGGAAAAGAAAAAGAAAGCTGCTGAAAACATAGCTTGGGGAGCGGAGAGGCTTATCCAAGAGCTGGAACACGGGGCGCATGTTTTCCACACCCGGATGTATGGCTGGGCTATGGGCATAACTCTGGCCGGCCTTGCACTTAACGGGGAACACCCCCAGGCGGAACGCTTTGCCATTTTCGGCCGGGACTATTTCCGACAGAATCTTTTTCCGGCGAGAAAGCTCCAGGACGGTTCGGTACACAACAGCTTCGGTTACGGGAGAAAATATACGATGTGGCTCACCGCTCATTTTCTCTCTGCCTGGTACTCGGCTACAGGGGAAGACCTCTGGCAGGAAATCGGGAGTTCACAGGAAGATTGGCCGCGCAAGGAAATCCTTTTCAATATATACGGTCGCTACCCGGACAAAAGTTATCTGCGGTTCGGCGACAGCTACAGCATTTTTTCAGACAATTACAGCTTCCGGGCAGTGGCTGAACGCACCTGGGCCTATAGAGATTCGGTGGGGCAGGGTTTTTTGAACCAGCTTATTGAAGAAAACCAGGGGAATGTGGTCGAAAGACCATCAGCGTACATTTATTTTCTTTTCTACGATCCACAGGCGCAAGAGCTTTCACCAGCCAGCTTGCCCACTAAAATTATTTTCAGTCCCCATGGCACGGGCATGGTTATCTGGAAAAGCGATTGGAGTCAGAGGGGCACCACTGTTTTTTTCAAGTGCGGGAACTATTTCGATGACCACGGACATTTCGACCAGGGCCATCTGGATGTTTTTCGCCAGGGTACTCTTCTTCTCGACTCCGGAGCCTATCTCACCTTTGACGGTCCGTTCCGCATGGAGTACTGGCATAAATCTGTAGCGCATAATACGATTCTCGTGGTCGACCCCGGAATCGAAAACGATGAGGGCGGCCAGCGAGTCTTCCACAGCCAGGAGGATGGGACTATGGCCGAGTATATGGCCGACACTCTGGCCGAAACAGGTGATATACTAGATTACCGGGTGGAAAAGGGGCTGGACTATGTTGCGGGAGATATGACCAGGGCTTACCCTGCAGACAGGGTACGCCGTGTGACAAGGGAAGTTGCTTTTCTCGCTGACCGCTATCTGGTGGTTGTCGACCGCCTGGTGACTGCCAGGCCGGAACTCGTGCCCAAGGTGCTCTGGCATTGCCCGTTAGTGCCGAAAATGGATAACAGAAGCCGGAGCTTTATTGTGGAAAGGCCGGAAAGCCGAGCCATTGTGAATACCCTGTGGCCCAAAGATGCCCGGCTGGAATGGATCGAGGGCTTCCGGGTGGGTAATAAAATTATACCTGCGCAAGGGACACAGAAAGGGTTTCCTGATATGGGGAAGGGAAGGGTCGAGGTAAGCGCGAAACCGAACCAGACAGAATATCTTTTTATCCATGTAATTGACGTTGCCGATAATACTGAAATTCCGGGAAAGTGCCAGACTGAAGTGAGCCGGAATGAGATTCAGGTAACGGCCGGTGAGAACAAAGTTTCATTCCACAGGCAGAAAGTTGGTCTAATTCGCTGAGCTTATTTTTCGGAATTGCCAGCGATGTGTTTGCTGGTATAAGCCATTTTATTGCGATGCAGGAGGATATGATGAATTTGAAAATATTTTTAACAGTTCTCTGGACAAGTATATTAATTTGTATATCTACTGATGAAACAAGAGGCCAGGTGACAATCAAAGCAGTGGATGCGCTCGATCTGCCCTGCCCGGTGGAATCGCTTCTGGTTCTCGAAAATCCGGAAATTGCCCTGGCTGTGGGTGAATATGAATCCCTGGCCCTGCTGATAGGCTCAGGAAAGCCGCTCGCCGAGGAAAAACTTGAGATTAAGGGTATGCCCCAGGGTATGACAGTGGAACTGAGAGAAGTTGTTCCCTATCGCCGCAAATTGAGAGGAAATAAAGAAATTACCTGTCCTTATCTACTGGAACTGAGACCTGCTGTGACCGTTAAAGAACCGGGCCGGGCCGTTTATTATCTTACATTCAAGGCCAATGAAGGCACAGTACCGGGAAGCTACAAAGTATCTCTCAGCCTGGACGGAGCGCAAACAAGTTTTAAGCTCAAAGTCCGCCCTTTCAGGCTGCGCCGCGACCCTGGACATTTCTATGGCGCCTTTTGCGGGGGAAAAGATACGGATATTACCGAACAAAACATGAAAGACCTGGCCCAGCGGGGTTTCGATGCTTTGCAGTTTTTCTGGGGCAGCCTTTCTGTGGGCCTGCAAAATGACCAGGGCACTCTGAAAGTAGACTTTTCCTCAGTAGACCGCTGGATGGAGAATTTCAAGAAAGCTGGAATGAGAGGGCCGGTTGTCTGGTCAATGGGAAATGATTCGCGAAGCCACATGGAAAACGCCCTGAGTAACTTGTTTAACCTGCCAAGACGGAAGCAAGAGATGATCGAGGGCAAGACCCTTGATTTCGCCGATATTTACAATCCGGAATTGAATCGCCGTCTAAAGGAGCTGATGCTGGCCATAAAAGAGCATTCTGCGGCAAGCAAATGGCCGGAGATAGTTTTCCTGATCTACGATGAACCCACTGAGCGGCTGATGGTGGAGCACGAGAACCGTTACAAATTCATCAAGTCTTTCTGGCCCGAGCTTCGCATTTACGGGGTGACCATGGACGAGATAGAATGGGCCAGGTCGATCAGCCACATGGTGGATATTTTCGTGGCCAATGGGGATTTCGGCCCGATAAGCAAGCTGGCCGGGGAAACAGGCAAACCTTTCTGGATTTACGGCTCGGCATCCAGCCGCAATCAAGCCGCGCTCCGCCACAGCTATGCCTGGACTCCCTGGGCGTACGGAGCACAAGGGGTCTGGTTCTGGGCTTATAACTACAGCCAGGGCGATTATTACGATGATTTCGACGGCACTCTTACAGAAAGCTCAGCCAGTATGGTTTGGCCCCCGCGCGTTCCCGGCGGCCCGCTGGTTTTTTCAGTATCCTGGGAAGGTATGCGGGAGGCTGTTGATGACCGTGTCTACCTCGAAACCCTGGAGTGGATGCTCGGCAAGTCTTCCGTTCCACAGAAATCGCGGATTGAGAAAGAACTGGAAAAAATTAAAGCCGCGATTCCAACCGGAAAGTTTGTCCGGGTTCTCGGCGGTGAGGCTCACGACAGAGTGCAGGATTTGGAAGGTGAAAAGTACGTCGTTGCTTACCGGGAGCGTGTAGCTGCATGGATCGAAGAGCTGCTCCAGGCCGAGAAGGGGGTATTTACTGAAATCCGCTGCTCTAAGTAGCGGCAAATTATGGAACTCGTGACCAGGAACAAATCGGTATGAAAATTATAATACTATTTTGTTGTTTTATTGTTGCCGGTGCCTCATGCACAGCAGGGAAAAAGACTGAGGTCGCAGTCGAAGCCTTTGCTTACCCGGAGCACTTTCTGTCCAGTGCCGAGAAAATTCATCCCGCCCGTTTTCCTTCCTTAATCTCGGCGGCCTGCGATTTCGAGCTTTCCCGGAAAGATGTGTCCTGGTTCGGCAGGCTGGAGAAAAATAACATCCCGGCTTATCCCGGTAATACGACAGCTCTTGATGCCGTGCCTATACCCGGAAAACAGAACTTGTTTGCCGCGTTCAGGCCTGTCGGTGTTTCCCTTTTGGGAAAATCGGGAAAAATTTATTTCAAATATTATCTTTCAGGCGCTACTTCACTCAAGATTGAACTTTCGGTGCGGGATGGAGAAAGAACCGGCGGGATGGTTATAACCGGCCTGACTGCAGACCACTGGTCAGAAGCGGCCATAGATCTCGGTTTATTGGCTGGCTCTGACAACGCTCCGGTTTCTTTCGCCGGAGAAAAATTGAACTACCTTTCTTTCCTGGCCGAGAGGGAGGATAAAGACAGACCTTTGAGATTCATAATAGATGACATTATAGTTTTCGAAGAGGAAAAAGGAATAGCTGAACCCAGTCTGAAATTTCCGGAAAGAGTTATCCTCCTTGAAAACTTCGATAATGAAGAACAACATTCCCTGTGGTTCGATTCATACAGGATCGAGAGGGTAAGCACCGAAAATGAGCCTTTCCGTGGCGCAGGAAAAGCTGTCGCCGATAAGAATGGCCCTGGCAGGAGAATAAGAGTCTCAATCGATCCGCCGCAGCATGTCGGCGCGGTTACCAGGCTTTCTTTCAGGCTTTATCTTAAAGAAACCTCATCTCTTCAGGTGCAGATATTCGATCTGACCGATATGGACAACCGTCATCTCGTTTTGAAAAATTTACCGCAAGACAAGTGGCAGACAATAAATCTCAACCTGACCGCAGATGCAGTGAGAAACGACGGCACAGTTACCGCTTTCGCTTCTGGGCACCTGGTGGATGATATCTTTTTCTTTATCCCGGGACCTGTCAAGGGTGCGGAATTTCTTATTGATGACCTGGTACTTTACGATGAAGGATCGAGATAAAAACTGCCAAGCCGGGAAAACTTGTCTGCTTAAAAAATATTATACATTTCTACGCAGTTTTTATTTATAATATAAGTAACAGAACCTCGATTTTATTTCCCGCCATAATGCCAGAGGTTTTACATGCCTAAAAATATTCTCTACTATGGTGACAATCTTAAAATAATGCACGAGCATATACCGGATGAGTCTGTTGATCTGATATATCTCGATCCGCCGTTTAATTCCAACCAGGGTTATAATGTGCTTTTTGCGGAAAAGAACGGCTCTGACGCCGCAGCCCAGATAAAGGCTTTTGAGGACACCTGGCGCTGGGATCAGTCCGCTGCCGAGGCTTACCATTATGTAGTGGAGAATGGGCCGGCCAAAGCATCACAGGCAATGCAGGCCTTCCGTCAGATGCTTGGCTGCAACGACATGCTGGCTTACTTAGCGATGATGGCTCCGCGACTATTGGAACTTCACAGGGTTCTTAAATCCACGGGCAGCATTTATCTACACTGTGACCCTACAGCGAGTCACTATTTGAAAATGCTTTTGGATGCTGTGTTCGGTTTGGTAAATTTTGGTAACGAGATAATATGGTTACGATCAAGCCCGAAATCGCATGTCAAAAAAAGATTCCCAAACTCGCACGATATTATACTCTATTACAGAAAATCCGAGGATAGTAAATTCAATCTCGTCTTCAAACCTCACAGTGAAGATTATCTAAGAAAATTTTATAGATATATTGAACCAGGTACTGGGCGGAGATATAGGATAGATAATTTGGCAAATCCAAATAAAAATAGGCCCAACCTTACTTATGAATTTAAGGGAGTTACACGGGTCTGGCGCTGGACAAAAGAGCGGATGGAAAAAGCCGATCAGGAAGGAAGAATAGTATATATTCCAGGTAATGTTCCCGGTTATAAACGTTATTTGGATGAAATGCCCGGAACACCCGTAGCGACTGTCTGGGAAGATATAAAGCACTTGCAATCTCAGTCCGCTGAACGTCTTGGCTACCCCACGCAGAAGCCAGAAGCACTTCTGGAAAGAATTATCCAGGCCAGTAGCAAGGAGGGAGACCTGGTTTTAGATCCGTTCTGCGGCTGCGGGACGACTGTCATCGCAGCTCACAGATTAAAAAGGCGCTGGATCGGCATAGATATTACCCACCTGGCGATTTCGTTAATGAAAACCAGACTGCAGGATACTTTCGGGGAGAAGATAAAAAGCAGATACAGCGTAGTCGGTGAGCCGGAATCTTTGCCTGATGCAGAGACATTAGCTAAAGATGACCCTTATCAGTTCCAGTGGTGGGCCTTGAGCCTGGTCAGTGCCCGGCCAGCGGAAAAGAAAAAAGGAGTGGATAAGGGCATAGACGGCAGGCTTTTTTTCCATGATGACCCCAAATCTTCGACCAGGCAGATAGTAATATCGGTTAAATCTGGACATACAGGCGTGGCTCATGTCCGGGACCTTTTGGGAGTAATGGGCCGGGAACAAGCCGAGATCGGAGTTCTGATCACTCTGCAGAACCCCACCAGAGACATGAAAGCTGAAGCTGCCGGAGCGGGTTTTTATGAGTCCCCGACCTGGCATTCAAAACATCCCCGACTGCAAATATTAACCATAGAAGAGCTTTTTAAAGGCCAGAGAATAGATTATCCACCGCCCACTCAGGTAAATGTGACCTTTAAGAAGGCCCAGAGAAAAGATGAAGAAAATAACGATAAACAGAATGAGTTAAATTTTGAACAATAAATCAAATCAATTTTCATCCTTCAATGTTTATGCCCTCCTGAACATTATTAGTATGCCGGGAACTATCTTCAAGTCTTTAATTCTAAATATCATAAATAATTTATATATATTAATATATAATAATTTGTACATTAAAACCCTTTTCTAAAATTTAAGGTTATCAGGTTTTCCTGTAAATGATGAGGTATTATCCCATGAAAAATATCTCGCGCCGTGAATTCACCCAACTGGGAACTGCGGCTGCTCTCGGGGCGCTGGTCAATAATATATCCTGCGCCAGAGGGAAAAAAGAGGGAGAGAAAGTACCTGAAAAACAACCGGTAGCTGAAACGGAAAGCCCCAATGTGATTTTCTTCATGACCGATGACCAGCGTTTTGATTCGCTGAGCTGGGCAGGAAGCAGGTATGTCAAGACCCCTAATATCGACAGGCTGGCCAGGGAAGGCGCCTATTTCACCAACTCCTTTGTCACCAACTCGCTCTGCGGACCAAGCCGCGCCACCTGCCTGACCGGCAGATATTCGCACAATACGGGGGTGAGAGTTAATGAGGGAACATTGCCCCTGGAGGAAGAGACCATACTGGAATGGGCGCAAGATGTCGGCTACAGGACAGCATTTGTCGGTAAATGGCACAACAAACCCTGGGGCCGCGACCGCAAGTTAGACTATTATTTCGGCTTCCGCGGCCAGGGACAATATTACGATCCGGTAATCCAGGAAAATCAAGGAGTGGAAAAGGAATACAAAGGCTGGATAGAGGATATCTTAGCCGATAAAACTATCGATTTTATTAAAAAGACCACTGCGGAAAAGAATCCCTTCTTTATCTGCCATTGGCTCAAGACTCCGCATCAGGATTGTGAGCCGGCAGAACGTCACAGGAATCTTTTTCGTGATGTCCGCTATCCCAAACCGGCAACTTTCAATACCGATTATGCAGGCAAACCTCGAGCAGTCAGGGAAGCGGACATGAAAATCGGAGGCAAGGGTACTTACTCCTATGTGAAGGATTGGAACGAGTTCATGCGCAATTACTACCGGGTTCTGGTGGGTGTGGATGAAAATGTCGGGCGTATTCTCGACAACCTTGATGAATTGGGCCTGGCCGAAAACACACTGGTCCTTTATACCTCGGATAACGGCTATTTTCACGGAGAACATCGGTTCTTTGATAAAAGGCTGATGTACGAGCCGTCGATCCGTATCCCTTTGCTTATCCGCTACCCGAAAGAGATCAAGCCCGGGACAGTGATCGAAGAAATGGTATTGAATATCGATTTTGCGCCCACGCTTATGGATTATGCCGGTATATCGGTTCCTGAGGACATGGATGGCAGAAGCATGCGGCAGTTACTAGCCGGCGAATCTCTCCAGTGGCGGGAGGATTTTCTCTACGAGTACTACGCCTATCCGGACTGGCATATGGTCAGACCTCATAAAGGGGTGCGGACAAAAAAATGGAAATATATCGATTATTACGACTTCCCGAATCATGAGTATGAGCTTTACGACCTGGAAAACGATTCAGGGGAAGAACATAACTTGATTGATAACCCGACTTACAAGGATGTAGTAGAAAGCTTGCGCAAGCGTCTGATCCAGTTGCGCCAGGAAACCGGAGATCCAGACCTCAAATTTGAATAAATTTCTTAGCCGGAGGACTTATGCGTAACACTTTCCTGTATTTGTCTGTTGTTTTATCGCTGGCATTCCTCTCCTGCCTGGGGCGGGAAAAAGAGCCAAAGATTCCCGCGAACACCTGGGTGAAACTCGCCCGTGATGAAGATGGCGCCAGACGCGCGAGTTCTTTCCGCTATGTAGGGGATGGCGGATATTTCCTGCTCTGGGGTTTCACCGGCTTTGTCACCGAGTTTTACGGCGAGCCTGACGAGCCTACGGAAAAAACTCCGGAATATGACATCGTGGTTTTCCACCCGGACTCCGGCCGCTGGCAGAGCCAGCTTCCTTTCGAGAAAGAGGCTGAATGGTCGAAAAAGCTGCCCCCGCTTCATCTCTGCAAAAGCTACCAGGGGATCACCACCGGAAGTTACCGGCCCCAGCTTAAAATGCGCGAAGGGGTCTTAAGGCCGGATATGAACATTGTTTTCGACCAGGTGGCCTATGATCCCAAGCGCTCGAGAATGGTCTATTTTACTGGCGGCCGTACTTTCGCTTATGATGTCAAAAAGCGCTCCTGGTCTGATATCGGCCCGGAGGAGAGCCCGACCCCGGTAATGGGTGGTTCACTCTGCTATGATCCGTTCAATGATCAAATGATTTTGGTGGGAGGCGGCCATGTGGCTGAACCAGGAACGGATGGCAAGCTTGCCGGTTATACCGGAACCTGGATTTATGATTGCGGCTCGGGAGTCTGGCGGCCTCTTGACAGCGGCACAGCTCCAGGCCCGCGCATGGCGAGCCGCCTGGTCTGTGATACTAAAAATAAAGTACTGGTTATTTTCGGCGGGGATGCCCAGAGCCACTACCTGGCGGATACCTGGATTTACGATTGCGCGACACGGCGCTGGCGCGAATCTAAAGCCGGGGGGGTACCTCCGGCAAGGGCGGGACATTTCACTGTCTATGATCAGAAAACCGGCTGGATCATTATCGGCGGCGGCTACAACAGGGAAGATCTTACGGATATGTGGGCCTATGATGCGAAAAACGACAGATGGATGAAGCTAAAAGGCGAGGTGCCGTCAGGCTGGTATGTGACCGCGGATATCGTGCCCGAGCGGAGCCTTATTATACTAACCGCGGCGGACAAACCAGAGAGCGATACAATGGAATGCAACGAGATTTATTACGTGCGCACCACTTACGCTTTCCGCTTAGAGAAAAAGGGCCTCGTTGATGATAGTGTCAAGCCGACCAGGCAGGAAAAAATGCTCAAGCGCTCGCTCGAAGAAGCCACTCTCGGCACACAGCCTGACCCGGCCCGCCGTGAAGCCCAGATCAAGCGCCTTTCAGTCATGCCGGAGAACCAGTGGGTTCTCCTTTCCGGTCCCGGCCGGGTTGCTCCCTTACGCACCTGGGGCTCATGCTCTTTTGATACCCGCAAAGGGAGGATAATCTACTGGGGCGGCGGCCACTGCGGTTACGGCGGCAGCGACTACGACTTTTACAATATGGAAGAAAACACCTGGATCACGAGTCCCAAAATCGCTGAATACCCGGAAAGAGCCTGGGACAAGGGAGTAAACTCTGCCGGAGTCACTTTTGGCGGTGAACCCTGGATGACCCATGGGCGCAAAATTTACGCTTACGACCCGGTTAGCGATAAAATTATCAACATGAAAACAATAGTCCTGACCGCAGGTTATGAACCGGCGCTGTTAAAAGATTATGAGCCGAAAAGTATCGATTTCAGCGGGGAGAAGGAAAATTTCAAGCGGTCGGGTTATTCCAAATGGGTCACCTGGGCCTATGATCCGGAAAAAGAAATCTGGGAGATTGTCTGCTCGGGATTACAGGGGCTGGAGCTGACAGTATCCACTCCACGCGGGGTCATGGCGGTCAACGCCGACTGGGGGTCTTTGTACAACAAGGATAGGACAGACCTCGTCCCTTTCGGTGGAAAGATGGTGAAAGAGAATGCTGTTTTCCAGCTCGATGTTGCCGGTCGGGCCTGGAAGAAGCTTTCGCGCTCCGGGCCCTGGCCCCAGAACCTCTATGAGGTTCAAGCCCTTGTTTACGATTCGAGACGCGGCCAGCTCATTCTTCA
>Ga0315277_10002190_pt1 | contig 27432 bp, 20 predicted proteins | sample YL17G05_15_MG_FD_203695 | JGI IMG/M metagenome (GOLD analysis project Ga0315277, IMG submission 203695) | Sediment microbial communities from Yellowstone Lake, YNP, Wyoming, USA - YL17G05_15 | ecosystem: Environmental > Aquatic > Freshwater > Lake > Sediment | place: USA: Wyoming | collected... | reverse complement strand
CGGAACCTTGGCGAGGACATCCAACGGGAGATACATGCCCGTGGCTTCGAGGGCGACAAGTTCTTGTTCTCCTTGATCGTTCCCCAGCAAAGGGACGAGGCGCTCATTGCAACCGGCATCGAGAGCTTCACGAACTCGAAATCCCAGAAGCTGAAGGAAATGATGAACGATAAAAACAAGAACATGGAGAAGGACCTCGCCGACGACGTGGAAAAAACCTTCGAGAAAAACCACGCGCAGCGCCGGAACATGTTCATGTAATCCTTTTTTTCAACAGGTCAAGGTAAGCATTCATCGAGTCTAGCAAGGAAGAGGCCGACGTCCGCGACGATCCCGATGGCCTGAGCGGACCCCCGATCGATCAACTTCGTCACGACGGCAGGGTTGATGTCCACGCACACGGTTTTTACCGAGGATGGCAATAAATTCCCGACGGCAATGCCGTGCAGCGTGGACGCGAGGATGAGGACCATTCCCGCGCCGGACAAGGCCTCGATCATGCGTGTCTGTGCAACCAGCGTGTCCGTGACCACGTCAGGAAGAGGGCCATCATCCCGTATGGAACCGGCGAGCACGAAGGGAATGTTTCGCGTCACGCAAGTATACATGATACCATGCTTGAGGCGCCCGTGCTCCACCATCCTCTCGATCGATCCCTCGCGTTTCACGGCATTGATCGCGCGCAAATGGTTCCTGTGCCCGCCAGCAACATTCTCGCCGGTCTTGATGGCCATGCCAAGCGATGTCCCGAACAAGTCTTGCTCGATATCATGGGTCGCGAGCGCGTTCCCGGAGAGCAATGCCTTCACGTATCCTTTCTCGATGATCGCCGCGAGGTGCTCGGCCCCGCCCGTGTGGATGACGGCGGGCCCAGCGACGATGATCACGCTTCCCTTAACGAGGGATATTTCCTCGGCGATTTTCTTTACCAGGGTTTCCGATGGCTTTTCAGACGAGACCTTTGAAACCATGAAATCAAACACCGTGGACCGCTCCCGCGGTTGCTCAGGCGGGATAACCCGGACGCCCCGGGTCCCGACAACGATCATGTCACCCTTGCGGACATCCTTTATCTTCTTCGTGCGCGCCGTTTTGCCATCCATGTCGACAGCGATGACGGAATCCATGCGCGGATCCTGGACATCGATCCATGAACCGGCCACTCGTGCCATGGTCGGGTGGTTCGTCGTCGAATAGAACTTGTCGGGGAGGACCGTGTCCTCCGGCGCCACTTCGAGCTCCGCATCGACGTCATTCTCGATCTCCGCGCCGAGCTTCTTCGCCTCGTCGAGGATGCGATCGAGGGCCAGGCGGCTACCGGCCTTGACGAGGATCCTTGCATCGCTCGAATCGGTGTTGGTCTTGCCGACGAGGAAGTCGATGATGTCGAAATCACCCTTGAGAGCAACGATCTTGTCCAGCACCTTGGCCATGATGAGCGAATCGATGAGATGGCCGTGAAGGTGGATTTCTTCCTTGAATTCTTGCATGACACTCGCCCGTCGAGATCAATTAAATGACTGAAGGCCTGGTTTTTACCATTTTGGCTGTCCAAGCCTCATCAAAGTTTAAATGCCCTTCCTCGATCGTGTAAGGTAATGAAGGCATTCAAGCTAGATTCGTGGCGTGAGGATTTCAAGGATCGAGAGATCGAGCCGGATCAACTCGATAAAATCGTGAAGCCGGGTTTCCGCGTGTTTCTCGGCAGCGCGTGCTCGGAGCCGGTCATCCTTACCGACCAGCTCGTGAAGGACAAGTGGAAATTCCCCGACATCCAGATCTTGCACTTTTTCACGCTGTCAAACCAGAAATTTTTTGACCCCCAGAACCCGTCAAGCTTCAGGCATAACAGCTTCTCCATCATCGGGTCGCCGGAGCTGCGCCGCGCCATCAACGAGGGCTGGGCGGACTTCACGCCCATCAGCACCGCCGAGATCCCGCGCATGATCAAGGAGACGAAGATCCCGGTCGACGTGGCGTTGATCATGGTCTCCCCGCCGGATCGCTACGGCTTCTGTTCCCTGGGGATCAACGTTGATATTAACCAGGCCATGATAAAGACTGCGAAGACGCTCGTGGCGCACATCAATCCAGCAATGCCGAGGACCATGGGAAACACCTTCGTCAAGTTCACGGACATCGATTATTTCGTGTTCAAGGAGCATCCCTTGCTCGAGAGTCCCCCCGTCACGAGCGACGAGAAGACCGAACGGATCGCGCGCAACATCGCTCGGATCATCGAAAACGGCTCGACCATCAACCTGGGAACAGGTAAGATCGCTTACATACTGCCACGGTTCTTGAACGATAAAAAAGACCTCGCGATTTATGGCGAAGTGTTCCCCGAAACCATGATCGACCTCATCGATGCGGGCGTGGTCACGTGCGCAAAAAACACTTACCCGCATTGCATGACCAGCTTCGTACTCGGGACACGGCGGTTTTACGATTACGTAAACGAGAATCCATTCGTGGAGTTTCACCCGACCAGCTACATTTGCGATATCGAGAACATCATCAAGAATCACAAGCTGTGCTCCATCTATGGTGCCATGTCGGTCGACCTGCTCGGCCAGGCCACGAACCACCTTGGGACGTATCTCTACAGCGGCATTGGCGGCGAGGCAGATTTCATGCGGGGCGCCGCGATATCGCGGGGTGGCAAGGCCATCGTGGCCCTGTCGAGCGTGAGCGGGGACAACAAGTCACGCATCGTTCCATTCCTCCCGCCTGGGCCGATTAGTCTCCGGGACATCGACGTCCATTATGTCGTAACCGAGCACGGCATCGCGTATTTGCACGGCAAGACCATGCGGGAACGTGTCTTGCAGATGATCAGCATCGCCGCGCCCGAGTTCAGAGCTGACCTGCTGGAAAAAGCGAAGGAAATGAACTACATATTCAAGGACCAGATCCTGCCCTTGACGAGGGACGGCGTCGCCGTGATTTGCCCCGATATCGAGTGGACGTTTGACACCAAGGATCTAGGTCCGGTGAAATTCAGGCCAGTCAAGACAACGGATGAGCGACTCCTGCAAGAGTTGTATTATTCCTTGTCGGAAAAAGACCGGTTGCACCGCTTCCTATCCCATCGAAAGGTGTTTTCGCACGAGGATATCCAAGCACGCATGGCATGCGATTACCTAACCCGTATGGTCATCGTCGGCACGAAAGGTACCGAGAAAGACATGTGGATCGTAGCAGAAGGCGCCTACTATGTCGACCCGAACACGAACATGGCCGAGATCAGCATCACCGTGCATGATAAATACCGGGGACAAGGACTCGCCAAGCACATGTTTGAAAAGATCATCGAGCTCGGTCGCGAGAGAGGCATCTCGGGTCTCTTCGGCGAGATATATTCCGACAACATCGCGATTTTCCGGATCTTGAATGGCCTTCTATACAAAGTCACGTTCAAGGAACACGATGATACCTTCGAGTTTGCATTCAACTTCGCGGATATCAAGGTCGATGATACCGAAAAAAACCGCCAATACCGCCACTTGCTGTGATCCCACGGCCTTCCGCTGGGACAATTTTGGCGGGTTTTCCGATATGTTTCTTATTATCATTCGTAGTAAGGCGTGGTTTTTTTTAATAAAAGCGGAGAGGTGCGCTATTAAGCAACGCGCATCTTGCGACATTTTAAATACGGCACTGCTGTTTTTGTGCTTAACAATTGCCATTCCAAATCATGGTTCGGCTTGGAATCGAACACGTTGATTCTGGATGGGGCGAGCGCCACCGGATTCTTTCAGTCGGGAGCGCCCGTTGATTCCTTCGTGAATCGTTTGAAAAGACGTATCAATCAAGCAGTGAATATATCATGTTCCGACCAATACTCAAGGGCCTCCTGAACGCCACCATGTTCGACATGGCGGTTTCTGTGGGACGTAACCTACTGGATAACTATAACTTGCTGGAAAATGGCGAAGATGCATTTTACTGGACATATCATCCCGCGGTCAGGGCCCTGTTCAACACGTATTTCAAGCTCACGGTTAAAGGCGAGGAAAACGTGCCGATGAAAGGCCCCCTCGTCTTCTGCCCGAATCACAGCTCGTTTCTCGATCCGATCGTCGTGTCGGCGGCGACGACCTTCCACCAGATCCACTGGATTGGAAAGTTTGAACATTTCGTCGAAGATCCGATCGTGAAGAGCATCTTCAGCATGTGGAGTGCGATCCCGATTCACCGGGGCCAAAGTGACCAGGTCGCGCTGCAGAAAGCCATCGATCACATGAATGCGGGCCATTGCATCGGCATATTCCCCGAGGGAACCCGTTCGCTCGATGGTAATATCGGTAAGCTGCACAACGGTGCTGCCAAGCTCGCCGTGACGGCAGGTGCGACTATCATCCCCGTCGGCATGGTCGGTATGATCAAGGCCCTCAAGAAAGGCGAGATGCTCCCGAAATCGGTCACCGTGACCCTCGAGTATGGCAAGCCAGTTTACACCTACGATATCAAAGGGCAAGAAGAAAACTGGGAAGTCGTGAAAGAGGTCACCGCCAAGATAGAATCCGAGCTCAAACGCATCATTGGCGATCGAAACCGCATTTAAATTCCGCTGTGCATTTTTTTTATCACCTTTATTTATCACAGATTTCTCAGATTGGAGACGTGGATAACGTGAGCGACAAGCCCGACAAAGAAAAGGACAAGAAATCCGGTTTAACGCCACAAGCGTTTACTTCGCTCATCGACGAGAGCTTATTTTCAGTGATCAAGGTGATCGAAGCCATAGGTCTCGGTCAAGCCTTGCGGAACGGGACCTGGCAGCTCGGAACGATGGCGATGAAAGAGATCCTCAAGAACGTGTTTAACCTCAAGATAAATGGTCGTGAGAACATCCCGAGCTCGACCGCTGCCATCATTTGCACGAAAAACTCGTCGGGTGCATATCCTCTCTTAGCATGGATCGCCGTTGCGGAAAATGGTAACCGTATCTTGTACCAGGCGTTCGATATCGAGTTTTTCAAGATTCCGGGTCTCAAGTCCATCCTCAACATGCTTGATAGCATCGAGGTGACGGACGGCACGATCAGTGCCCCGGCCAAGGAGCACGTTGCGAAAAAGCTTGGCGAAAAGGAGCTTATTGGCATGGCCCTGGAAAACGTGAAACGTTTGGAGGACAGCGAACAAATTATGCTTAATGCAGATATGATCGAGATAGCAAAAACTTCGAACGTGCCGATCATTCCCGTTGCAATTACGAATGTAGACGATGTCTTCGACGTTAAAACCAAGAAGATCTCGCTTAACCAAAAAATTTCTATCACGATCCACAAGGCCTACACTGCGCACTTGGAAGGAAAAGACTCGAACGAAAATCTCGAAGAATTGAAAACCATCTTGCAGCAAGCATGAGCTTGCCGTGATTTAAACTTAATTTTTTACTTCTTGATGAGTTGCTTGGCACGTTCGAGCCCGAGCTTGATCGCGGCAATGTTGGCATCGGCATCCCGCAGCTCGCGCCGCACGACCTTCTCGCACGTTTCCATACGAAAGCCAAGGATGCTCGTCGCCGTCGCCATAGCAAAACCGAACATGATCATGTTCATTTTTTGAGCATCATCAAATTCTTTTATCGCGAGCTCGGTGGCATTGAGAAATTGGACTTTTCGAGGATCCTTGCTATATTCAATCAGAATTGACCGTATTTCATCGATGGTTGGATAGGTTTCTTTTCCCGCGGTTACCAGGATGGGCGGTATAGTTCGATCATTCACGACAAACGTGGTCTTGTCCGACGCGAACATGCCGTTTCGCAGCACCTCAACTGGTTCGAACCCGATATAGAGGTCGGCATCACCATAACAGATGATGGGTGAAAAAATGTTGTCTCGCAGGTTACCCGATTTCTTTTTTTGGAGCCGGCAATGGCTGGAAATGGCACCCTCACGCTGCGCAAGGCCGTGCATTTCTGATCCGAAGATGCCTTCGTAATCTTCCTCGGCCGCGATGAATTCGATCAATCGCTTGAGCGTGATGACCCCTTGCCCCGCCGTGCCAACGATGACGACGTTGAGGATGCGCGTATCAGTGCTGCCGGTCATTGCGGTTCGATCCTCCTCAATTCGAGCTTGGTGCCGAGGTGCGGGTTATACGCCGTTTTCTTGATCCGGTTATGGGGACAGACTTGATAGCAGACGCTGCAGCAACTGCAGCGATCCTCGTCGATGCTCATGACCGTGTCGCCGGTCAGCTCGTCCCTCGTCCGCCTCATGGCCGGGCAACTGAGCATCTCGGTGCATCGCTCGCAAAGCACGCAATTATAAACTTGATACTTATCGCACGCATATTGCGTGCCACTTGCCTTCAATTTTCGCCGTTCCGCGTCGTAGACCCGCTTTGCCATGAGAGCACATTCACGCTGGCAGATAATGACTTTCAACCCGCCTTGTTTCAGGCCGTCCTCGATCATGCGAACCGTCTTGTCCACTTCGAATGGATCCACGGTCTTGATCCACGACACGCCCATGGATGCAAGGAGCGGTTCAAACTGTATCTTCCCCTTGCCGACGGGAGGTTGATGACCAGTCATGGCAACCCATCGATTATCAAAGATGACGAGCAGCACGTTTGCCTCGTTGGCGATGGCATCGACGATGACGGGCAGTCCCGTGTGCATGAGCGTCGAGTCACCGATGAGGGCAATGATCTTGTCCGTCGTCTTCTTAGACAGCCCGATCGCCGCGCTCAAGCCACCAGACATGCAAATGATGAAATCAGAGATGCGTAACGGGGGATTCAGCCCCATGACATAGCAGCCAATGTCTCCCGCGATGATCGTCTTTGGATCAGCAAGATCATGGGTTGCTTTCTTGATGGCCATGATCATTGCGCGTTCCGGACACCCGGGACAGAATGTAGGGAAACGAGACGGGATTTTTGCCTTGTACGCGTTGAAAGCATCTTGGGACTTCTGGATCCGTGTACCCGGATTTTTCCCCGTGATTTTTGCAATGCAAGAGGCAACGAGACCCGTGCTGAACTCGTTGAATTTGGGAAACACCTCGCTGCCGATGATCGGAATCGAGATGCGGTATTTTTGTGCGATCGCTCTCACATTCATCTCAAGAAACGCTTCAAGTTCTTCAACGACTATAACCTTGTCCAAATCTTTGATAAAGTTCACGATTTCATCGTCATTTAACGGGTACGTCATCCCTAGCTTCAAGATTGGCACCTCATCAAGACTTAACAGGTGCAAAGCTTCCAAGCTATAGCCGAAGGGGATGCCATACGAAATGATACCGGTCCGCGCATTACCAGGATAGATCTTGTTGAGCCCGAACGAATGCACGTCTTTCGTGACCTTCTCGATCCGCTGATAGAGGCGAACGTGGTTGTTGATGGCATATGGCGGCAAGGAACAATATTTATCCGTACTTCTAAAGAACTCCCCCTTTTTTTTCGGCGGTAGCTTGAAATCACCAATTTCAACCTCACCGCGCGAATGCGCGCTTCTCGTCGACGTGCGGAAATAAATCGGGAGGTCATATTTTTCGGAGAGATCGAACGCAAGCTTGATCCAGTCGTGGCATTCTTGCGGGGAATGCGGCTCGATCATGGGCGTGTGGTGCATCCACGTGAAAAACCGCTCGTTCTGCTCGTGATGGCTGCCGAGGGACCCCGGGTCCGAACCCACCACGAGGACCAGGGCGCCTGGGTTTGGCCCGGCGAGCGTGATGGCATGGAGCGCGTCGGACGCCACGTTCATGCCCACGTGCTTCATCGGGTTGAGGGCACGGATGCCCGCCCAGGCTGCTCCCGCGCAACTGGACGTCGCGACGGCCTCGTTGACCGACCAGTGATGAATGATGTATTCATTTAAGTCGGGCTGCTGTTCCAGGATATCTTTGAAAGTTTCACCGATGTCGCTGGTCGGCGTGCCGGGATACTGCGCGATGAAACCCACTCCAGATTCCAAGCAACCACGAATCAGCGCCTCGTTGCCAAGGAACAAGAACTTTCCCCCCTTACCAGCCTCGGGGCTGAACCGGATGTCGATATTCATGCAATCCACATGAAACGTGCAATGTTTGATCAAGGTGAATCACGGGATTTTAATAATTCCTTCGACAGCCATTCCATGAAAAGTAACAGAAACCGCAAGGAACCGATGCAGAAATAAATAGCACAAATATACATTGAAATATTGAAATGCTCTTGTAAAACTTAGAAGGTAAATTCTATGACAAGGGGTGCACATTTATGCTGATCAAGAATATTATCGGCCAAAAGACGGAGGATGAATTCATCACGGTTCGCGGGGAAGAGACTCTCGTCGAGATAGCCCGGAAGATGCTCGGTGCACCGCATCGAGACCTGGAAGATGAATCTGGAATGAACACCATGATCCTTGCCGCATATGTCATGGAGGGGAATAAACCGATTGGGGTCATTGATCGCGATGATCTGCTCTTGGCATCGATCATCCAACGAAAAGATCCTGAAAGAACCACGGCCAAAGATGTAATGGATAAACCCGTTTGCATTTCTGTCAATAGTGATGTTCAAGATGTCGTGAATTTGATACTCGATAAGGGTTTAATATCTGTGGCAGTCGTGGACGGCGATGATTTGAAAGGTGTGCTTACGGTCTACGATGCTATATACTTGGAAGAAGCAACTGCTGACGAATTTTTCAAGTGAAGGGACTTAAGAATGAGCAAGGATCTGAAAAACGAAGTCTTGAACCTCTTCAAGCAAGTCCGCACTGCAAACTTTGGCAATGCTGAATGGTTTTTCTTGTCGAGCCTCGCACAGCAAGTTGGGCTCGTGCGCGGGTTCCAATACTTGCTCTCGCTCGAGGATCTCAACATCACTCTATACCCGCACCAGGAGGAAGCCGTTCTTCGCGTGCTGCAATCCATGCAAGGTAGCGCTTTGCTGGCAGATGAGGTCGGGTTGGGGAAGACAATCATCGCTTTGACGGTCTTGTCGGAGTTGAAAATTCGCGATCTCGTAAAGTCTATACTAATAATCGTTCCTTCATCTCTCGTCGATCAGTGGTATGACGAACTCCATGAAAAATTCAATATCGATATTCCTATCGCGGCAACTGGAAAGGACAAATTCGATCGCGACCAGATCCTCACGACGACACCGCTCTTCACCAGGTATGCTGAAAAGATAACGAATCGCCAGTGGGACATGGTTATCGTCGACGAGGCACATCGCATCAAGAACCGGGATTCCATAGCGTGGACTAATTTGAACATGCTCAAGAAAAAATACATGCTCTTGCTCACTGCCACGCCAATGGAAAATTATCTCGAGGATATTTACAGTCTCACGACTCTGTTAAAACCAATCTTCGGCTCGTACAAGCAATTTAGAAAAGAATTCGCGATCCCGAAGGATCCCAGGGGCTGTAACAATCCCATCGAGCTGCGCCGGCGCTTGAATGATATCATGATCCGCCGAAAGCGCGACGAGATCAAGGGGATCTTCTTTCCCGAACGCGTGGCAAAAACGCTCCAGTTTGAAATGACTCAAGACGAGGCAACCTTTTACAAGGCAGTCACCGATTATGTTCGCACGACATATACCGAATTGGAAAACGTCGAATCCGCGAGTCAAGAAGAATTAGCACAGATCACGAAAAAATTCAACATCACGATGGATCGTTTCTTCACCCGAAAGGTTTGGCTTCACAAGTTTACATTGATGCTTCTTCAACGTCGTATCTGCAGTAGTCCACTCGCCGTGAAGCTTTCTGTTGAAAAAATGCTGGAATCGCGCAAAGCGGAATCATTTTCTGAAGATGCCATTCCCGTTTTCAAAACGTTCCAGCATCTTGGTGAATACTTGTCTAAGCAGCAGAGCACGAAAATGGGCGTGGCGCGACAGCTACTGGAGCAATTATCAGGGAAATGCGTGGTTTTCACGGAGTTTGCCGATACTCTAAATTATATCGAAACTTGGTTGAGCCATTATGGCTTCAATTATATTAAATTCAGCGGGGAGCTCTCTTCGAGCCAGCGTGCAGATGTGATAAGGAAATTCAGAGAAGAGAAAGATATCCTCGTCAGCACCGATGCCGGGTCTGAGGGTTTGAATTTACAAGTGGCTAACACCTTAATAAATTACGACTTGCCATGGAACCCTATGCGTGTAGAGCAACGCATTGGACGTGTTTACCGCCTCACGCAAAAAGCAGATAAAGTGAATATTTTTAATCTGGTTTCGAAAAACACGGTTGAGGCATACGTGCTTGATATTCTCTATAAAAAAATAGGCGTGTTCAAGACGATTCTTGGCGATTTGAGCTCGATCCTCGGATCTCTCGTGCAGACCACTGCGGATGGCAAAGGCACGCAATTGGAAGCCGAGATCATGAAGTTTTTCGTGAAGCACGGCCACTCGGAAAAACTGCGCAAAGAGCTTGAGGACATGATCGCGCCGGTCGTTGACAAGATCACGGTACAAGATGACGTTTCGAAGAACGTGCTGGATGTTGACACACTCGTGGAGAAATACTAAATCATGAACACGACGAACATGACTAATCAACCTCCAGGTGCCGAAGGAACACCTCAGGAAAAAGTCTCAAGCACGAAACGCGCTAGAGAAGACCTAAAATTGCTGTTCAAGCGATATTACGAACTTCTCGGGTTCTTCGTCAAGGAACACGATGGACTTGTCGAGGTTTTCGAAACAGGGGCATCAACGCCCGTGTTCAAGTATGTGTTCGACAGAAAAAGCCAAGCGAAAAACTCTAATGCCAGTCTCATCACGTTTAACAATCCAGAGCTAGAATCGATAATCGAAACTATCAAGGAAAAAGGAAAGATTGCCAAAGCCTTCATTCCCTTCGAGTTCAAGCCGGACACGGCATTTTCAGAAGGTCTGAAGAAGCTCGTTTCAAAATCCAATGAAAAAGGAAACTTCGTGAAAAACGGTGATGTGCGCCTTGAAAGCTATCATATAGGGTATGTCCCTTTTTTGATCTTCATCGCGCGCATCGATTTCAGCTCGATCGAAGCGGTGACTAGTATCGAAAGGGCGATCATCCCATTAATCGACATCGATGAAGAAACAAAACAAGTCAAGGAGCTCATCACGTTTTATACCAAACGATTGGATAGCTATTTCCAATCAGAACAGCCCCGTTTAACGAACGATATGCCCGTTCAAGGGGAATTGCTTGAGATTACCGATGAAAAAATCAAAACCCTGGTCGACAAGGCCATTCCTAAGTTGAATGAAGCAATAAAGACTCGCACGACCGAGGTGGATGGACGTCTCCGATCCCGCCTTCAAAAAGAGTTGACTATTCTCGATACGTATTACAAGCAGCTGCTCACTGAAAACGAGACGGCTACCGATGCTGCAAGGCAAAAAAAGGACACGACCAAGATACCGGACCTTGAACAGGAACGGAAAAACATCGAGAAGGAATGGAATTTCAAGAAGAGTGAATACTCGGCAATGTACAAGCTTGATACGAATTTCGAAGTGCTGGGTGTCGCGGCCATCTATATCCCGATCATTTTCCAATTCAAGTGCAAGATCGCCTCAAACCATGGCGACATTGAATACACGTTCGATTACAACATATTCGATCAAGAACTCATCCCGCCGACTTGCGCGTGCGGGTTACCCATCTACCAGGGACAAGTATGCAGTAACAAGCATCTTTCTTGCTTGGCGTGCGTGGGGATCTGCCACGAATGCGGCAAAGATGTATGTTCTGCTTGCAATACTCGAGAATGCGTTGATTGCCGACGCCTTTTTTGCCAGAACCATTATTATGAATGTACCAGCTGTGCACGAAGAGTAGAATTAGACGCGTCGCTACCGAGACGTTGCGCTTGTAAAGCTCATATCAAACATTGTGCGATTTGTGGAAAAATGTTATGCTCCCAATGCGTGGCCGTCTGCAGCGTTTGTAACAGGACGGTTTGCTTCGATTGTGGAATATTTTCGTGCAAGGATTGCAAGAAAATAGTGTGCATCGACCACGTTATCGAGTGTCCTCGCTGCGTTGAAAAAGGCGTGCACGAGCGTTCGACGTGCAAAGAGGATAGTAAAAGATGCGATTTTTGCGGCAAGATATTTTGTTCCCGATGTGTCCAGACATGTAAAGAATGTGGCAAGACTGTTTGCGAGACTTGCGGTATCTATAAGTGTAAAGTGTGCGGTAAAACTCTCTGCAAGGACCATGCGATCGAATGCCACCAGTGCAGCAAAGACAAGCAGGAACGCCGGTGGGTCTGCAAGGATCACTCGTGGAAATGCGATTTTTGCGGTGAATCATTTTGCACGCAGACTTGTAAACAGGTAATGTGCTCCGTTTGCAATAAACTCGCATGCGAAGCATGTGGAGCGCACGCATGCAAATCCTGCGGAAAAGGATTGTGCAAGGACCACGCGGTTGAATGCCGGATATGCAAGGAAGAAAAAAAGAAGAATTGCTGGGTCTGCCCAACGCACGCGGTGACATGCCATTTTTGCAACGAGATCCTCTGCGATGGTCATGCACCGGCATGCAATATTTGTGGCAATCACTCGTGTGACAATTGTGGCCATTATCTTTGCAAAACCTGCAAAAAAAATTTGTGTCGCGATGACGTGCACGAATGTGACCGATGCAAGGCACTCGGAAAGAAAAATCCTGTATCATGCCCTGCCGATACCGTCAAGTGCGACATTTGTGGCAAGAGTTTTTGCCTCGCGTGCGAACCAGCAATAGCAATATGCGATACTTGCGGCAAGAAAATTTGCAAAGATTGCAAACCAAGCAAATGCAAGCATCGTGGCTGCAAGAAAGCATTTTGCCAAGAACATCACCACGAATGTGAAATTCACAAGAGAAATGGTGCAGATGTCTATGATGTATGCACCATGCATAGCGAAAAGTGCAATAATTGCAATAAAATCGTATGCTTTGAGCATTCGGTGAAATGCACTGTTTGTTCAAAGTATTATTGCACGGATGATACATGCAGCATCGTTTCCGAAAAATTGCGGCTAAATGTGTGCAAGGAGCATTCATTTTTATCCCCATACGATGATAATCGGCATTCCATAGCTGACCGCGTATATTGCCTATCTTGCCATCTCTTCTATACTATCTCCCAAATGGATCTCAAGCATCCTGGCATGTGCATCCCATGCACGACTGCTTCCGAAGAAAATTTTTACCTATTTCTCAGGCGCATGGAATTTCAGTTTGTATATCCCTCGATCTTGAACATCAATTCGGACAATAATATCACCACGGTTAATTTAGAAGGTAAGGTTTACGAGGTCCCAGCAAACCAAGCCCACGTCCGCATGACCGAATTAAAGAGCCTCTACTTCGTCTTGTTCAATATTGGCACTGATGGTTATACCCTCGTCCATTACAAAAACACCAATGCCGAGATACTGTACCGGAATCCCACCATAATCGGTAAGATCAAGGATTTTTTTTCAAGGAATGATAAACCCACCGAGATTTCGTTAGTTAAACCAGCGTTTCAACCAATAATGTCAGCACTATCGAAAAAACCCGATATTCCAGCGACCATCTTACCATCCTCTAGCATCCAGGTTTCCAGGGATTCGGCATCGGATGCCGTGGCAGCGTCTCCACCGAATACAACTCCGATTCAACGACCTGTTTCGACCGATAACTCGCGCGCGATTACAATTATATCCAAAACCAAAAAATTGTTCGCGGCGTCAACGCGTATCAAGCTCGATATGTTACGACGCGTCCTGGAAATGGACCAAGGGAATTTTTCATTGAACATCGTCAAACGCTCTGCAGAGAATGGCCTGGTAATCGAAGGGGATTATGTAATTGTTGGAACGTCGGATAATGCCAAGTTTTTCTTGTACCTCGAATCAATTTTATTGAAGGATTCTGGGAGCTTTCAATGATATTAAAGAAAAGAATCACGATTATCTTCAACAAGAGGAGTACCAGCACGAATATACCCGTAGCGATGGTTTTATTGCAAGGAATTCAACACGAGATCAAGAGCGACGGGTTTTGCCACGTTACATTTTACGAAGTTCAACCAATCGTCATTAAATTGCTAAACTTAGTCAAAAACTTGAAACACACGCAATTATTGGTTGATTATGCTAAAACAAATCCAGATACTTTCATAAAATGGCATGTCTCGAAATTTATAGAATTGCAGAAACCGATACGAAGCAAAACCTCTAGCCAGCTAAGGAGAGATACGAAGAAAACAATCTCTTCGGAGAACGAAAACGATATAGCCTCAATGCATATCCCGTTACCAGCCACGGTGCAACAACAAATCGAATTCTATGAGATCGTGGTGGAAACATTAAAAAACGAAAAGAAAATGCCTATATCGAAAGAGATACTATTTATTTCTTTAAATGTTGGTTGGGTCCTATTCCTGGTCGGAGTTATTTCAACCTTGATTAGCGCCAGCTCAATGGCGATCACATTCACCATCGTAGGCATATTCTTGGTGATATGGTTCTTTATTATGAAATATGACGATGAATATCGCAAGATCAACCGAGAGATACGAGAATTTGAAAAAAAACTTTATGCTGCAAAAAAAAGGCAAGAGATCTCCGCGGGCAAACTTTCCAGTGTCCAAGTTGAAACGGATCCACTCTTCAGCTTCATTCAAGCTAACTACATGATTAGCCTTGATGCGCTAAAAACCGCGCTAAACATGAATTCCTCAGAATTTGATGCAATTATCGTCGATTGGTCGATTGAGTTTGGATTCTGGATTGATGGTGACAACCTGGTCTTGCAAGATGGCAATGTTAATGGATTTATAAAAAAACTCCGCGATTTACGTGCGGGTTCTTCGAAAATCCAGAATGATTTTGAAATGCTCATCGATGGCAAGACACGGGTGGCGTTGGATGACCTTAAGAGAAATCTTGGCATTAACCTTGATCAAAATGCATTTGACGAGAAACTGGTTGAATGGGCGTCGCAATTCCGATTCAAGATCGACGGGGACGAGCTTGTTCTCGATGGTGGGGACGTGGCCGGTTTCTTGAAACATCTTCAAGAACTTCATCAAAAACACGAAACGGAAACTGAATCCCGGATGTAGACAAAATTACGAAACTAGGAATCCATCATTCTTTTAGAACGAAGCAACTTTCGAACTTTCTTGGTTCCCGGATGTATCTTTAATAATAAGTAAGGAAAACTGATAGGTAGCTTTTAAACCGACCAACCTTCCCTAGTCAATCGGGATTCAGTTTCAAACCGATCTCGTCACGTGAATACCCGTGGAGAACGAGCACACCGCAGAGTACTGGTTCGATCTGGGCAAATATCATTCCAGTTTGAAAAATTCGCGAAACGCGATCATCTGTTATCAGAAAGCTATCGACATCGATCCATCGTATTATCAAGCTTGGAGCAACATGGCGGCTGAATTATTCCAGTTGAAAGAATATGCCAGGGCTATTGATGCTTGCAAGAAAGCTATAGCAGTAAAGGAAGATGATGTCCACGCGTGGCTCACGCTAGCGGCGTGTTATTTCCAGCTAAACGAGGATGGCAAGGCATTGTTTTGCTTCCAAAAAGCAGAGAAACTTGGCAGCTTGAAAGCAAAACGATTCTTGCAAAACGCATCGAAGCTCGATGACAAGCTTTTGCAAGCAAAACCCGTCGATGTTTTGGCGGAGGTTTCCAAGGAGAAGAATAAAAAGCCCGAGAAAATAAAGGAAGTCCCGTTACCTGCCGAGATTCTCACTCAAAACACGGGAAACCACGAAAAATTCATCCAGGATCTCGCGGGATACTTGCTCCAAATCGGAAACAGGCTGCAGAAAGACACAGGTGGCGTGATATCGTTCCTCGAACTCTTTTCACGATTGCAGGAAGACGTGCCGGGATTCAGGGGTACCCCTGCCGATGTGCTCGAAGCCCTCGGGTACCTTGAAACGAACAACATGATAGTTGGCGTGAAGAAGTTGGAAGATACCAACTTCTCGGTCGTTGAATTTGTTCCGGTGGATTTCACGCCGGACGTGCAAGATGTACTCAAGATCGCATCCGAATCCGGAAAGCTCACGGCGGATGAAGTCGCGAAAGCCACCTCATGGGACGAGTTCCGCATCAAGCGTGCCCTGGTAGTGTTGGAGAACAAGGGCATCGCACGAAAAGTGACGTCCTACAAGGATGGCACGCGATGGTACTTCCCGGGCTTAAACTTGAAGTACATGAACGAAAAAAAGTGAAAGAGTTGCAGATCCGTGGTCATACAACTTTTTGTAAGTCCTTGAACAAGCCCGCGCCATTTAGTGTGTCGTAGAGCTTCGTGTAAACGCCCATGATCTTCTGGTATTTTTCTTGTGCCTTCTTGTCGGGCTGGAACCGCGCCTTGATGACGATGAAATCGTTCGCCGCCTTGGCAATGTCCTTGTAAAGCCCGGCACCGACCGACGCGAGCAGCGCCGCGCCGACTGCCGTCGATTCCTCGTATTGCGGCCGGATGCACGGCACTGCGCACGCGTCTGACAAGATCTGGCTCCAGATGCCCGACCGACTGCCCCCGCCCGTGATGCGGAGCTCGCTCGGCGCGAGACCCATCTCCTTGAACACGTCGAGATTTTTCTTCACGTCAAACGACGTGCCTTCCATGATCGACCGGTAAATGTCGCTTCGCTGGTGTCCAGCTGCCAAGCCAAACAAAGTGCCCCGTGCATCAGGATTCCAGTACGGGGCTCCTGCACCGACGATGAAGGGCAAAAACAGCAGTCCATTCGAGCCAATCGGCGATTTTTCCGCCTTGCCATCGATCACTTGATACGGGGTCTGATTAACCGCTGCCGCCTCGTCGCATTCCGCGTGGCCCAGAGTGTCGCGTGCCCAGCGTAGCAGCGAGCCGGTCGAGAACATGGACGCCTCGACCACGTACGAATCTTCGATTGCCGCGCACGAACACAATACACGGGTCTTCGGATCGAGCTTGACGCTGGAGGAATACGCCAACAAAAATGTCCCCGTCCCCATAGTGCACTTGACACGGCCTTTCTCCGTCACACCGACGCCGAGCGCCGCGCATTGCTGGTCCCCGGCGCCGGCGACGACGATCGTGCCCTTGTCGAGGCCGGTGCCAGCACCTGGTAGTACAGGTCCGATCAGTTTTCCAGGCGGGCTGACCTCGGGAAGCTTGTCGCGATCGATGCCCATGCCCGCGAGGAGCTCGTCGCTCCACCTCCGGGCCGTGATGTCGAACAGCATCGTGCGGGCCGCGTTCGAGTGATCAGTGACGAATTTTCCCGTGAGCTTTTGCACGATGAAATCATGTACCAGCAAGAACTTGGCGGCCTTTTTATACACGTCAGGCCGGTTGTTTTTAAACCAGAGTATTTTCGACGCTGAAAAGTACGGGTCGATCGTCAAGCCCGCGATCTTGTACACCTTGTCCTTGCCGATCTTGTCGCGGATGAAGTCGCATTCATTCCCCGTGCGCCGGTCCTGCCAGACGATGGCATTGGCGAGGGGATTGCCGTCCTTGTCCACGGGAACGATGGTCTCCCGCTGGTTCGTGACCGCCAGTGCCTTGATATCCTTCGTGGCGACCTTGGTCTTTTTCAGCACCTCGCCAATCATATCACGCGTGGAAGTCCACCACGCGTTCGCATCTTGCTCGACCTCCGCAGGGGATGGGTAGAAGCTTGCCCATTCCTTGTACGCGGAACCCTTCATCTCTCCTTTTTCATCGAACAAAACGGCTCTCGTGCCCGTGGTGCCGAGATCGAGCGCCATCACGTGTGTCATGGTCAATCGGCTAGATGTACACGCGGGAAGGGTAAAAAACTCGCGTGGTCGCGGTCACTTAAACGTGTCAAGGCTCGAAAATGAGGTGCCCTTGCGCTTTGAAGCGCGTTTCTTGTCCGCGTCTTGCAGGTGGTCTGTCAAGAACTTGTCCACGGGAGTCTCGGTATTTCGTGGCTCTATCACGATGCGGGTCACGTGGGTTTCCTCCTTGCATGGCCGGGTCAATTCCATGATACGATTCTTGTACACGTGCGTGTCGAGCACGTTTGGCTGCAAGACAGCGAGCTCGTCATGGATGCCCTCGAGCTCGAAGTACACTTCCACGAGCTTGCGGCCTAGTTCCGTGAGTACGTATCCGATCCGTTCAGCACCGTTGAGTTGCTCGATGAACTTGACCTTCTTCAGCTCGGCGAGATGATAGCTCAGGTCCGATGTCAAGATTCTCGGGTTGATGCTCTCGATCGCGTGCTGGATGGCAGAAAAAGGCTGCATTGCATCGCCATTTTTCAGCGTCCGGTTCAAGAACTTGAGCACCGACACGCGGATGGGATGGCTGAGCCCGATCATAATGTAGTCGATCCGCATCTGCAAGTACGGCTTGGTCTCACGCCGCACAACCGGATTCCGTCGCCGTCGCACGAGGGCCATCGAAGATTTTTCCCTTTTGCTCTGTGATTCAAGTCAACGATACCGCTCGCTGCTTATAAAAGATTGTGCCGGCCGGGGCTGTCGATTGCGACAAAAAGCGCGCCGCGATGGACGCGATGCTCCCGAACCTACAACGTGGCACAACATTGCGCGCGCAAGGGCGACATAAATAAACGAGCACGACCACTATGGACCATACACCCGCGGACGTGCGACCGCGGCAAAATCGCCACGGCCGCCACGAAACGGGAGACAAGTCGAGGATCATGACAGAAACCGAAATGACCGACCACGCCGGGCACGCCGTCCAAGTCATCCCCAAGGATGACCGCTCGATCAGCATCGAAAAGCCGGACCTCGTCGCCGTGGTCAAGGTCGACGATTATGAGCCAGAAAACGTCAAGCGCGGCATCCAGCGCGTGATGGAGCTGCTCGACCCCGCGTTCTTGAAGGATTCCCTTGAAAGCAAGACGGTCTTCATCAAGGTGAACGGCTTGGCACCCTTCAGCCTTGCTTGCAGCCATCCCACCGTCGTCGAGGAGCTCGGGAAGTACCTCCAGGCAAAGGGCTGCAAGAAAGTGCTCGTTGGCGATTCCACGTTCAACAAGATCTTCACGGCCGTGACATTGAAGAAGGTCGGCCTCGCCGCCGTGGCGGAACGGCTCGGTAATCCCGTCGTGAATTTCTTCGAGCAGGGTTGGAAGCCCGTGTCGCACGCCTCGTTCAAGACCGAAGCCATCGTGAGCGTGCCGGAAGCGATCGCAGCCGCGGACATCGTGATCAACCAGCCACGCATGAAGACCCACGCTGGATGCGTGTTTACGGGAGCGATAAAGAATTTTTATGGCCTCGAAGTGAATAAGAATCGAATGCACGCCATCCATCAAAGCAAGGACGACTTTCAACGCCTTCTTGGCGACATTCACCAAGCCGTGCTCGCAACCGGGCCAGGAAAGACGACAAAACCGGTGCTGCACCTCTTGGACGGCATCGTCGGCATGGAAGGCAAGAAGGGACCGAGTGCCGGGAAGCCGAGGGCATTCAAGGTCTTGATCGGGTCGTTCTCGCCCGCGGCTCTCGATACCGTCGCGTTCACGCTGATGGGCGGGGATCCCACAGCCCTGGAAACCATCCATTCCCTTGCCACGCGCAACAATTGGCCTGCATCGATCGATGCCCTTCGCATCGTCGGCGACGATTGGAGATCCCTCGTGCAAAAGGCGGAGTTGCCCCCGATCGGTGTTTTGAAGGCCCGGCGTGAGTTGAAAAAGAATCGCTTGTTGCTCTGGGCAACCAAGGTCGTTATCCGAGTGAACCATCGCCGGTGCAAGAAATGCTTGACGTGCGTGAAGCAATGCCCAGTCGGGGCGCTGTCGAAGCAAGGCGACAAGATCGTGCTCGACGAGACCAAGTGCATCAACTGCTTCTGCTGTGGGGAGTGCTGCCCGAACGATGCGCTGGCGCCGACCACGAAGCTTCACGAAACCTTGACCAAGGTGCTGGTGCTCGCGGCGATCGCTGCCGCCGTGGTCATCGTCCTCTATGTTTTATTGGAATTGCATTGAACCTGGAAGTAAAAGGTCTTCTCTTACTTGCTTTTTTTAAGTCAGTGATCCGGTCTCTGGTCGATCATTATCTTAGTTCAGTGAATACTTGAAGCGATTTCTGTCACGCTTCATAAAAATAAAGAAGGTATTGATTTTTTGAATACAACCTTTCTGCATCTTGCCCATCAAATTTTACCACCCTTGGTAGAATCCCCCAAGTCCCATTTTTTGAACTGCGCGTCTAGCTCGTCTATTTCATTTCCGACACCAGGTTTCGCACTTAAACACTTGTTGATGACCGGTGTTTTTTCCAGCTGTTCCATAAATTGCTCTTCGTCCATTTCATATTTCAAGATTGCTTGATATCGTTCGATGCGCATCCGCAGTCCCTCAGGAATCATCATTTTCTCCAGATAAACTGCCACCAAATCCCTATTGTTATTCACCGCGAAATGAATTTCGTCTTGCACGTACCGAGAGTCCATTGCGTCGTTTGAAATGAACACTATGAAGAGTGAACATTGTTGTATTTTTTGGGCGATCATATTATGGAACTCCGTACTTACAAGGATGCCCTCATCATACCAGATTCGATAGCCTTTCTTGTTGAGTTGATCGATTAAGGGGTAGACTCGTGAGAAATCCTTGTGCGAATAACTCACAAAAATATACGGATCTCCACCTGCGTATGCTTTGAAACGAAGATTTTGGATCTTCCTGCGTTTGACAACACGATTAATTGAGAATGCGATGAAGATGCCTAATACACATGTTAACACCAAGATCACGAGGATCACGAGCTGTCTCTCCTCGACAAGTGGATCAATAACATCTATTGTCATCCATGAGGTGTTCATATCCCCGTTAACATCGATGATGGTAAGACTGACGTTATGCACGCCAGGGGCATTGAACCGGTGCTTCGGATTGGTTTCCACCGAATCTATCGTTTCATCATCAAAGTCCCACGTGAATGTTGCAGGCGCGTTACCCGTAAATCCAGTAAACGTAAATTGAATCCAACCGTAGAGAGGTGCCTCCGTGGTATTGATCGAAAAATTGGCGATAGGGAACAAGTCCGCCTCGACGGTAATGTACTGCAGTTTCCGTTCCACCGCGACATCATCGAAATCAACCACTGTCAATTCAACCGTGTAATTTCCTGTAAGGAGATAATGATGAACAGGATTCCGGGCCGTGGCATTGGCACTTCCATCGCCAAAGTCCCATTGATAATTTATGATACCATCTCCGTCGGTTCCTGTGAAGTTGAATTGGACCACGCCGTTATCAATAAGCAGTGTCGCGTTAGCAATGAAATCCGATGAGAGGATAAACAACGTGTTCCACTTGATGATCAAGAGATCCTCGCTGTTCATGCCATAGCTGCGAGTATATCCTGCCGTGTATATTGCACCGGCAGCATCTCCCGACACGGAATATCCCTCTTCCATGACTTTACCACCCCAAGTGCGATTCCAGATCTGTGCGCCGGTTAAAGCGTCTCGTTTAATAACAACAAGATCCGAGCCACCGGCACCGAAACTTGAAGTGGTCCCGCAGCAGAAGATTGCGCCTGCACCATCACTCCAAACCGAGGACCCTTGTTCAGCATCTCCACCGCCCCATGTACAATTCCAAATTTGAGAGCTGGTGGTTGCATTCCATTTAACAAGAAATATGTCGGAACTACCCACCCCGTAGCTGTATGTCTCTCCGCACGTGTAGATGCTGCCCGTGTCGTCACCGAATACTGAATTGGCACGATCTGTATCTGACCCGCCCCAGGTGCAGTTCCATTGCTGATCACTGGTTGCATTCCATTTTACGAGGAACAAATCCCCTCCCGTTCCATAACTGTTTGTAATTCCACAACCGAAAATGTTCCCGGTGCTGTCCCCCCAGATAGAATATGCATATTCGGTATTGGAACCGCCCCAGGTGCAGTTCCAGATCTGAGCGCCAGAGACGAAATCCCATTTAATTAACATCAGGTCCCAATCCCCCGCTCCATAATTAATCGTGCGTCCACAGGTAAAAACGAAAGCGTTGTCGCTCCAGACAGCTGTGCCTTGATCGGTTGAAACCCCCCCCCACGTGTTATTCCATTGTTGATTCCCCGAGGCATCCCACTTCACGAGAACTAGATCATCTCCACCTGCTCCGAAGCTAGATGTACTTCCACACGTGAATATGCTTGATCCGTTGCCCCAGACCGATGTTCCTTTGTCGTTCGACAAACCCCCCCACGTGCGATTCCAGATCTGGGATCCGGACGTGCCATTCCATTTTATCAAGGCAAGATCACTACCCCCCGCTCCGAAACTGCCCGTATATCCACATGTATATATTGAAGATCCATTCACCCAGACAGATGCTCCTCGATCCTCGCTGAATCCTCCCCAGCTTCTATTCCACAGTAATCCTTCTTGACCCCATGAATGTAAAGGTATGTTGGATTCCATCGAAGGGCGAGAAGGTTTTGATTCGCATGTTAAACCTAATCCAAGAAGGCAACCCCCAACTAAAAGTAGCAAATTTGAGATCGGAATTATCTTTTTCATGATCTAAACCTTACTTTAATCAACTAAAAAAGAAATCTAGGTCCTTCCACCATTTTCCTTAGTTAATAGATAATAAAACGGAGCGGTTATCGTCATCCCTATAAGCATAAATTGGTTTCCTAAAGATGATCCTTGCGTGGATAAGGTGCCCCGGCATAAGATATAACCCCGGGTTTTATCGAAACCAGAATTCGACAATATTTACTAACCGGGAAGTAAATGGGCTCCTCTTACCTACTTAATTTCAAATCGGTAATATGCAGGATATGACTCCCGGGAATGCCCAGCAAGCCCGCGATCGCCGCCGGCATGCCGATGTCGCCCGCATCCTCCAGCTCGTGCGCGTCGGAACCAAAGGAAAAATTGATACCGCCGTGATCGAGGGCAGCCTTGTATATCTTGTTCGTGATGCGGATAACTTGCAGCCACGGCTCGTCATGCTGCCCTTGCTTGAATATCTTGACCGTGTCCATCTTGTCGCGGTGAAACGTGGCGCTGATCTCCATAGCAATGTCGCATTCCTTCAAGACGGTGAGGATGCGGGGCAACATGGCGAAGATGTACTCCGAAAAGAACTCGCCCCCGATCTCGATCTCTTGCAGGAACGGGTGCACCCAGATGTCGACCGGGTTTTTCGAGAAGGAGTTCACGATGATCTCCTCCAGCGTGCCGAAATACTCGGCAAACTCCTCCTTGTCCATGCCGTCCATGGCGAGTGACTGGTGGGGCAAGTTGTGGGGCCCGGCGATAACGTAATCGACCAGGCCTTGCGATATTTTCGTTAAAACGAACTTGCCTGTGGGGTGATCGACGTCGACCTCGGCACCCAGCAGCACGCGAGGAGCCTTGAGTTTTCGGTTGAGCGCATCGATCTCCGCGCGCGACTTCACCAGGTGCTCTTGCTCCGGCGAGTTGAAGTGCACGTGGTTCGTGATGCCAATTCCTTCAACATAACCCCTTTGCAGCGCCCGTTCCAGGGCAGCCTTGATCGCGTATGGCGTCTTGACGCAGCGACTATATCCGGTATGCACGTGGTGGTCGAAAAACGACATGGCGGGTCGACTCTTTTATGTACTCCGGGTCATTTGGAAGCTGATGGATATCCTTCGACCCGCGTGGTTAAAAATGGATGGATCGTTTCTAGATAATTCCTTACGCTTTCGTGACAAATTTTAATTAGCCCAGATGACTTGAGATCTCATCCGAGATTGGTACGCATGTGATTTTACATGAAGCATCCCCGAGAAACGAGTTGTTACTGCAAAGCATGCGGCAAGCACACCATGCACGCGGTCTCCATCTATAAAAAAGGCAAGGAGCGCACGTTAGCAGAAGGCAGGCGCCGATATGACCGGAAGCTCAGGGGTTATGGTTCCCAGCCCAAGCCCATCTTCCACCGGAATAGCAAGGTCAACAAGAGGACCATGCCGATGCTCACGTGCAGGGAATGCGGGTCTAAATGTTTCGCCAAGGCCCAGCGACTCAAGAAATTCGAATTGGTGTAAAAAAATGAAGGATAAAGACGTTTTACCAAACCCAAAGTCCAGGTTTTTGAAGATATCGTGCACAGAGTGCAATTCCACACAGATAATCTTCGGATGCGCCAGTACGATCGTCAAATGCAAGGCATGTGGCAAGCAGCTCACGATCCCTCGTGGTGGGAAAGCAAAAATCATCACGAAGATCGAAGAAGTCCTCACGTGAGTTTACATCTTCGTATTTCAGTCTATATCGTTTGGTTCTTCATCATCGTCTCTTTCTTCGTCATCGGTATCATAGTTGTCATTCACGTCGTCCAGGTCTAACACGACCAATCTATTCCCGTCTTGCCGTGTTGGCGCCACGCGAAGCGACATTCCGCCGGGATTATAAAGGAAATCATAATCCTTGAGTTGTTCATACAGATCAATGTCCACGTACCAGAACGTTTTGATCTTGTTATTAGACAGGTCCAGCTTACGCAACCGGGGCAAACTGTAGGGCTTCAGCCAGAATGGAAAGGTCGTGATCCCGTTCTCTGCGAGGAGCAGGGTCTCAAGGCTCTTCATGGTCACCATGGTGTCGGGCAAGGACGTGATCTTGTTGTGGTTTGCGCTCAACTCTTTCAAGTTGGCAAGGCGGCCGATCGACTCCGGCAGTTCGGTCAATTTATTCCAATCGACCACCAGGTGCTTTAATGAAAGCAGATCGCCAATAGAATCGGGTAGCGCAGTCAATTGATTACGGGAGATGTTAAGCACCTTCAATGACGTAATTTCACCAATAGTCAAGGGAAGGTTTGACATTCCATTGCCACCCAAATCCAGCTCGATAAGATTTTTCATTTCACCAATCGAATCTGGGAGAACGGGAATTGAACTTGCATTTATCCGTAAATATTTAACTTGCGGTAATTGTGCAAGGGTACCAGGAAAGGAGGCAAGCCTTGTTAAAACCAATCTTTCGAGACTCGGAAAGATACCGATTTTTTCGGGAAATTTAATAATCGGCTGACCGACTACAATAAGAGTCTTGAGTTCAAGAAAATTCCCTATCCAGGAAGGTAATGTATCAAGTGAATGTATGGAAAACTGCAAGATACGCATGTGGTGAAATCGCTGTATTCGCTCATATATATTATTCCAATAATTGGCTATCAAACATAATTCGACAACATGACCGTCTTCTGCGAAAAATCCAGTGATTGCTGGGTGGTAATTCTCTAACCAACTTTCGATCGAATCTGGTTTTAATACAATGAATTGGAGCTTAGCGTCAGCTTCTAATTCAATAAGCACATCGCACTCTTCCTGGACTAACGGTACACCACGGAAGTGTGCAGTAACCTCATCCCGCTCTTCATTCGCCAAATTTATCGCCTCAAGATAAAAAAAAAGATAAAATGCGGGCTTTTAAACCCGATGGCTAAGGGACGGTATAGACCAGTTCACTTATATACCAAAATGGTTGCCCGTTCAAGCCTGGATTTGCAGGAATCTGGCCACCTACTTGTACGAGTTGGCCATGAGTTCCGGATGATGCTAAACTATCAAGATATGCTGATAACGACGCATATCCAGCAGGAATAGAAGCTTTCTTAATTATGTTCCAGAGGTCATAGACTGGTGTCGTAGAAGTGCCACCCGTGATGGGTTGCGCGGGAACGTACGTCGATCCACTCGGCACAGCGAAAATCTGGAATCCGCTGCCTCTGGGGTCGTCAAGATTCGCATCGACCTTGTACCGCGCAACGAAATCGATATTGGAACCACCGGGAAGGGCGCAACTAACACGGGTATAACACCACTGGCCGACACGAACGGGGCGGTCTGCGACGCCGAACGCGCTCATGTAGGCAAGCTGCACTAGTTGCACATGGGGCGGCAGCCGTGTGTAATAGCGGGCCAAGATATCAATGCCAGCGCCTCTATTAGTCCCGATCGACCAGTCAAAGATGATGGCCCGTGCAAAATGCTGGATGAGAATGTTTATTCTTGCATTACGGTTTTTAGAATCAAAACACGATGCCGGAACGCCGTAATCGCTAAACACATCTTGCCACATCCCCAACCAACGCTGAACGAACTCATTTTGCACTGTAGTATACGCATTTCCCCTTCCATTGGGATTGAACGTCGTGCCGCTGGGCACGTTTCCTGGCGTGTTGAGCCATGTCAGGAAAGCCTGGATCGCGGGATGGTTCATGTCGAACGATCTCCCGACCTGCCGGGCCGATTGCATGCCCGTCCTCTTGAACGCTAGCTGCATGATCTCCATCATCCTTCCAACGAGGTCCTCGACTTGTCGATTGCTAGAGCCCGGAACCCAGCCAGCGGGAGCGATACCATTGGCAAGCTCGCTCCAAAACGCGTTTCCGGCGACAAATTCCGCGATGGATCCAGCCAGGCGTTCGCCCACGTCAAAATCGTGGTAAATCTTGTTTAGTAGCCCCAGCATCCCTTGCCAACCTTGTTGTGTCGTTAACACGCTCAGGGGTGTAACGGGATCGTGTCCCTCACTAATCGATGGGCAAGAAAGTGCTGCTTGTGTAAGGGCAGGCAAGGTCGGAAGGTTAGCAAGGTCGCCCCATGCAGTAGCTAGTTGGGCTGCAAAGTTTTCCGCTGAAACAGTATATTGGGATATATATAATGGATCACCGCTTTGCGCGGCCGCTAGAAGGATCATGAGCAATCGGAAAGGCAACACTGGTTTACCCTTCTTCAATACACCGGTTGGAAATAATGCTAGCAAATCGTTCGGAATGCCAACGACATCTTGCATAATCGCCCTGAATATCTCGGGATCGCGTCTCCGAATGAACATCCACTCTCTCCGTCCTATGGTCTGCCCCGCGATATATTGCTGGAACAAATGATCCGCAAAGTCGTTCGCTTCATTATCGAACCAAGCGGTGGTTACAGGTACCCCGTGCTTGTCTTCAAGGTTCTTAATATTAATGAATGTGGGCAAGGTCGCTCCTGTTGCCGTCGTTGAGTCATACCAGACAGATCCGGCAACAAACGGCGACGCTTGGCTGGCCACCCAATCCACAGGGGGAGTTATATCCCGCTTCTTAGGGTCGGCTAGCTCCTCCGCGGTCATAGATGGCGGCAAGGTAAATTCCCCTATCTTCGCCTCCATGGTAAACGAAGTCGGGATTCCGACCAAGCCTTGACGGGTCTTATCTTGAACCAGATATGGCACGGTGGACGTCCAGCACCATCCCCATTGCTCATCCGGGCCACGCCCTCGATTCCACCGCCAGCAAGCGGCCGGATATCGATGGATAGAGATACTGGATTATAGCCATTAAGCAATGCGGCAAGCAAACCTGCCTTGAATTCAGTTCCATCCAGGACTCGGAACGCGGTGCCTCTCTATCGATCGCTCGCTTCGTGGTGGCAGGAATGGACTTGATATCCACGCCAAAGTCGTCGATGGATATATC
>Ga0315277_10002185_pt1 | contig 27448 bp, 30 predicted proteins | sample YL17G05_15_MG_FD_203695 | JGI IMG/M metagenome (GOLD analysis project Ga0315277, IMG submission 203695) | Sediment microbial communities from Yellowstone Lake, YNP, Wyoming, USA - YL17G05_15 | ecosystem: Environmental > Aquatic > Freshwater > Lake > Sediment | place: USA: Wyoming | collected... | reverse complement strand
GAACTCGACGTCTCCGCCGTCGGCCTGGAGGGAGGGACGGACCTTCTTGAGGGCTTCTTCTATTTTTTCCTTCATGGGGGTTCTCCTCCGGAGCATATTATACACAAAACCCACGCTCGCTTCCATATAATATGATTTCTATAGGATTTGTCAACCCCTCGACTCCCCGGCATGAATGCCGGGATTTGTTCGGGGTTAACCCTGAGCCCACTCAGCCCCATCCCCTCTAAAGGGGCTGAGTACAAAAGTGTCGCTTCTCGTCCCCGCGCTGAAACTCCATGAACTAGCATCCCTGGAATCCGACCAATGTAGGCTTTGGAGCGCACTCATAAGCCGTTTCCGGCTTATGAGTACAGGCGGAAGCCGCCGTCGGCGAACGGGTCAATTATTAAATGCGCGGCTGCACTCGACTTTTTTCTTGCCGCATGGATGCTCCAAATTAATGACAAATAATGATTTACATCTATTTCCTCTAATATCAACATATTATTGCGGCCCGGCCGAAAGGTTGCGGTGGACGCGGGGGGCGTCTCGTTGTAAAATATTTTGTCAGCCCAAGACAGGGAGAAACCCCTTGACGCTGCAGGATATCAAGAAGCTCGACACCGTCACCTCGGAGCGCCTCCGCGTCCACGACGGAAACCGCGTCTGGAAGGCGCTGGCCGCCGTCATGGCCCACTCCGGAGATCTCTGGGTCCTCCTTCCCCTTCTCGGGCTGATCTGGCTTCTTGAAAAAGGGGCCTGGCGGCGGTTCGTCTTGGTCCAAGCCGCCTTCATCTTCGTGATGGCCGCGGCCGTCTTCCTCATCAAGTACTCGATCCGGCGCCGCCGGCCGGACGGCGAATTCGGGAGCCTCTACCGCCTCCTCGACCCCCACTCCTTCCCCTCGGGACACGCCGCCCGGGCGGTCGGCATGGCCGTTCTGGCCGCGCCGGTCGTACCCGGTTGGGCCATTCCCCTGCTCGCCGTCTGGGTTTTCGGCGTGGGGATCTCCCGGGTGGCGCTGCGCCTGCATTACGTCCTGGATATCCTGGCCGGTTACGGGATGGGGACGGCGGTCAGCGTCGCGATACTCGGATTCAGCGCTCTGTGACCCGTATCGAGACTAACGCCCCGAATTATTTCCAGTCAAGCAGGCGCTGCTGGCCCTTGAGGCCCCGGATCCAGGTCGCGTCCTGGCTGACTTCGAGGCATCCCTTGTAGGCGCCCTTCCCGTCGCGGAGGGCGAAGTAGCGGATGAGGATGAACTTGCCGTCGAGCTCGATCCAGAATTCGGCCGAGTTCTTCGTCCCGGCCTTGAAGGCTTCGAGGATGGCCTCGACGGTCGAGACGCTCTCGGCCGGGTGGCAGTTCCGGACTTTGCGCCCGATGACGGCCGGCGTCCGGGCGAAAATCCTGTCCTTGGCCGCGGAATAATAAACCACCGTATCATTTTCATCGACGAAGGAAAGATCGACGGGCAGGGTCTTAAGCATGATGTCGATCTGCTCGACCGTCAGGGCGCCGACGCTCAGGAGCACGGCCTGGGGATCGTGATCGTGGGACGATGCGGGCATGTTATGGTCCTCCTCTTCCGGCTTTTATAATAGCATATTCCGCCCCGGCCAAAAAAGCATGAGGCGGGCGGCCGGGGGCGTGCCGCAACAGGACCCCATTCCGGCTTTTACCTCGCGCATTCTCGGTGCCGGAAACAGGTTACCAGATGGTCGTTGACCATGCCCGTCGCCTGCATGTGGGCATAGACGACGGTCGATCCGACGAACTTGAATCCGCGGGCCTTGAGGTCCTTGTTGATGAGGTCCGAGAGCGGCGTCCTGGCCGGCATCTCCTTGAAGGACCGGAGGCGGTTGCGGATGGGCCGGCCGCCCACGAAACTCCATATATAGGCATCGAAGGACCCGAACTCCTTCCGGACCTCGAGAAAGCGGAGGGCGTTATTGATCGCGGCCAGGATCTTCAACCGGTTCCGGATGATGCCGGCGTCGGCCATCAGCCGCCGGACGTCGCGTGTCGTGAACCGGGCGACTTTAACCGGATCGAAGTTCCGGAACGCTCTGCGGAAGTTCTCCCGTTTATGCAGGATCGTTCTCCAGCTCAGGCCGGCCTGCATTCCCTCCAGAATCAGAAATTCGAAGATCCGCCGGTCGTCGTGGAGCGGTACGCCCCATTCTCGGTCGTGGTAGTCCCTCATCAGAACGTCGTCGCCGTCGCCCCAGCACCTTTCGCGTTTTGATCTATTCATCTGTCAATCAATCTCCCGAAATTGGTGACAGACATCTCTTTACCCAATTTTCCTTACCCAATAAAAAGGAAAATGGATGCCTGTCACCAACTATTTAAGCTCTTGGCCGGAGAAATGGACGAAGGAGAAGCATTCCGGAATGTGGGAGTCGTAGACGCCGTGGCGGTTGAGGGCCCAGCCGGGATGGGGCTCGGCCTTGACGCCGCAATACTCCAGGAGCTCGAACCGCGAAAAATCCATCCGCCAGACGTCGCCGTCGCGGGGCGGCACGGGGCGGCTGCCGGCCAGGACCTTCATCCCGCGCCAGGGGAAGGCGATCTCCGCCGTCCAGCCCGTATCGATATCCGAAGCGTCGTTGATGGTCCCCGCCACCTGGACAGCCGCCCTGAGCCCGGGAAAGTCCCAGTCCATAAATGCCCAGCGCGCGCCCCTCGGGTGCTTGCCCCAGCGGAGGACGTCCTGGAAGCCGCCCAGGACATCGACGCGGCGGGAGAGCAAATCGAACTCCGGGACGTCGAAGCGGCTCCCTTTCTTGTAAGCGTCCTGCCAGATGTAGAAGACTTCATAAACCGTGCCCAGGGCGTTGATCTCGAACTCGTAATAGCAGTCCTCGCCGCCGATGAAAATCTCGACGTCGTTCTCGGTCCAGACGAGGGCGTCCCGTTCGGCAAGGCGGGCCCGGACGTCGGGCTCCTCGACCCAGAAAGCGACATACAGGTTTTCATCGTCCCAGAGCGAGGCCATTCGGGTCCCCAGAAAGCCGGGGACGCCGCTGACAAGGTCGACGAAGCGCGCCGACTTTTGCGCCTTCCGCCAGGCGGGCTTGTCCAGGCGTCCGTCGATCTCGACGGGTCCGCCGGCCCGGAAGCACGTGTAGCGGGCTAGGTCCTTCTCGCCGCATCCGTGATGAGCTTTCATGGCTTTCAACATACACAAAGGCCGCGGGGCGAGTCAACCCCTCGACACTCATGGAAGCCATGAGTGCAGGCGTTTCGCAGTACTCATAAGCCGTTTACGGCTTATGAGTGCTGCAAGGCTGCTCCCCGGCAGAAGCTCCACGGACTAATACTCATTGGAGGCGGGGTAGCGTCGGCGAACGGGTCAACCTTGGAGGGGAAGTCAACTTCCGGGGAGGGGAAACGCGTCTGAGCGCCGGGGTCTCAATCGGATTTTAGGCGCTCGTCAGACGACGATGCGGGGAACGAGGGGATTGATTCGGGCCACGATCTCGTAGGAAATCGTCCCGGCCAGCGCGGCCAGCTGCTCGGCCGTGATCCGCTCCCGACCGCCCGCTCCGAGCAGGACAACCTCGTCCTCGATCCCGACGCCCGGGATATCCGTGACGTCGGCCGTGCTGAAGTTCATCGCAACCCGTCCGCGCAGCGGGGCCCGCTGGCCTCGGACCAGGACATAGGCCGTATTCGACAAACCGCGGTCGTAGCCGTCGTAGTAGCCGACCGGAATGACGGCCAGGGTCGTGCGCCGGGTCGCCCGAAAAGTGCAGCCGTAGCCGACCGCGCCGCCTTTGGCGATCCGTTTGACCTGTGCGATCCTCGCCTTCCAGGTCAGGACGGGCTCGAGCGTCAGGGGCTCCCGCTTGTCCAGGGCGCAGGAGAGGTACGTCTCCTTGGAGGGCCAAAGCCCGTAGAGCCCGATCCCGACCCGGACCATGTCGAAGTAAGTTTCGGGAAAAAGAATGGTCGCCGCCGTGCAGGACATGTGCGTGATCGGAACCTCGATACCGGCCTTTTCGAGCCCGCGGACGCTTCTCTCGAAAGCGGCAAGTTGCCGCTGAGGGAAGCTGTGATCCGTCGTGTCCTCGATGTTCGCGAAATGGGAGGAAAGCCCCTCCAGGACGAGCCCGGGTCGTCTTTGGATGGACCGGGCGAAAGCCGGAAGCTCGCCCTCGAGGACGCCCTGCCGGTTCGTCCCGGTTTCGACCTTGACGTGGACGCGCGCTTTTTTCTTGAGCCGGCGGCAGGCAGCCGCGAGTCCGTCGACGGAGGCCTTGTTGTAGACGGTCAGGCGCAGTTCGCGCGCGACGGCATCCCCGAGCCGGCCGAGCGGCACGTAGCCGAGGACAAGGATGGGCGCCCGGACGCCGGCCCGACGGAGTTCGATCCCTTCCTCGAGCGAGTTGACGCCCAGCCAGTCCGCGCCCGCTCCGATCGCGATTCTCGAGACTTCGAGGATGCCGTGGCCGTAGGCGTTGGCCTTGACGACGGCCAGGAGTTTGCGGCCGCTCCCGACCCGACGTCGAAATTGGGAGACATTCCGGGTCAGGGCTTTGCGGCTGACCTCGACCCACTGGGCGAGTCCGGCCCGGCCGACTCCGCCCTTCATCGCCCGATCCCGGCCTTGACCCGGTCGAGCCGGAATCCGGCCGGCCACATGCCGTCAATGAGGATGGTGTCTTCCCGCTCGACGCCCGTCGAGATGAGGGCAACCTTGGCCTCGACCAAATCCTCGATCGTCCGGACGTAATCCTTGAACGACGCCGGAAGAGCCGCGAAGTCCCGCGCCCGGTGGACGGAATTCCTCCATCCCGCGAGCGTCCGGTATTCAGGGACGGCCTTCTCCAGGATCCAGGGCTCGGCCGGGAAGCCGGGCAGGAGGTCGCCCTTATAACGGTAGCCCGTGCAGATGCGGATCTCGTCGAGCTCCTCGAGGACGTCGGGCTTGGTCAAGGCCAGCCCATCGATCCCGTTGACGCGGCAGGCGTAGGCGACGGCCACGGCGTCGAACCAGCCGCAGCGCCGGGGCCGCCCCGTCGTCGCCCCGAACTCGTCGCCGCGGGCGGCGATCCTCTTCCCCAGGTCGTCGCGGAGCTCGGTCGGGAACGGGCCGCTCCCGACCCGCGTCGTGTAGGCCTTGACGACGCCCAGCACGAAATGGATTTCGCGCGGCCCGACGCCGAGCCCGGTCGAGGCCCCGCCGGCCGATGCGCTGGACGAAGTCACGTAGGGATACGTTCCATGGTCGAGGTCGAGCAGGACGCCCTGGGCGCCTTCGAACAGTACGGCCTTCCCCGCCTTGATCTCGCGGGCGAGGAGGAGGGAGGTGTCCTTGATGAAAGGCGCCATCTCGGCGGCGTAGCCGGCGAATTCCCGAAAAACGTCCTCCGGGTTGAGGGGCGCGACGCCGTGGAACTTCAGAAATTCGTTGTGGAGCCCGACGTTCTCGCGGATTTTTGCCCGGAGGATGTCGAGGTCGAGCAGGTCGCCGGCCCGGACCCCGCGGCGGGCGGCTTTATCCTCGTAAGCGGGTCCTATCCCCCGGCAGGTCGTCCCGATTTTTCCCTCGCCGCGCCGATCCTCGTCGATCTTCTCCAAAAGCGGGTGGTAGGGCATGATGAGGTGGGCCCGGCGGCTGAGGGCCAGGTTGGTTTCGTCGATCCGGACGCCGCGGGCGGCCAGGTCGGCTTTTTCCTTGAGGAAGGCCTCGGGCGAGACGACCAGCCCGTTCCCGATGACGCAGAAAGTCCCGGGCCGGAGGACGCCCGAGGGGATGAGGTGGAGGACGACCTTGCGGCCGCCGACGTAGACCGTGTGGCCCGCGTTGTGGCCGCCCTGGTAGCGGGCGACGATGTCGAAAGCGGGCGTCAGGAGGTCGACGACCTTGCCCTTGCCTTCGTCACCCCACTGCGTGCCGACAACCAGAACGTTTGCCATGCCTTTCCTCTCGATGGTTCGTCTCGGGCGGGTGGACCGCCGAGGAGTTTACCAGAAGTCGCCCCCGAGGGCAAGCCAAAAACGGATAAAAGACTAGCAATCGGCGGCCGCGCTAAAACTTAAAGGCGACCTGGGCGGTGAACAGGTCGTCGCTCCGCTTCGGGCCGGCCTCCCGGTTGAAGTCGTACTCGGCCTTAACGAGAAGGTTGGGGAGGGCCGGCCAGAGGACTTCGAGCGCCCAGCGATTGCGACTCTCGTCGATCCCCAGCCCGGCGATATCGGGCGCGAAAAAGCCCGGGCCGCGGAAGGGGTCCTTGTACGTGAGCTCCTGGCGCCCGATCGCGAACGAGACCGGGTTGAAGGGGAAAAAGGCCTGGACGTGGTAGCCCTGGCATTTGGCGCGGCCGAAAGGCGAGGGACTGTCCAGCCAGGCTTGGATGTACTCGGCCATGATCTGGAAATCGTTCGTCTTCCAGCTCGCGTCGCCGGCATGGAGAATGAGCTTGCGGCGATTCCGGTCGTCAACCTTCCCCCTGTACAATGAATAGCCGAACTCGAAAGCGTCGATCCTGATCCCGGCCCGGCCGCCCACGCCCTTGTCGGCGTTCCGGTCCCGGAACTGTTGTCCGTCCTTGAGCCGGCTCCCCTCGCCCAGCCCGTTCCCGGCGTAGACGGCGAAGTCCAAGAAACTGAATTTGCCCTCGACGCAGATGCCGATGTCCCGCCAGCTCCGCGGATAGGCCTCCTCGACGATCAACGGAACCCGGGCCAGGGCCTGCTCGTAGGGACGGTTGGAGGTGTTATAAACGCCGAAGGGGACGAGAAACAGTCCGGCCCGGACCCGGATCTTCTGGGAAAGGGCGAGGCGGAGGAAAGCCTGCTCCAGCGAGAACTCGCCTTCGCTCCGGAAACGGGCCTCGAGCGCGTAATCCCACGATCCCGCGAACCGGCCGGAGAAAGTGACTCCGGCCCGGACGTCTTGGGCGCTCCCCTGATGATAGGAGCTCTGGCGCTGGCCCTTGAGAAAGTCGAAAGACATGTACCCGGACGTCTGGACCGTGATCTCCTCCTTCCGCTCCTGCTCCGTCTGCGCCGAGAGCGGGATCGAGATCAAGCCGACGAGGACCACGGTCCGAATGGCGATGCGTTTCATGTCCGCGGCCCTTTCAGATCTGCGCAAAATCGAAGGCCTCGTCGAGGAGGGCTTCGCCCCGAGCCCCGACGTTCTTGGCCGAGGCGACGGCCCGGCTGATTTCCATGACGCCCTTCTTCGTCCCCATCCAGATGGCGCCGGCCAGGACGCCGTCCTTGAGGACGATCTTCTTGTAAAGCCCCTTCTCCTTGTCCTCGCGCCGCAGCTCCTCGAAGCCGGGGCCTTCGGGGAAGACGGTCCCGACCGACGTCAGGTAGAGGCCGACGACTTTAAGCGTGCTGGAGACGACGCTTCCTTGGTAAGGCTTCGTCTCGCCCAGGATATTGTAGGCCGCGGCCCGGGCCTGGTCGAAAGCGGCCGGGATGAGGCCGTAAAGCCGGCCCCGGTGCTGGACGACGTCGCCGGCGGCGTAGATGCCGGGCCGGGAGGTCGCCAGGAAGTCGTCGACGACGATTCCGCGTTCGACCGTCAGGCCGGCCGCCCTGGCCATCTCGAGGTTAGGCTTGACGCCGGCCGCGACGATGACCATGTCGGCCGGTATCTCCTCGCCGCCCTTGAGCCGCAGGCCGCGCGCCTCGCCCTCGCCCAGGATTTCCTCGGTGGCGGCTTGGAGGCGAACCGCGATGCCGAGCCGCTCGATCTGGACTTTGAGCAGGGCCGCGCCCTCCGGGTCGAGCTGGCGGGGCAAGAGCCGGTCGAAGAACTCGACGACGGTCGGCTGGGCGCCGCGCGAAGTCAGGGCCCGGGCGATCTCGAGCCCCAGGACGCCGCCGCCGATAAGGGCGACCCGGGGATGCCCCTTCAAGTATTCGAGAATGGCCGAGACATCGTCGAGCGTCTTGAGCGTAAAAACGCCCTTCTTGTCGGCGCCCCGGATAGGCGGGACCGAAGCCGAAGAGCCGTTGGCGACGAGGAGCGCGTCATAGGACTCGCGCCCGCCGCCCGCGATCTGAATCTCCCTCGTCTCGGGCAGGATTTTTTCGACGGCCCGCCCCAGCTTGACGTCGATCCGGCTCTTCCGGTTCCAGTCGGCCGGAAAAGCGAAAAGCCGCTCCAGGGGCAGATTCCCGGCCAGGAATTCAATCAGGTTGGGCCTCGGATAGTAAGGATGGATTTCAGCCGCGAACTCGACGATCTCGACGTCGGACGCGAGCTCGCGAAGCGTCTTGGCGGCCATGGTGCCGGCCAAGCCGTTCCCGATGATGATGACTCTCATGAGCGAACGGGACGCGCCGAGCCCGACGGGCTCAGGCGAGCTTCTGGAAGAGGTCTTTGGCGACGCCGCATTGGGGACACACCCAGTCGTCGGGAAGGGCTTCGAAAGATGTTCCGGGCGGGACGCCGTTGTCCGGGTCGCCGACGGCGGGGTCGTAGATGTAGCCGCAAGCCGTGCATTCCCACTTCTCCATTCCGTCCTCCTTGATCATCTTCCCATCGAGAGGCGGCCCGGACTCAACCCTCGGTCAGGACGAGCCTCTCATATTCGATCTCGATCTTGCGCTTGTGCCCTTTCTCCTGCTCGCGCAGGAACTCGAAAAGCCGCTTGAGGCCCGCGTCGCCGGACCGGACGGCCAGCGCGTCGTAGAGGGCGGCCGCCGCGCTTTCCTTCTTCGCGGCGAAGATGAGGACATCCTGGAAGGACATCGCCGGGTCGAGCGGTTCGGCCGTGAGGGCGTCGCTGAGATGGAGATCCTCGACGGCATGGACGTCCAAGCTTAGGACATGGCGCGGATCGATCCCCTCCAGCAGCTCCTTGTGGCGCTTCTCATCGATCTGGAGGTCGAGGAGCGTCTTGGTCAGGCCGGGGCTCTTGGCGATCGAGGCCAGCCGGCCGTACTCGCGGACGGCGGCTTCTTCGCGTTCGAGCGCGAAGGCAATAATGTCCCGGGACGTCGAAAACTTTGAATCCGTCATTTTGCGTCTACGATTATATCCCATCCGGACCGTGTGTCAAACCCTCGACACTCATGAAAGCCCTGAGTGCTGCAAGGCTGCTCCCCGGCATGAATGCCGGCACCCAAGGAGCCGTTGTTTCGGCTCCTTGAGTACTGCAAGGCGGGGTTTGGTCAGGGTTGACCCTGAGCCGCGCTTCTCGTCCCCGCTTTGAAAGGCGGGGCTCCGATTTTAAGCCCCGCCTTTCAGGGCGGGGTAGCGTCGGCGAACGGGTCAAAGAATTCCGGGGACACCCAAAATTGCCGATAGAAGTGGGCGAGGAATTCCGGGACATGAACCGAATCTCTGGATTCGGTATCGTGTCCCAGGAATTCCGGATATCACTACGCTTTCTGGCAGCGGGGGCAGAAATGAGTCGACCGCTGGCCGAGCCGGAGGCGCTCGATGGGCCGGCCGCAGCGGGGGCAGGGCTCGTCCGTCCGGCCGTAAGCCTTGAACTCGAGCTGGAATTCGCCTTCGATCCCGTCGCAGTCGGCGAAGTCGCGGATGGTCGAGCCTCCCAGCCGGAGGGCCCTGCGCAGGACGCTCCGCATGGCCCTCCAGAGGCGGCGGACCTCGGCCGGGTTGAGGTCCCCCGCCCGCCGGAGAGGGTGGAGCCTCGACTCGAACAGGATCTCGTCGGCGTAGATGTTTCCGATGCCGGCCAGGGCCGACTGGTCGAGGAGGAAGCTCTTGAGGCGGGCCGACCTTCCGGCCAGGACCGCTCCCATCTCGGGTAAGGAGAACTTGAGCGGCTCGGGACCGAGCGCGGCCAGGAGAGGGTCCCGAGACAGGCCGTCCGTCCTCCGCAGGCACATGAACCCGAACTTCCGGACATCCTTGAATCGGAGCCGGCGCGGCTCATTCTTAAAAATGAAAACGGCGTGGGTGTGCTTATCGGGCCTAACCGAGACCGGACAGAACAGGAATTGGCCGGTCATCTTGAGATGGATGACGAGCGTCCAGCCGCTTTCGCAGTCGATCAGAATCAGCTTGCCGCGCCTCCGTATCCGCCGGACGGCGTTCCCGCGGAGCGCCCGCAAGTCGTCCGCCGAAGTATCCCTCAAGAGATGCGGCGACCGGACTCGGACTCCCTCGATGACGAGGCCCAGGATCCGAGCCCTCAGCCCGCGAACGACGGTTTCGACTTCGGGCAGCTCCGGCATGTCTTCAATTATACCTGAGGGGAAGAAAATCCGGACTTCCGCGTCTAAGAAACGGAGTGAGTTGAGGAGAAAACGATGAAAAAATCCTTGCGAATTGCGGCCGCGCTTGTCCTGCTCGGATTCCTGGCCTCGCCCGCCGTTTCCCAAAACGGAAAGGATGAAGCACTGGACAGTAAAGTCCGGGCCTTCCTCCAGAAAATGAGATATGAATGGCGGGACATGAATGTTCCCGAAACGGACGGGAAGCTGCTTTACGATATCGTCGTCAAGAACGGCTACACAAAAGCCCTCGAAATAGGGACGTCGACCGGCCATTCGGGGATCTGGATCGCCTGGGCCCTGAGCAAGACCGGCGGCAAGCTCATCACCGTGGACATCGATGAAGGCCGTTATCGGGAGGCCGTCGCCAATTTCGAACAAGCGGGACTCGGCGACTTTATCGACGCGAGGCTCGCCGACGCCCACGAGCTGGTTCCCGAGCTCAAGGGGCCCTTCGATTTCGTCTTCATCGACGCCGATAAGGACTGGTATACGAATTACGCCAAGGCCGTCATCCCCAAGCTCGAAGCCGGGGGGTGCATCGCGGCGCACAACGTGTATGCTTCGAGAGGCGGCCGCCGCTACGGCATGGGGACGGGCGACTTCTATGAATTCATGAGCGAACATCCCGATTTTGAAACGTCGATCCTCGAAAGCCGCGGAGGGCTGTCCACGAGCTATAAAAAGAAGACGGTGGCTGAATAAAAACCGCCCCCGAGATTAGGTTAGGGCGAGGGGAGGATGGCGAAGAAGGCCGTATGAGAGACCGAGCGGGCACGGTCCCTGCTGAGCGGAGCGGTCGCAGGGCAGTCCCGATAGTGAAACGTAAGCGGGACGGACCCTGCCTGCGGAGCGGCAGCAGGGGAGCGAGGTCTCGAATCGAGTGAAGCTTTCCTCGCCGGGGAAAGCGAACGTGCCTTCGAGCCATCCTGCCCCGAGCCCCTGCGGGCTTGATTTGTTCTCCTCTTTTCTATAACATGGGACACCGGACATGAAAACGAAAGCCGTCGTCGCCCCCCTCCTCGGCTGGATCGTTCCCGGCCTGGGCCATTTCGTCCAGAAGAAGTATCTGCGCGGAATCATCTTCTTCGTCTCGATCTCGGCCATGACCGCCATGGGCCTGGCCATGGGAGGAAAGATCTATCCCTTCTACATCGAGAAGCCCGAAACCATTTTTCAGGTCTTCACCAATCTGCTCAAAAAAGAAAACCCCCTGACCCTGCTGGCCTTTTTCGCCGACTTGGGCAACCTGCTCGTCTACCTGGCGTCCCGCGTCCTGCACTTCGGCCAGGGCGCTCTGGAGCGGATGACCTTCGAGTTCGGGACGGCCTACATCGCGGGCGCCAGCCTCCTGAACTACCTCGTCGCCCTGGACGCCCACGACATCGCCGTGGGGAAGAAGAAATGATCTTCGAGAGCCACCTCCTGTCCATGGTCGTCTACGCCTTCTTCACGGCCCTCGTCCTGGCCTTCATCCGGCGCCGGGAATCGAAGGCCCGCCTCCGCTACGGGTTGTTCGTCTTCCTGATCATGGTCGGCGGCGCCCTCCTCTTCGGCTGGTTCATGTACTTGTTCACGCTCTAAGAGCGTTCGGGCGAGATCGCCATGCTCGTCAGCGACAACTTGATCGAGCTTTTCCACATCTGGCACCAGTACCAGCGCCCCAACTGGGCCCTGTCCGATATTTCGCTCCGGATCAAGAAGGGCGACTTCGTCTTCCTGACCGGGCCGAGCGGGTCGGGCAAGACGACCCTGCTCAAGATCATCTTCCGCGAGATCATCCCGACCGAGGGCCAGATCGTCATCGAGGGCGTCAACATCCTCCGCATCCCCGACCACGGCATCTACCGGCTGCGTCGGATGATTGGGATCGTCTTCCAGGACTTCCGGCTCCTCTTCCACCGGCCCGTCTACGAAAACGTCGCCCTCCCCCTTCAGGTCCTGGGCGTTCCCTACAAGGAGATCCGCCGCCGCGTCTTCAACGCCCTCCGCATGGTCAACCTTCAACACAAGCTCGGCGATCCCCCCTCCCATCTCTCCTACGGCGAACAGCAGCGGGTCGCCATCGCCCGGGCCATCGTCAACGCGCCCAAAATCCTCCTGGCCGACGAGCCGACCGGAAACCTCGACACCGAGCTGGCCTTCGAAATCATCAACCTGTTCAAGGACATCAACAAGCAGGGGACGACCGTGATCATCGGGACCCACGACAAGGAGCTCATCCGGCACTTTGGGTCCAAGATCCTCTTCCTCCAGGCCGGCAAGCTTTTAGGAAAGGACGCACTCCCATCATCCGAAAACTGAGGTATCTGGTCGGGACCGCCCTGGGCAGCCTCTGGCAGTTCAGGATGCGGAATCTGTTCTCGGTGACGATCATCTGCCTGTCGTTCCTGATCCTGGGCGTCTTCTGGTCCCTGTCCAACAACCTCCAGCATGTCGCCGCCCGGCTCGGCCAGAACCTGGTCGTGACCCTGTTCCTGAACAAGGACCTCCCCGACAAGGACGTCGGCCTCGTCCGGGACAAGGCCGGCCGCTCCCCGATCGTCGAGTCCCTCCGGATCGTCACGGCCGAGGAGGCCATGGATCGGTTTCAGGCCAGCTTCCCCGACCTCAAGGACGTTCTGGACAACCTCAAGGTGAACCCCTTTCCGGCCTCGATCGAGGCTTTCCTCCAGGCGGAGAAGGCGCGGCCCGAAGCCGTGGCGGCCTTCATCCAAAGCATGGTCGAAACGCCCGGGGTCGAGGACGTCGAGTATAACCGCGACTGGGTCGAGAAGGTCCGCTCGCTGGGCCGGCTGGCCCGGGCCGTCGGGCTCTTTCTGGGCGGAATCCTGATCCTGGCCTCCTTCTTCATCATCTCCAACGTCATCAAGCTCAACGTCCTGTCGCGCAAGAACGAGATCGAGATCCTCCGCCTGGTCGGCGGCACGAACGCCTTCATCCGTATCCCGTTCCTGATCGAGGGAACGGTGCTGGGCATCCTGGGGAGCCTCGTCTCGCTCCTCCTCCTGCTCGCCCTGATCAAGATCTTTCCCGTCTACTTGGGGTCCTCGCTGGGCGCCCTCCAGGAGCTCCTGAACTTCCGCTACCTCTCCTTCTCGCAAGGCTTGGGTCTGGTGGCGGCCGGGGCCGCGATCGGCTGGATGGGGAGTCTGACCTCGGTCTCGAAATTCCTGAAGGCCTGAGGGATAATAATTTCCTTTTCTGCTGCGCCAGCTAAATGAGCGTACAAGCGCCAGTTTGGCCTCCTCCCCTCGTCCGGAATGATAAAACATGATTTGAAAAGACAAGAATGTTGATAGCCGTTAAATCACCAACACCTTTATATCAGGGTAGCCCATCAGCTTGAGGATAAAATAGTTGGCTGCCGCTTCACCGGGATCGTCGGAGAAGCAAACAAGCTCCGCATATCTCGGGACCCCGGCCTTGGCTAGGATGTTCCAGATTTCTTTCGCGGCTTTGGGCGTGCCGTCGGCGTTCAGAAGATCCGTGTAAGGGACATGAACAACTTTCCCGTCCTGAGCTTTAGCAGGCACATTCTTTCCCGAAGCAATAAATACCTTGGGATAAAGACCCTGGGTGCTCTCCGGGTCCGCAATGATCACGTCCTTGCGGAAATTCCCGGGATAATTCGTGGGAGGTATGGATAAGTCGCGGGGCGCCTTTTTGGGGCCCACAATAGTTGCATCCTTTGTCACGGCGAAACCAAGTTGTGCCCATTTATCCACGGAGTCCATGAAGACAGACACTTTTTTCTGTCCCAGTTTCTCCAGCATTACGAACGCCAGGGCCGACTCTTTGGTCAACCCTGCGCCTGAAATGACAACCGCTTCGTGAGACGCATCGACGCCGGCCGGACCCAGAATTTCAGCCAGCTTGTCGGGATTGGTGATATTGCTTTTGAACACATCTGCGGGGATGTTGAGCGCAAAAGGCACATGCCCCTGATTGAATGCGCCTGCAGGCCGCATATCCACGATGCTTACGTGTATGAGTCCGATCGACCTTATCCTCTGGCCGGTCCAAAACTGCAGCCAGTTTGTTTCCCTCATCAGGGACGGGGCATCATATGTCCAGTAAGGGAGCTCTCTTTCGTCGGACAGCCATCCGAGCTCGGAATCCGTGTAAAGTTTAACCCTGGGGTAGTTCAGCATGAACTTAAGGGCGAAAAACGGCACACTGGCGGCTACTCCGCCTCCGCAATAGGTGTAGATCTGCTGTTCAGGCCTGATGCCCAAATAGGTCAGCATTCTCCTTATTTCTTCAGCGGATTTGAAGGTCTTGTCAGGATTGTAAAAGTCGGCACTGGGCAGAAGGATGCCATTAGGGATATGGCCGGCCCTGTTAAAGGCAAGGACTTGTCCAAAATGCCAGTCGGCCCCAAGTGCTTCCAGTAAAACATTGTTGACCGGGTCCCCGGACGCGGTAAGGAATTCCGGCAGGTTGACTTTCACATCTTCGTTAAGCTTCTTGATCTTGAAAGAGCCTTGCTTCGGGGCAGGCGTAATATCCTTCGTTACCGGCAATCCTTGCTCCTCCCACTTGAAAAGCCCGCCGTCCAGGATCAAAAGATCTTTTGCGGGGAAGCCGTAATAAAGGAGGGAAAAAAAGACCCTGGTGGCCAGCATTGTGCCGCCCGGATCGTACATGACTATCTTTTTCCCGGAACTGATTCCCCAGGACTGGAAGCGTTTTTCCATATCAGCGACGGGCGTGTCCGGGAGACCATAGGTGAACAGGTCGACGCTTACTGCGCCGGGAATGTGTTTTGACGTGTAGATCTGCGTGGGTGACGCGTCGAGCATCAGAACATCGGCATTTTTAAGGTTTTTCTCAAGCCAGTTGACATTGACAAGATTGCCTTTGATTCCTTCCGCCGCCATCAAGGGCTGCGCCAGGAGCGGGCAGCCCGCGACGGCAAGAAGGAAGCAATACCTCGAAACCTTCAACAGGTACAGTAAGCCCGCAACTCGTGCGGTTTTTTTGGCTGAATTCATTTTTTTTCTCCTTTTATTTTAATTGTCTTGTTCAGCTATTTTCGGCGGGCCGTATTTCGTGCATACAATCGCTTGCATGAGTATTCCTACGGATTTACTTTGAACTAGTTGTAAAATAAATCTGTTTTATCTTGCCGGTTGAAGTACAGTAACATTTTGCCCCGCATATTTCTGATACAAATCACTGCGCCGCACTTTCCAACCGACAACGCCGGCCCGCAGATTGCTGACGCGCGCGAAGCCTTTCGATTTTAAATAATACGCCACAATGTACGAAAGCGTTCCCCCCTGACAAACCACCAGAATATGCTTATCCTTTGGAAGCTGATGCAGGTATTTTTCGATCGAGACAAACGACGCTTCATGGGAATTCGGCAGACTTTTGAGATTTCTCCGCAGGAATTGGGGACGTACATCCAGGATGTAGATTTGTTCATCGAACAAGATGGTTTCGTTCAGTTGCGCGGGCGTAATCATGTTGACAAGCATGGTTCGGTCTTCGATATAATTCTGAAATACCTGCGTCGTGTAGCGGATATCTCGTGCCGAGCTACAACAGCCGAGACTGACCCGGATGGTCTCTTTCGAGGCTTGATCGGATAAACCGATCGCTTTTAAGGTATGCGAAGGCTTGTCTTCCTGTGCGCTGCACGCCGAACCGGCTGAGACCGCAATGCCATAATAATCAAACACCGCCATCAATCCGGCATTATTCACATGCGGAAACGTAATACTGACCGTGTTCGGCAGGCAATCTGCTTCCGGCGAATTGATCACACAATCCGGTTTGATTTTTTTTAGCCGTTGAATAAATTGTCGTTTCAAGACCCGGATCTGTTTCGTTTGGTCCAGGAGTTTGTTGACATCTTGACAAGCTGCGCCAAACCCCGCGATATTGTGGAGACTTTCGGTGCCTGCCCGCATATTGTTTTCCTGATGACCGCCATGCATAAACGGCGCGAATGGGCTGCCCTGTTTGACATATAATGCGCCGACGCCTTTGGGCCCGTAAAGCTTGTGTGCCGAAAACGAGGCGTAATCTATACCCCATTCATGTACGTCGATCGGAATCTTCCCAAACGCCTGGACACAATCCGACAGCACCAGCACTTCATGTTGTCCGGCGATCTTCGTAATCGCCGGGATATCTTGAATGGTACCGATTTCATTATTGGCCAACATGCAGCAGATCAAAAAGGTCTCCTCATCAATCAGCTTCTCCAATTCAGCCGGAAGCACACGACCTTGACGATCAACAGGACAATATTCAACAACAATCCCTTGTGTTTTCAAAAACTCCAGCGTGTTGATCACCGAGGGATGTTCAATCGGCGTGGAAATGATTTTTTTCTTTTTGGGATAAAAATGGTTGCTGAGCGACTTTAACACGGCATTATTGGATTCGGTCGCGCAGCCGGTAAAATAGATTTCACAAGGCTCTGCATGAATGGCGTCAGCAACGTGCTGCCGGGCTTCTTCCATGATTTCGGTTGATTTTCTGGCAATGCCATATAACGACGACGGATTGCCGTAACAATATTTCAAGACATGATTCATTTTGCGCCGGACATGGCTGCTCACGTTTGTCGTTGCATTATGATCAAGATAGACATGCCGTTTGAAACGCACAAGATGTTTTATAAATTCTAGTTGTTGGATTTCCATTAGATTCACTCCATTGAAAAGACTTATGAGCGCGCGAGTGTATTGATCAGTTTATCGCAACCATTGTTTTTTATAAATTCCGTATGATCGTCTAATGTCTTAAAACATTCTCTTGTTATTTTATGACATAGAATTTCAGAATCAGTCGCACCATAGAATGCTTTTAATATGTTTTTTGTATTTGGATTATTAAAATAGGGGGGGGATTTCCCAGGGTGTTTTTTACACCAGGCGAGAGTGTTCATCCATAGCGCAGCACTCAGCGCGCCACAACCATTGCCGCTCAAGCCTATACCTCCGGCAAATCCGGCAACCATAACCATTTCTTCATCGCCGGCTCCCATTTTCTGGGCGACTTCAGAAGCGCAATTTATTGGCATTTGGGGTAAATCAGTTTTTTCGCGGGATAATCCTTCAGCTGCTGCTTGGATCGCTTCCGGAGCCCATTTTGCCGCGAGATTAAAACAGGTGAAGAGTTTACCAGTGAGAAGGTATTTCGCTATACTAAATATGCTTGTCCAATCACATCCCGTTATTTCCCGGCAGTTGACGGTTTTTGCCCTTTTTGAAAAGGATTCCACAAGGTGTTGAGTGGCCGTTATGGCTATTGCAATGGCTTGATCGCGGTTTTTGTGCCTGCGATAGGATTCGGCTCCCACAGCCAATGTAGACCCCCAAAGCATTCCGCATTGATGTCCTCTTTGCATTATTCCACCCGCCAATGGGTCCGTAGCACGCTCCTCCTTTTCTTTTAGAAAACCGAATTCGCGGTTTAATAGATAACAGAAGGTTTGAGAGCAAGTACCTTTTTTCAAAAATACTTTTTTGGCGTCATTTTTTATAGCATTCAAAAGTGTTCCTCCAAGATTACTATGATTCGGTCATTTCCAATACAGTTTGCGACAATCTATCCAAGGGCGTCCGCGCGGTTTGCCGCCATGTCTGATTCCATTCCCATGCGCCTTTCTTCATTTGCTTTCATCCGCTTCCTCGATAGCAGCCTGATCCTCCCGCATGTAGCGGCGCAAGTGCCTCCGGCGCTTCCGGTCACTCCGGCGGCCGCTGTTCCCCGAGCCAAAGCCCTTGAAGAGGATGGTGCACAGGATCAGCAAGCCCCAGGCCTGCCAGTAGGTCAGACGCTTCAGTCCGAAGATGTCCGGCATCAGCCAATTCCACAGGAGCATCACGATCAAACCGCAGAGAAAGAGAAAGCCGATTCCCACGATGCCGAAGCCGATCCCGATAAGTATTTTTTGGGGCAGGCTGCGGTCTTTCCACCAGCCCCAGTCAGCACAATCACAGCCCTGTCCCTGTTGCCGCGCGGGACGGTTGCTCGATTCTCCCGGTTTCCCCGTGCCGTTTAAGCCGGCATCATCCGGCCTCCGCTTATTGGCATTCTCATGATCCGACATTTTCTGCCTCCTTCCGGGTGCGTCCCGGTAAAATTATCGGTTCGGGCCATTGCCCGTTTTGATCATTCATCGGTCGATCCAATGCCGCAGGGCACGGGAAAGGTTGCGCAGGGCATACCGTTTGCGCGCCGTCAAGGTATCGATGCTCTCACCCGTGGCCGCCGCAATTTCCCGGAAGGTCAGGCCGCCGAATACCTGGGCTTCCACTACCCGGCGCTGAGCCGCCGGCAGGGCACGCAGGGCATCGTTGAGGGCATCCACCAGGCAGTCCCTGACATAAGCTTCCAGGGGATCAAGTCCTGCGCCTTTGATGATTTCCCGCAGGGTATCTTCGGCCACATTGGTTTCGCCGCAGGCCTTACGTACCTTCTCATGCCGCCAGGCATCGATCAGCCGCCGGGTGAACAGTGAATTGATCCAGGCCGACAAGTTGCGGATGTCGGCCACCAAGGGCAAGCGAGCCAGGGTTTCGGCATAGACGTCATGCACCAAATCCTCGGCCTCTTCCAGACTGCGTCCGGCGGCACGCACACGGGCCAGGAGTCGCGGTTTTTCGCTTTTGTAGGTCTGCTCGATTCGCCCGTGGGCATCCGTGTTTTCTGCTGGTCGATCATGTTTCATAGTCTTCATTGATATCGACGGACGAAGCGCATCTTTGGTGTATTTGATTTATTAATTTGTGCGTGTGGCTTATGGTCAGGTTTAGATATGTTGTTCCATAGTTATTACTACATTTCCCTTTTTGTGTCCTTTTTCGACATACCTATGAGCCTCGACAATTTGTTCCAACAGGGATAATAATTTCCTTTTCTGCTGCGCCAGCTAAATGAGCGTTCAAGCGCCCGTTTGGCCTCCTCCCCTCGTCCGGGATGATAAAATATGATCTGAAAGGATGTCAAGTTGCGCTCGAAATAGATAAAGGCGGACTCAAAGGCCGCGGGGACACTCAAATGCGCCGAAAATCCGACAGACCTCTCCTCTAGGGGAAAAGACAGGATCATGAAAAATACTCACCGCCTGTCTCGGCGGCCATCAAGAGTTCCTGATGATCGATACGAGACGGGGGCGGCTTGTCTGCACCAGGCTGTGGACATTAAAGCCGGTATGTCGCCAGGAAAGGATCCGCTCCGCCCACTCGGGGTTGAGCAGCTCCTTGCGGACCAAATCGGCCAGCACCTCCCGGGCGAAGATCTCGACCAGACGCTCGTCGTCGAGTCCCTCCGGATCGTCACGGCCGAGGAGGCCATGGAGCGGTTTCAGGCCAGCTTCCCCGACCTCAAGGACGTTCTGGACAACCTCAAGGTGAACCCCTTTCCGGCCTCGATCGAGGCTTTCCTCCAAGCGGAGAAGGCGCGGCCCGAAGCCGTGGCGGCCGGGGCCGCGATCGGATGGATGGGGAGTCTGACCTCGGTCTCGAAATTCCTGAAGGCCTAAGGAAGCCAGCACGTCGGGATCGTCCGGGCGATCAAGCGCTCGATCTTGCCGACGACGTGAACCCATTCGAAGTTTTTTTCCATGTATTCGCGGCCGGTCCGGCCCAGCGCTTCCCGGATCTCGGGGTTGTCGAGGAGAAAATCGAGGGTTTCGCAGAATTCGGCGAAGCTGTAATAATAGAGGCCTCCCCCGCTGCGCCGGGTCTGCTCCCGCAGGACCTTGCAGAGGCCGTTGACCAGAGTGCAGCGGCCCGATTTCCAGGCCTCGAGGACGACGATGCACAGGCTCTCGTAAGGAGACGGCATGACGAGCAGCCGGCAGGCCTGGAGAGCCTCGAACTTCTCCCGGTCGCTCAGGAAGCCGAGCGACTTGATCCGGGGATGGGAAGGAATGGGCAGGGCCGCCGAACCGCCCAAGACCAGGTCGACCGGCCGGGCCTTCCATTTGAGATACTCCTGAAAATAGCGGAACAGACCGTCGCAGCCCTTGTTCCTGTCGACCCGGCCGATGTAGAGGATGAAAGGATCGGCCAGGCCGCGGCGTTCCTTGAAACCCTCCGGATCCAGGCCCGGCGGAACATCGACGGCGAACCCGATGACCTCGCTCGGGGGAAGACCCATCCGGGTTACCCGGCCCACCAGGTCCTCTTCCTCCGGCGTCAGAAACAGGATTCCCGCGGGCAGGGCGAAGAACTCCGAGAAAATCGAGAGGCCGACGGCCGGATCCTCCTCCGCGGTCGGAACCAGAATCGACTTGCCGGGAACCTCGGCCAGCCCGAAATAGGTCTGGTAGTAGCGGTAGCTGTAAAAAATGAAGACGTCGAATTCCGCTTGATGGTCCTTGATGAACCGGACCAGCTCCGGCGATTCCGGGCCGTTCAGCCGAACCCATTCGAGCTCGTCCGCTCGGGTATGGCGTTTGTCGTAATAACAGAGGTCCGAAATGTCCTTGAACCGGGCCAGGTCCCGTTTCCGCTCGGTTCGGAACCGGCGGACTTTGACCCCGTTGACCGTCTCCAGGCCCGGGGCGTACCCGTCCTGCCAGGTGATATAATCGCTCGCGGTCGTGGTCAGGACCTCGACCTGATGGCGGGCGGACAGTTCCTCGGCGATCCGGCGGCAGTGAAACTCGCTTCCCCCGACCAGCTCGACGCCGTAGCGATGGATGACAAAGGCGATTTTCATGGAGATGTTTTGTCCGGGCCGTCGATCTTGGGTCGCTCCAGCCGGCCGAGGCGGGCCCGGAGCCGGCCGATTTCAAGGGCCATTTCCTCCAGCAAGTTCAGGAGGGAGATATTCAGCCGGTCCTGCCGCCAGGCGTTGACCTCGACGATTTCGACGATCCAGCGCAGGGGCGGATGAAGTACGCGCTTTTTCAGCCAGACGAAGAGGCGTCCGATTCTCCCCCGGTGGGTGGAGAAATTGGGGTGGAGCTGCATCCGCCACTCGCCGATCGTGTCGAGGTAGTGATGAAGGGCCGATTCGCCGGGCGCCGGGCCGCCCATGACCTCGGACAGCCACAGCGCCGTCTCCCTGCGGAGCTCGTCCCGGCCGTAGCGGCCGCCGGCATGCCTCTCTTCGATCTGCTTCCGGAGATGGGCCATGATCTCGTCCACGTCGGGAGCGGTTTTCCACTTGTCGAGAAGGATGGTTGTTTCCACGGTGTTACCCTATTTAACAAAAGACCCGCCCGCGCGTCAAGGGGCGTTTGGAAAGATGCTTGCGACATTTGTTGACCCGTTCGCCGACGCTACCCCGCCCTAAAAGGCGGGGACGAGAAGCGAGGCTCAGGGTTAACCCTGATCAAGCCCCGGCATTCATGCCGGGGAGTCGAAGGGTTGACAGGGTGTTGGGCTTCCCATACAATTTTCGGTGGAATGTCCTCCCTGGGGTCGGATCTCAAGAGCGCGCGCGAAGCGAAAGGGATCTCTCTCGAGGAAATCGCCGCCGCGACCCGGATCAACCTGAAATACCTCAAGGCCTTGGAGGAGGACAACCTGGACTCCTTTTCCAGCGACTTTTTCGCCCGGAGCGTCATCCGCGCGGTCGCCAAAGCGATCGGTCTGGACGAAAAGGACGCCCTGGAGCGCTACCGGGCGCTCGATTCCAAGGCGGGCCGCAAACAGCCCGAGGAGACGCTTCCCCACCCCCCCGTCTCCAAATCCGCCCGTCCCCTTCTCATGAACGCGGCTTTCTTCGTGATCGGTGTTGCGATCATAGCCCTGACCCTGTTCGTCTTTCTCAAGCAGCGCGGGGAGCCCCCCCTCCCGTCCGGGGCGGCGAGACAAACCGAGACCCGAACCTCCCTTCCCGTTCAAGTCCCCGTCCAAGCCCCGGCCGCGGCGGTCCCGGCCCCCGTCCCCGAAGACATCCAAGGGCTCCGCCTCGATCTCGCCTTCTCGGAGGAGACCTGGATCCAGGTTTTCGCGGACGGGGCGATCAAGCTCGACGGCATCGAGCCGCCCGGCGCCTCGGCCCGGATCGAAGCCCGCTCCGAGCTCCTCATCCATCTCGGGAACGCGGGAGGCGTCTCGGGCGTCCTCAACGGCAGGCCCCTGAAGCCGTTCGGCCGGTCCGACGCCGTCGTCAAGAACATCCGGATGACTCCCGGCAACCTTAGCGATTTTTGGAAATAAGCCATGAAACAGACCAGCGCCAAAAAAAGGGGCTCCCGGATCATCGGGGCCTTCATCATTCTCCTCATCATCCTTTTCTTTACGGTCCTCTTCATAAGCCGGGAATCGCAGGAATTTTCGCCGACCTCGCTGACCAAGATCCTCCTCTCCTCGCTCCAGATCATCTTCCTCCTCCTTCTCTTAATCCTGGCCCTTCTGCTCGGACGGAACCTGATCAAGCTTCAGATCGAGCGGAGACGGAAGGTCGCGGGCTCCCACTTCAAGACGAAGCTCGTGTTCTTCTTCACGGCCCTCTCCTTCATCCCGACCCTCCTCCTCTTCCTGTTCGCCAGCGACCTCATCTCCCGCAACATCGAGAGCTGGTTCCAGACGCCCCTCGACAAGATCCTCGAAGACACCCAGAACGTCGCGGACGGCTTCTACCGGAACAGCGAGGAGATCACCTACCACTATGCCCAGGTCTTGTCCCGGACCATCAAGCGCCAGAATCTCGTCGCCCCCGAGAACCGGGTCGCCCTCCGGGAATACATCCGGGACAAGCTGTCCGAGTACCGGCTCGACGAGATCGGGATCTTCCTCGAGGACGAGGAGCTCTTCACCTACCTCAACCCGGCCCTGCCCCTCCAGGACTACCAGGACCTCAAGAAAAACATCGTCAAGCGGGCCCAGCTGGGGGAGCTCCTCCGCAGCATCGAGCCGCTCGGGAACGGGGAGATGATCCGGCGCGGCGTCTCGTTCAGCCTCCCCGGCATCGGAAACATTCTGGTCGCGACCGGCAAGTTTCTCGCCCAGAACTACGCCCAGCGGATCGCCAACATCACGGCCTACGTCGACCGCTACGGCCAGCTCAAGGTCCAGAAGGTCCCGGTCAAGAACACCTACCTGATGATGCTCGCCATTATCACCCTCCTCATCGTCTTCGCCGCGACCTGGATCGGCTTCCACCTGGCCAAGGGCATTACGGTCCCGATCGAGAAGCTCGATAAGGCGACCCGGGAAGTTTCGAGGGGCAATCTGGCCGTCCGGGTCGAGGACAGCGCGACCGACGAGCTGGGGACCCTGATCGAATCCTTCAACCAGATGATCAACGACCTCAAGGAGAGCCAGGGGCATATCGCCCTGAAGACGTCCGAGCTCGAGGACCGCAAGGAATACATCGAGACCATCCTCAACAACATCCAGACCGGGGTCATCACCCTCGACGCGGCCGGCCTGGTCACGACCATCAACCCCTCGGCCCGTGACATGCTCGTCCTGTCCGGGCGCGACATCGTCGGCCTCAGCTACCGGGACGTCCTGGGGGATCCCAAATACGCCGAGATCGTCAAGACGATCGAATGGGGGCTCAAGAACCGTTACCGCCTCTCGGACAAAGAGGTCCGGATCAGCGCCAACGGCCAGAGCACGACGGTCGCCCTGGCCCTTTCGCCGCTCCGGACGCCGGCCAACGAGTTCGCCGGGGTCATCGTCGTCCTCGACGACCTGACCCAGCTCATCAAGGCCCAGCGGATCGCGGCCTGGAAGGAGATCGCCCAACGGGTCGCCCACGAGATCAAGAACCCGCTGACGCCGATCCAGCTCTCGGCCGAGCGGATCATCAAGAACCTTCAGAAGCGGGAGGAGCGCTCGAGCGAGGTCATCCAGGAGGGGGCGCGGACGATCATCCAGGAGACGCGCACGATCAAGTCCCTGGTCGACGAGTTCTCGACCTTCGCCCGGATGCCGAGCGTCCGCCTCCAGCCGGCCGACCTCCACGCCATCGTCGGCCAGGTCGTCGCCCTGTTCGAGGGGATCTTCGAGGAGATCCGCTTCGAGACACTCCTGGCCTCGGACCTGGCGACGCCCCTCCAGCTCGACCCGGAGCAGATGAAGCGGGCCCTGATCAACCTGATCGACAACGCCATCGAGGCCATGAACAAGAAGGGGACGGTCCGGATCGCGACCGCCTTTGACAAATCGGAGCAAATGGTTAGAATAGAAGTCTCCGACACGGGCCCGGGCATCTCGTCCGAGGACCTGGGCAAGCTCTTCATGCCCCACTTCTCGACCAAGAAGAAGGGCTCGGGTCTGGGGCTGGCCATCGTCAGCCAGATCGTGAGCGAGCACAACGGGACGATCGGCGTCGAGAATATCAAGCCGAACGGGGCCAAGTTCACGATCCGGATCCCGGCCTGAACTCGGCGGCAAGCGAGAATCGCGCGTCATGAACAAAGAGAAAATCCTGGTTGTCGACGACGAATCGAACATCCGCTCCTCCCTCCAGGGCATCCTGGAGGATGAGGGCTACGGGATCCAGACCGCCGAGACGGGCGAGGACGCTCTCCGTATCCTCGACAAACAGAACTTCGACCTCCTGCTCCTGGACGTCTGGCTGCCCGAGATGAGCGGGCTCGACGTCCTCAAACGGGTCAAGCAGTCCGACGACCATCCGCCCGTCATCATGATCTCGGGCCATGGGACGATCGAGACGGCCGTCCAGGCGACCAAGCTGGGCGCCTTCGACTTCCTGGAAAAACCCCTCTCCCTGGAGAAGGTCATCGTGACCGTCCAGAACGCCCTCCGGCAGCGCAAGCTCGAGGAAGAGAACGTCGAGCTCCGGGAGAAAACCAAGACCCGCTACCACCTGATCGGCGAGAGCCGCTCGATCCGCAAGCTCCGCGAGGAGATCGGGACGTCCGCTCCCTCGAACGGCCGCGTCCTCATCTCCGGCGAGAACGGGACCGGCAAGGAGTTCATCGCCCGGCTCATCCATCAGCAGAGTCAGCGCAAGGACCGCCGCTTCGTCGAGATCAACTGCGCGGCCGCCCCGGACGAGGTCATCGAGAACGAGCTGTTCGGCTATAACAAGGATCACCACCCCCGCGCCGGCAAGGACAAGAAGGGCAAGTTCCTGCTCGCCGACGGAGGGACCCTGTTCCTGGACGAAATCGGCGAGATGAGCCTCAAGACCCAGGCCAAGCTCGTCCGCGTTCTCGAGGAGCAGGAGTACGAGCCGCTCGGCTCGGCCGAGCCGATCCCGATCGATATCCGTCTGGTAACGGCCACCAGCAGGAACCTCAAGGAGCTCATCCTCAAGGGGAAGTTCCGGGAGGACCTCTTCTTCAAGCTCAACGTCATCCCCCTGGTCATCCCGCCCCTCCGGGAGCGGAAGGAGGACATCCCGGTCCTGATCAACGCCTTCCTCCGCTATTTCGCCGACGAATACGGGAAGAAGCCCAAGACGATAACGGCCCAGGCCGTCGAGGCCTTCCTGAACTACGCCTGGCCCGGGAACGTCAGCGAACTCATGAACGTGATCGAACGCTTCGTGATCATGGTCGCCGAGCCCGAGATCGCCGCCTCGCATCTCTCGCTCCTGGTCGAGGCCCGCGAGATCGAGTCCGCGCCCGGCCTGGCCGGCGAACGATCCCTCCCCCAGGCCTTGGAGGAATTCGAGCGGAGCTTCGTCCACCGGGTCCTGACCCGGAACCGCTGGGACCTCCGTCGCTCGGCCCAAGCGCTCGGCGTCGAGGAACCGTTCCTCAAGGACAGGATCAAGGCCCTCAACATCACGTTCATCGATTGAGGCCGCAGGCCGCCGCGCCATGCCGCTCGAGCAGTCGGAAGCCGTCATCCTTCGGACCTACCCGATCGGGGAACAGGACAAGCTCGTCGTCCTGTTCAGCCAGGACAAGGGCGTAATCAAGGGCGTCGCCAAGGGCGCCCGCAAGTTCGGGAACCGGTTCGGGTCGAGCCTGGAGCCGATGTCCCGCGTCCGGACCTTCTATTACGAGAAGGAGCGCCAGGAGCTGGTCACGATCTCGAACTGCGACCTGATCGAATCCTTTTTCGACGTCCAGAAGGACCTCGACGTCGCCTGCGCCCTGTCCTACTTTGCCGAGCTGATCGAGGAGTTCTCGCCGTCCCGCTTCCGCGACGACCTTCTCTACCGGCTCATTCTGAGTTTGTTGCGGGGGTTCAAAGAGAAGGGCGATGTCCGGCTGCTGAGCCGGTATTTCGAGTCGTGGTTTCTGAGGATCAACGGGTGGCTCCCCGAGTTCAAGCGCTGCCAGAGATGCCATAAGCCGCTGGCCGAGGCGGGCTGGCTGTCGCCGAAGCGGGACGGAGTTTACTGCGGTGCTTGCGCGCCCGAGAAGAGGGACGCCGTCGGGCCCGAGGTATTATCTTTCACGGTCTGGGCTAAGAAGAACCCGCCGTTGACCGAGGCGGGCGCCCCCTTCTCCGTCGAAGCCCTGGAGGCCGTACGCCGCGCGCATCAGTGCATCATTGTCTTTCATCTGGAGAAGGAGCCGCGCACGATGCGGTTCCTCAAGAAGGGCCCGGATTAGGGCTGATTTGATATCGCGGCCTGTTACGGCCAAACGGTCATGTAATAATCACTCCCCGGGGCTTGCATCCCCCTGCGTTTCAAGCTACGATTTTCTAAACGTTGGTCAGGGAGTGCTCCAAATGATTGGAAAAAGCTTCGCAGCCGGATACGTCAGACCGCCCCGAGAACGGGAGAAAAGATTGAAAAAGACCAAGCTTGCCGGGAAACGCAAAGATCACGAACCTCCGGCGGCGGTGGCCCGGCTGGGCTGGCGCTACCATCATCTAGGCATTCCCACCGACGTCCCGCGCCCCAACGAGGTCCATTTGACGCGCTTGAAACTGCATGTTTCGGGATTCGAGACCAGCCCGTACGGCATCGAATGGATGCGGTTCGAGCCGGACTGCCCCGTGTCCGAACTCATCAAGTCGGTCCCCCACATCGCTTTCGAAGTCGATGATCTCGAGGCCGCCCTCGAAGGGAAAGAACTTCTGGGCCCGGTGACATCCCCTTCCTCCGGAGTCCGAGCGGCGATGATCGTGGACAACGGCGCCCCGGTCGAACTCATCGAGTTTAAGAAGCCGGTCCCGCGGCGCCGGAAGCGGCGATCAGCGAAACGTCCTTCGAGGCGGTCCCCAAAATAATTCAACCTCACTGAAACGCCGCCGACTCATTCTGCGTAAATGGTGTATCATCCCTGAATTGATATTTTTAGCCCGCGGAATTAGAATAAGTATAAAAGGAGGTTGTCATGAGAACGAAGGTCTTAATAATCGGTGTCATGGCCTTTCTC
>Ga0315277_10002184_pt1 | contig 27457 bp, 17 predicted proteins | sample YL17G05_15_MG_FD_203695 | JGI IMG/M metagenome (GOLD analysis project Ga0315277, IMG submission 203695) | Sediment microbial communities from Yellowstone Lake, YNP, Wyoming, USA - YL17G05_15 | ecosystem: Environmental > Aquatic > Freshwater > Lake > Sediment | place: USA: Wyoming | collected... | reverse complement strand
ATTCGCCGAGGCTGAGCAGGTACTCCAAGAAGCCCAGGCCGGTAGCTGCCCGCCGGAGAAACGGCAGGAGATACTCGATCATCTCAGCCGGATGGCCGTCTCACGCGACCCGGGAATGCTCAAGCTGGTCGCCCGCTATCTCACCATCGAGGGCATCCTGGGCATCTGGCGGCGCATGATCGGCTCCGGCCTCGTCGGCGGCAAGACGGTCGGTATGCTCATCGCTCGCAATATCCTCAAACAGCACTCGCCGCGTTTCGCGGACCTCTTGGAGGAGCACGACTCTTTCTACGTCGGCTCGGACGTTTTCTACACCTATTTGGTCCTCAACGGCGTCTGGTGGCTGCGGCAGAAACAGCGCAATCCCCAAACCTTTCTTGAAGGGGCGGTGCAGGCCCGGCAGAGAATCCTCATGGGCCAGTTCCCCGACTACATCCTCAAGCAGTTCGAGCAGATGCTCGATTATTTTGGCCAATCGCCGATCATCGTGCGCTCCAGCTCGCTCCTGGAGGACAATTACGGCAACTCCTTCGCGGGCAAGTACGAGAGCGTGTTCTGCCCCAACCAGGGTCCCCGGGAGCGGCGGATGGAGGACTTCCTGTCCGCCGTACGCACGATCTACGCCAGCACGATGAGCGAGAAGGCGCTTCGTTACCGCGAGCAGCGGGGACTGCTCAACCATGACGAGCAGATGGCGCTGCTGATCATGCGGGTTTCCGGGTCGATGCACGGCCGGTATTTCTACCCGCAGGCGGCCGGCGTGGGGTTCTCCTTCAATCCCTACGTCTGGCACGAGAGCATCGATCCGAAAGCCGGCGTGCTGCGAGTCGTGTTTGGCCTGGGCACGCGGGCCGTGGACCGCTCGGACGACGACTACACCCGACTCGTTGCCCTCAACGCCCCGCAGAGGCGGCCGGAGGCCGGTTTCGAGCAAGTCCGCCAGTACGCACAGCGGCGCGTCGATTACCTCGACCTGGAGGCCAACCGGCTCATGTCGGGCCATTTCCTCGACGTGGCGAAGGACAGCACAGATGTGCCGATGGAAATGTTTGCCTCCAGCGATGAATCCTCCCTGCCGCCAGGCAGCAGCGTAGGCAAAGCCTGGGTCCCTACGTTCGACGGCCTGCTCCGCGACACCGATTTCGTGAAAGACATGCGCGACATCCTCCGGATTCTGCAGGAGGCTTACGAGTTCCCGGTCGATGTGGAGTTCACCCTGAACTTCGTGGCCGAGGGCCGCTACAAGATTCACGTCGTCCAGTGCCGGCCGCTGGCAGTCAAAGGGACTGAGACGCCGCAACCTCCGACAGTGAAGATCCGGCAGGCTGACAGGATCATCGAAGCCGCCGGCGCCGTGATCGGACACAGTCGCCGCACGCGCATCAGCCGGTTCGTGTACGTGGTCCCCGCCGCCTACGGTCAGCTCCCGCTCCAGGACCGGTACGAGGTGGCGAGACTCGTTGGCAGGATCAATCGCGCCCCCGACCCGCTCGTGCCGGGATGTATCATGCTCCTGGGTCCGGGCCGGTGGGGCTCGAACGATCCGTTTCTCGGCGTGCCCGTCACGTTCGCGGAGATCAGCCGGGCCTCCGTGCTCTGCGAAATCGTCGCCATGCACGAGAACCTGGTCCCCGACGTCTCCCTGGGGACGCACTTCCTCAATGAGTTGGTGGAGACAGACATGCTCTACCTGGCCCTGTTTCCAAAGCGGGGGAACAACTACCTGCGGACGGAGTGGTTTGAATCTTCGCCGAACCGGCTGCTCCAACTGGTGGGCGGGGCGGGCAAGTGGGCAGACGTGGTCAAGGTGATCGAGCCATCCAGCATGGCCGGCGAGGGCAGCACCTTCCTCATCGCCGACGCCTTCAAACAAAAGGTCATCTGCTATTTCGACAGATGACCTTGTTACGACAACGTGCTATTGGCCCGGCGCCGGGGTGCTCGGGCGCTATCCTTCGATCTTATCGATCTTGATCAGCAAGTGCTTCTGGCGATGGCCGATTCTGCGCTGGCTGCTCTTTCTTCGGCGAAAGTGCATGACGTAGATTTTCGGGCCCTTGACGACAGCGTCTTCAGCCGTAGTGGCGAACGACGCCACGACCTTCGCGCCTTCGATGTAGGGCTTGCCGATCTTGCTATTGCCGTCGCCGCCGATGAAGAGCACCTTGCTCAGCTCGATCGTTTTCGCGTCCGGGGCCACGTCGGTCAATTCGATTTCCAGCCGTTCGCCCTCGGCCACTTTGTATTGTTTTCCACCTTGTTCCACTATCGCGTACATTGAGAAACTCCCGGTCCAAAACGTCAGACGTTGGAAAAACACATAGGATACGGCTCGCCGGCCTTTCTGTAAAGACTTTTTTGTGGTATTTTCATATCCTTGCTGGCTCCGGCGTGCCTCGGACATGGTTGGACAGTGTTTCGGGAATGGAAAACTCGTATGAAACTGGCAATGGTTGATGACAGAATCGGCTCTTTTGAAGACCTCGACCCCGCGTATTTCGACCGCGGGCTCTATTTCGGCGATGGCGTTTACGAAGTTTTGCGCAGCTACAACGGCAAGATTTTCGCCCTGGATGACCACATGGCGCGGTTCGCCGCAAGCCTGGCGGCCATCCGCATCACAGGCATCGACATCCGCACCGTTCGCCAGAGGGTGGAGCGGGCCTTTCAGGCGGCCGGCCTGCCCAACGCCAAAATCTACTTCCACGTGACCCGCGGGTCGGCCCCCCGCAATCACACCTGGGACCCGGGCCTCAAGCCCAACTTCTTCCTGACGGTCAGCGAGGTGGGCGACAGCAGCCGGGAGAAGGCCCGGGGCATCGCCGTCTGCACCTGCCCGGACCTCCGGTGGAAACGCTGCGACATCAAAAGCCTCAATCTTCTGCCCAACATTCTGGCTCGCAAGGAGGCGGTTGATAAAGGCTGCGAGGAAGCCATTCTCGTCGATGATGCGGGATTCATCACGGAAGGCGCCGGCTCGGCCTTCTTCGCCATTATCAAGGGGGCCCTGCAAACCGCCCCGCTATCGGCCAACATCCTGCCGTCGATCACGCGCAGATTCGTCGTCAAGGCGGCGAAAAACGTCGGTATACCCATTGAGGAGTGCTGCATCACACCGCAACAGGCCGCCGGCGCCGATGAGTTATTCCTCGCCGTAACGACCAAGGACATCGTCCCGGTGGTCAAGTTCGACGACGCCATAATCGGCAACGGCGCTCCCGGCCGCCTGACCAAGGCCCTCACGACCGAGTTCCTGAAGTTCACGGTCTGAGAGCAGCCGAGCCCCGTGCTCTGGGTGGCACCGCCAAACTCGTTTGACGGTGCTCATTTGATGGGATCCGCTCAATCGAAACTCCACGGGCAAACGAGTCTGCCCGTGCCACCCATGACTGTGTCAGTCCACCTCGGATGTGCATCTGTCTCAGAGGGTTCCGCGGAAGAACAGGAGCAGCGCGATCACGCAGGCCAGCATGATGGCGCCGGGCACCATCCAGACCTTCTGCCACTGGAACCGGCCGCCCACCCGGAACTTGTCCATTACAACACCGGCAAGCTGCGTGCCGAGGAACAGGCCGAGTCCGCTCTGAGCCGTAAAGATCAGCGCCTGCATAGACCCGCCGGTCCCTTCCGGAGCTACCTTGCCTGCAAACATCTGTCCGGCGATGATGAAAAAGACGTAGGCCAAGCCATGAAAGGCCTGTGAAATGACGATGACTGCCGGTGGCCTGGGGATGATGTAAAGGATATACAGTACCAGCCATGAGGCCGCCCCGAGGACCAGCGTCCATTTGTAGCCGGCGTTGGCGACAAGCACACCAAGCAACAGCAGCGTGGCGGCGGCCTGGACGGCTTGAGCAATCGCCATCGACGCCGGCACGTTCTTGCCCGCGACCCCGTTGTCCTGCATGAACTGGGCCGTGCCAAGGAAGTAGAACTGCATCATGCCCGCGGCCGCCATCGAGATCAGGAAGAACACCAGGAAGCTCGGTATGCGCAGCATGCTGAGGGCATCAACGATCGGCGTCCCGCCGGTATTGGCCGGGGGCGTGCCGGGCAGGAAACCACCGCAGACGACCACCATGACAACGGACAAAACCGCCGCCAGCACGAGGCAATCGCGGCCCTGTTCCGCGGTCTTGAAGATCCAGCGCCAGCCCGTCAGGAAGTAGCCGGCCAGCGCCCAGGCAATCGGCGCCCACATGAAGATGAGCGGCGAACTCCTGCCGATATCGACGTTGTTCTTGCCCAGATGATAGAACATCAGGGAGTTCACCAGCGGCAACGTCGCTGCGAAGCACAGCGAATACAAGAAAATCGCGGTGAACAGCGACTTGAAGTCGCTCCTCCATGCGGCGATGAACAGCAGGACGACGCCCACCAAATGGGCTGCCGCAAGAATCCGTGCCGTGTCGAAGTACTTGTCTGCCAATTGCCCGGCCAGAAGGGGCATGAAGATACAGGCCAGCGGCAGCGCGGCGTAGATCCATCCGGTCTGCTTGCCGCTGAATTTCAACGGCCCCAACAATCGCGCTGCGAGCACCGGGTACCACGCTCCCCAGACCGCGTACTCCAGGAACATCATCGCGCTGAGCCTGATGTATAAGCCCCAATCCATTCCGACTGCGTTATCCATACCGTTCTCCTTACTCCGAGAGGTGTCCTATTTGCACGCTGCGGCCAGGCGATCGATCGCCAGCTTGATGTCGCCGGCGCGGTTGTCGCCGGCCTCCCGCTCGATGGCCATAGCACCCTTGAAGCCGACTTCGGTCAGCACGGCCAGGAAGCGTTCGATGCCGACCTGCCCGTCGCCCCAGGGGACCTCGCTGCCCCAGGTGCCCGGCGTGGTCGTCCCCAGGGCGTCCTTCACGTGCAGGTGCCGAATCCAGGGCGACAGGACGCGCACGGCCTCAATCGGGTCGCCCTTATCGTAGAGGATCATGTTGGCCGGATCGAAATTGACGCCGACAGACTTGTGATCCAGTTCCTCCAAGAAGCCCCGCAGCTCAGTCGCGCTCTCCTGACCGGTCTCCAGCAGAAGGGTGAGCCCCTCAGCAGCCGCGATGTCCGCCAGACTCCGGATGCGATCGTACATCTTCTTCGCGTAAGCCTTGTTGCTCTCGTCGATGAAGCCGGCGTGCATGGACAAGTATTTGACGCCCAGCTTGGCCGTGACTTTCGCCGCTCCGGCGAACAGGTCGTGGTTGCGCGGCCAGGGACTGTCCGGGACCACGCCGCCGGTGACCTTGATGCTCTCCAGCGTCGAATAATCCTCCTGCGGGAAATCGATCATCGTGCTCGTGATCTTCCATCGCTGGGCGCGGATCGTCTCGAGCTGCTTGCCGCTGGCGTCCTCCACCGCCCCGCGAATCCCGAGATGCACGTGTTGCAGGCCAAGCTCCTTCATCGTCTTGGCCACGCCCGCCACATCCGTCCGCAACGACCAACTGCACACTCCAACGGGCCAATTCCTGCACTTCATCTGTCAATCTCCCCTGTCGAGGATTGAGATTGCTTCGTCGCTTCGCTCCTCGCAATGACATGAACGGACCACTGCATGTCATTGCGAGCGCAGCGAAGCAATCTGCCATCCTGTCGCCGACTCTCTCGGCTACCTGATCATGACTCTCTGCTTGTTGTTGATCGACTTTTTCTCGGCTTCGACGATCCGCACCGAGTTGCGCGACTGCTCCAGTGTGATGATCTCCGGGACCGGCTCGCCCCGCACGACTTTGGCGAAGTGCTCGATCTCAAGCAGATACCCGTCGCCCTCGTGCATCGTCGGTGTGAATTCCTTTCCCTCGGCGGGGCAGACGCGGAGCATGGGCTTGCGTGTCAGATCGTAAACCACGGTCGCCTTCTCCAGCACGAGGTTGAAGCTCATCTCGAACCCGAAGGCGGGGGTCATTCCCCAGCCGCCCTCGGCCACGATCACCTTGTCGTCCCCGTACTCGTACTCCGTGACAATGTGGATCAATTGTCCGGCGGGTCCTTTCGCCCCGTGACTGCACACCGCCTTGGGCATTCCGAAGAGGTATTGCACGAAATCGGTGTCGTGGATGTGCAGGTCGAGCGCGACGCCGCCGCTGCGTTTTTCATCGACGAACCAGTTGTCCACACTCCAACCGGGAGGGGCGCCAAGCCGCTGGAACATCGCGGCCACCAGCTTGCCGTACTCGCCGCTGTCAACGATCTGCTTTGCCCAGGCGTATTCCGGCCAGAAGCGCACGCAATGCCCAATCTGCAGAACCTTGCCGCTGCTCTGGGCCGCCGCGATCATCCGCTCGCAATCGGCGACGTTCAACGCCATCGGCTTCTCACACAATACGTTCACACCGTGTGACAGCGCCTTCTCGGAGCACTCGGCATGCAGGTACGTCGGCAGCGTCAGCGAGATGGCGTCCAGCTTCGTCTTGTCGAGCATCTGTTCGAGATTGTGGAACAGGTCAAAGCCCGCAAAGTCGATCTCGCCTTCGGCCCCACTGATATTGCCGACCGCCCGCTTCGTATCCTCTTTGATGTTGCGATTCGCGTCACAGACGGCGACGACCTCGACGCCATCGAGCATGTCCCAGTGGCGGTAGTGCATCCGCCCCATGAACCCGAAACCCACAATTCCTATCTTCAGCATTGTATCGGACCTCCCTAGCGCACAGACCCAGAGCCAAACAACTCGCGCCCGGCTATTCTCTGATGTGACTCATTTCCCACGACCGTGACACACGTGCAGCACATTTGCGAACCTCCAGTCTTTCCAGGCCCGCAATTTTATCAGAGCCGCCGCGCCGCCGACAAGGATTTCTTCCAACAAATTCGCGCGCGTGCCGGCGGGCCGATGCAATCGTCGCGCCGGCGGAAAATGCGTGAATTCCGGCAAGCCCGTGTTTATCATATCGCAGCACCCCCGGAGCGTTGCGGTAGCCGCATGTCCCGAAGGGCTGGGCGCACGTACGACACTACTGACGGGAGCCGCCATGACGCCGAAAGAACGAGTCCATGCGATTATTCAAGGCCGACCTTATGATCGGCCGGCTGTCACGCCCATTTTCATGTCGTGGGCCGCCCATTTTATCGGGCGTAGCTATCGAGACTATTATCTTGACGGTGACGTTCTCGTTGAGGCCCAGTTGGCGGTCGCGCGGGCGTTCAACCTCGATCAGGTCAGCGCCATCAGCGATCCGTGGCGCGAGGCTTCCGCGTACGGCATGGAATTCGACTACGCCGAGGAGGGTGTCGGAAAGCCCCGCAGGATGCTCATTCAGGTCCCGGAGGACATCGCTCGCATCAAGCCATTTGCGTTGGAGAGCGCCGAGCGTCCCAGACAGCGAGTCGAGAGCGTGCGAAAGATGGCCAAGGCAGTCGGACGAACCCATAGCGTCCTTGGCTGGGTGGAAGGACCGCTGGCCATATACGCCGACCTGCGAGGCGTCGAGAGCATGTTCCTCGACCTGATCGACACTCCCCAGATGTACCTCAGCTCGGCCGAGATCATCATCGAGAATCAGATCCGTTTCGCGCGAGCGCAAATCACCGCCGGCGCCGACATGATCGGCGTCGGTGATTCCGTCGCCAGCCTGATCAGCCCGCAGATGTACCGGGATTACGTCCTGCCCTTCGAGAAGAGGCTCTTCGATGCGATTCACGAGGCCGGGGCCGTCGTCAAGTTGCACGTCTGCGGGGACATCAGCCGCAGCGCGCATCTGATGGCGCAGACCGGATGTGACATCATTGACGCCGATTGGATGGTGCGCCTGGACAAGGCCAGAGCCGACGTCGGCCCGAACGTCACGCTCGCCGGCAATTTCGACCCATCGGCAATCCTCCTGCAAGGCAGCCCGCAGGACGTGGCTCAGGCCGCCCGCCACTGCATCGAAGCCGGAGGCGGAAGATTCATTCTCCAGCCGGGCTGCGAGGTCCCGCCCGGCACCCCCGAGCCGAACATCCGAGCCTTCTGCCCCTGCGAAGGCTGCCTGATCCCCGACCTGCTGGGGCTGTAGCTGCTGTCAGTTGCCGCGATGCGACGCACGGGAGTTCTTGCGCACACTCAGCCGCCCACCCATGCCATTCCCGCGCATGCGGGACCTGAAGAACCCCCGCCTTCGCGCGGTACCTGTTTGGTCTGGAAAGGTCCAGTCTTGGGTGGCACGGGCAAACTCGTTTGCCCGTGGGGTCTCGATTGAGCAAGCTTCATCGAAGGAGCACCGTCAAACGAGTTTGGCGGTGCCACCCGGCGAACAGGAGGCTCTACGCTAAGCACGTACTTCGCGCGGGTGACATGCTTTCCGTTTGGAGTTCCGCCGTCAGGCGGTCTGCCCCCCCCCGCCTTCACTAGGGTGACATGCCTGCACAGTGTCCCGTTGTACAGGCCATTCGTGTCGTTGGAGGCTCCGGGCAAGATCGGTAATTCAGTCTGGCTTCAGCCTGGTGCTGTGGACCAGGCGGTAGGCTCGTATGACTTCGGCTACGCTCCAGGCCTGGGCGGGACAGCCTCCCGGGCGGTATGGGGCGTCGCCGTCGAAGATTTCTGAGATGCTGCCGAGACAGGCGTCGTCCGTCAGGTGCCGGGCCAGGGGCTCCAGTATGGCCGCGGCCCTCGACTTGCTCTCCCCGCTGAAGTCATGGACCTTGAGGTAGGCCTCGATGAACGGACCAATCAGGAAGGGCCACACGGTGCCCTGATGGTACGCCTCATCCCTCTGACGAGGCGGGCCTCCGTACCGGCCCCGGTAAGACGGGTGCTGCCTGTTGAGCGTGCGAAGCCCGTACGGCGTGAGCAACTCTTCTTCCACGATGGCGACGACCGCGCGCTGCTGCTGCCGAGTCAGGGGCGGAGCGAACGGCAGCGACACGGCGAAGATTTGGTTCGGCCGCAGAGTCGCATCGATGGAGCCATCCGGCATGATCGTATCATTCAGGTAGCCGCGTTCCTGATTCCAGAACACCTTGCGGAAGCTGTCACCGACCTTGGCCGCCATCCGGGCGTACCGGCCCGCGTCCGGCAGACGCTCCTGCTCGCAAAACCGCCGTATCCGGCACAGGGCGTTGTGCCACAGGGCGTTGACCTCGACCGCCTTGCCGTAGCGGGGCGTGAACGCGATGCCGTCGCACTTGGCATCCATCCAAGTCAATTGTGTGTTGCTGTCGCCGGCCGTGATCAATCCGTCGGAATCCGCGTGAATCGAGAACCGCGTGCCGCCGTGGTAGGCGTCGATGATCCACCGAATCGCCGGGAGCATCTCCTGCGAGAAGACCGCCAGGTTCCCGCTGGCTTGCAGGTATTCAAACGCCGCATGGATGAACCACAGCGATGCGTCCACGCTGTTGAAATAGGCCTTGCCGGTCCGGTCATCGAAGCAGTTGGGGATCATGCCCTGGTCGGCGGCCGTCGCGAACGTGGTCAGCACGGACCTCGCCTCCGCATGCCGGCCGGTCGCCAGCAGCAGTCCGGGCAAAGCGATGAACGCGTCCCGCCCCCAGTCGGCGAACCACGGGTATCCGGCTACGATCGTCTTCTGCTCATCCGCCGGATTGCCTCGCGCGACGACGAACTGGTCGGCCGCCAGCGACAGGATCCGGCCGATGCGGCCTTCCGCCTGTGACTTGCGGACCAGCTCATTTTGATGGTCGATCAGATCGCTCCTGAGCGCATCGGCGTCGATGGCCGGCCCCGCCTCTCTCGCCACGTGCTCGGCAAAGCAGGCGCGGAACACAACGCGGCTCATCGAGCCCACCTGGCCCCGGTACACGCCGGGCGTCCACAAGTCCTCCGCAGCGTCGTATCCACGCTCCCGGTTCGCGCGGTACGTGAAATTCAGCCACCATTGCGGGTCGTGCTCGAACCGCATCGCCGGACAGGTCAGGAGCAGCTCGCCGGCGCCGCCGCTGTTGTGACGCACCCATACGCCCGAGCGCAGCTCGTCGCACGTCAGACGCGCATTCGACTTCTGCATCCAGTGGAAATCCCGCAGGCCGACGAACGGACGCAGCAGAAACTCGACCGGCTCGTGCACGTTTTGAAACGCGTACTCCACGATCACCGTGTCACTGTCGCGCGCGAGGTAGATCGCCTTGTGAATCTCGATCGGGTTGAGGTTGTAGAGGAAGTGCACGCCGGCATCCCGCCAGAACTCGCGCAGGTGGATATAGCCGGCCGGACTCAGCGTCAAGCCGAACTCGAACGTTGGCAACTGGAATACTTGGCCGCCGCAGACTACCGTCTCCAGGCAGCTTGACAGCGCCATGATCCTCCGCACCGGCGGCGTGAGCGACCCGACGAGCAGGCCGTGATATCCGCTGGTGTTGCAGCCGGCGACTGTCGAGGCGGCGTAGCTGCCGCGCACGTTCGTCAGCATCCATTCCTTGCTCAGGAGATCGTCCAAGCTCATGCCCAGCGTGGACAGGCGTGCGATCTCTTCACTGCTTGCCTTCTGAACTGCCAACATAAGCATGCTCCCTCAAGCTTTGCACCGGCGATTGGAGTGTGCGACCCGGCCATCCCGCTCAAACGGCGGCGGGCACGAGCACGGCGGGCTCTGACGTGGGCAATGCACCGGCATCATCCCTGATTTCCTGCTGGACGCACCGATTCTGCAGATGGTCCAGCACGTTCATGAAGTTGATGTAGGAGTCGTACGGGGAATCGTACGGATTGAAATACTTGTGCACGTCGCCGTCGGCGAAGTACTTGGTGCACATGTAATAGAAATGATCGGAGGTCTGAAGCCTGCGCCAGTCCGAGAGAATCGTCGCGTCGCCTGCCCCCTTGATCTTCTTCTCAAGCCGGTACAGCTCGTAAATGGCATTGGACTGCATCGGGTTGCCCAGCCACGCGGACAGGTCGCGCTCCGTATCGGCCCAACTGACCACGTGCGGGACATCGACGGTGTCCATGGGCTCGTATCTGGCGACCACTTCGCTCGGCGTCAGGAAGTTGTTGTCCGGGTGTCTGAGGACCTGGTCGGGCAGATGCCGCATGAAATCGAAGATCCCCGTGTCCTCCCACTGGTGCTCCCCGAAGGTCTCGTAGTCCATGAACAGGTTGACTACCTGGCCGTTGCCGTTGACCGCGCTGATCCACCGGGCGAACTTCTCGGCGGTCAGCGGCCACTGGGCCCATTGCCGGTTGGAGAACCGGAACGCCACGTCGTCGCTGAGCGAATAATTCTTCATCAGGAGCTTCACATGGCGGCACCCCTTCGGGCGATAGACGAAGTTGGAGCTCCGGTACCCGAGAATATGGTCCGCCCCTTCCGCCAGAATCGCGTCGAAGCAGCCCATCGCCTCGATGAGCAGGGCCAGATCGTTGTTGTAGATCAGCTCGGTGTTCCGGAAGACGGTCGGCGTCTGCCCGAACAGGTTCTCGATCATCTCGACGTGCCGCCTCACCTGCTCGACGAACTCGCGCCGGGAGTACAAAAAGCTCAGGCTGTGATAGTACGTCTCCGCCAGGAACTCCACGCAGCCGGTTTCCGCCAGCGCGTGGAACGTGCTGAGCACTTCCGGCGCGTACCGCTGCAGTTGTTCGAGCACGACGCCCGTGAGGCTGTAAGCGATCCGGAATCGCCCGTCGTATTGATGAATGAGCTTGAGGAGCAGGCGATTCATCGGCAGGTAGCACTTATTGGCCACCTTCCGGCAGATCGCTGCATTCTTCGTTTCATCGAAGTACCGGTCGTCCGTGTCAAAGACCGTGTAGTGTCGCAGGCGCATCGGCTGATGCACCTGGAAATAGAAACAGACCGAAGGCATGTCTACACCCAATCCTTTGTGATTCCCTTGTTTTCTCCCCGGCTCACACCGGCACGAGCATCTCCCGATAAATCCTCAGGCAATTCCGGGCCGCCTCCTTCCAGCGCAGTTTGCGGACCTCGAAGTTGCCGTGGTTGCGAAGCGTCATTTGCAGCGGCGGATATTTCAGGACCGCCACGATTTTGTTCGCCATCTCGTTGACATCCCAGAAGTCCACCTTGAGGGCATGCCGCAGGACCTCCGAGACGCCGCTCTGCTTGCTGATGATCACCGGGACATCGTTGTCCAGCGCCTCCAGCGGCGCGATCCCGAACGGCTCCGAGACGGACGGCATCACGTACAAATCCGCCATCTGATAGATTCGCCGGACGTCGTCACCCCGCAGGAACCCGGTGAACAGGACTTTGTGGCCGATGCCCAGCGAGGCGGCCAGCTCAACGGCCCGGTGCATCATGTCCCCGGACCCGGCCATGACGAACTTCACATTGTCCATCACGGCCAGCACCCGCTTGGCCGCCTGGAGGAAGTACTCCGGCCCCTTCTGCATCGTGATGCGTCCTAGGAACAGCACGATCTTCTCCTCGTGCCGGATGCTCATGTCCCCCAGCGACCAGCCCCCGTTTCGCTCCACGCCGTTGTAGACTACTTCCACTTTATCGGGCCGGATCCCGTAGCGGCTGATGACGATGCCTCGTGTGAACTGGCTCACTGCTATGACCTTGTCCGCCCGTTCCAGGCCTTCACGCTCAATATCGTAGATCGTCTGGTTGACGTGCTCTCCGCTGCGGTCGAACTCCGTCGAGTGCACGTGCACGACCAGCGGCCTGCCGCTGATCGCCGCCACCGCCACCCCGGCCGGGTATGTCATCCAGTCATGGGCGTGAATGACGTCAAAATCTTCGTTTCTCGCCAGCTCCACCGCAAGCTCCGCGTATCTCTGGACCTCGTGATACAGATCGCCGCTATAGTCCGATCCGCTCCTCATTGCGGCGGCGCCTCGCGGGCGATTACTCATCTCGCCTCGCAGGCCCAGCGTTCGCTCGATCCTTTCTGCGTAGGAGTCCGCCGTCGCGTACGCCCTCAGAGGCGAGACGATCGGCCGAAATCGGATATTCCTCCACGAGGGATCCCTCCTCATGTGGCGAACCTCTCTCCGCTGGGCGCCCGGTGTCAACAGTTTCACATGGGTGCTATAGTGACTGTCGACCATCTTGGGCACGACGAACGTCACTTTCGCGCCAAGCTGGTCCATTGCCCGCGTCAGTCCATAGCAGGCTGTGCCGAGCCCGCCGCTGATGAACGGCGGAAACTCCCAGCCCAGCATGAAGACGCGGATATGATTTCCCTCATCGCCAAGTCCCATAAGGCCTCACCCTTTTCGCAGGTCCCAACGAGTCAACTCGCCGAGGTACAGCAACGAATTCTGACTCACACACCAATCTGCGGCGGGACCACCACAGTTCCATCGCCGCTGTACCAACGTATCGGCAGCATCCGGCGAACGCTTGATTACCGCCTGGAAAAAATTTCCCGGCGGTAACGGGCCTATCAATTGTATTAATCGGGTTTTTCTGCCCGCCAAGTTGAACAAATCCGCGTGAAAATTCGGCTGGGACTACTGATACTACAGCTTTTATGGGCCGGTGCGAAATCTCGGTGGGCCGTAAACAATTCCCTTTTTGCTCCTGTGGACGGCACCTGTAGCCCTTGTCCCACCCATGTCACCGAAACCCTCCCGGCTCATTCGCAGTGGTCCTTCGATACAGAAACGGACCTACCCCAGCTTAACCCTGAGGCAGCCATTCTTTCTTCTCCAAACGCCCACGGGTGAGAAACTATCACAAAACCGTGAATGTCATTGTGGGGAGCGCAGTGATGAAGCGATCTTGAACCCCTGGATAGGAGATTGCTTCGCTACCCTCACCATGACACGCCGCCGGATCTTCTCGCTCAGGGCCACGGGGGTTGCTATTCTTACGCCCTGCCTCCCCAGTGCACTTCGCGATAAAAAAACGGTTGAACTGGTAAATCCCTGAACCCCTGACGCCGATAGGCTTGATGGGTTCAGACGGGCCGGTGGCCCGCAAAAACGGCGCTGCACACGGCCAGGAAACGCCACGTGCAGCGGCCGGCCGCCAAGCTGCCCCAACTGATCCTGATCCGGCTGATAGGCCGCTCGTGACGGCGGCGGTATTACGGAGATGCGATATGAAAAGGCGTGTGGACAAGAACGGGAAATCCCAGGCGAAATTGAAGGATATGGTGGTCGTCGCGGTGGTGGATGACATGGAGCAGGCCAGGGAGTATGAGACTCTGCTGCGGCTCAACGACATCCCCGCCGTCGTGAAGGAGCAGGTGGACCCCAGCGGCAACAAGGCAGGCATTGCCCTTCTCGTGCCTGAGGACTACCTCGACGAGGCGCATGTAGTCATCGAGTCCCAGGATGCCTACGACGACTTCTATGATTTCGCGCTGGACGAGGACGAGGACACGGATTTCGACGCCGACGAATTCGACGATGAATTCTGACCTCGGCCGATAACGGACCGTAGACGATCAGTCTCGGCGTCCCCTGCCCCCCCTGGCGGCGGGCGGTCGCCCGACTGAGGATGAGGTGAGTGTATCATGTCACAAGCAAACGAGATGCCCCCGCACGATCGCCGAAGCGGAGACGACCGTTGCAAGAATCCGCCGGATCGGCGTCAGCATCAGGCCGACACGAGCGATCCGAATTTCGTGGAGCGCCGCAGCGGCAAAGACCGCCGGCAGAGCGTCGTAGACCGGCGCCTGGGGCTGGACCGCTGTCGCGGCCCCGGCCGAAGGCGAAGCGACGACCGCAGGTCCGCTGAGGACGGGCACATGTCCGACGAGCAGTTCGAATTCCTGATGGCTATCCAGGAATACAAGAAGGCCAACGCCAGGCCGTTTCCCACCTGGACCGAAGTGCTCGAGGTGATCAAGGCGCTGGGATATCGCAAGGTCGCTGCGCCCCAGCCGCTGCCGGAATCGCGGGCTCGCGAACCGGACGGCGCCCCCGAGGAACCGGTACCGGCAGCACCCTGACGAGCGGAAGCTTCTACCGCAACGCGCGGATGGCGGCGAGCAGCTCGTCCGCCGGCGCGGTCTTCACCAGGAAAGCCGCAGCCCCGGCTGAAAGCATCCGGTCGGCCACGTCCGGCTGATCGGACATCGAAAGCGCGATCACGCACGTTTGCGGGCGGTACTGCTTGATCAGGCGCGTGGCCTGGGCCCCTGTCATCCCGGGCATCGCTTCATCCATGATGACAACGTCGGGCTCGCACGTGCGGACCAGATCGACCGCCTCCCGGCCGCTGCATGCCTGGCCCACCACCTCGATGTCACCCTGCTCATTCAGCAGAGCAGCCAGGCCCTCGCGCATGACCTTTTGATCGTCCACGAGCAGAACGTGCACGCGCCTGCCGGAGGCGTGCTTGTGGTGTTTCTTTCGCTCCATCGCGCCCCGGATGACCCGCCCCTCTGGTGCGTCGTCCGGAAGCGAAATCGCTACGGTCGTGCCTCTGCCCTTGGCGCTTCGGATGCGGACAGATCCGCCGAGCAGCCCCACGCGCTCGCGGACGCTGAGCAGTCCGAAACCGTTGGTTTGTCCCAGTGCCTTTGGGTCGAATCCGCGTCCGAGATCGGAGATGGTCAGCCTCACCCGTCCGTGTCCCCCCCGCACCCGAAGCCGGGCCTGGGCAACGCCCGCGTGCTTGACCACATTGAACAGAGCCTCCTGGCCGATCCGGCACAGGAACGTCTTGAGCGCCTCCGACCGCACGTCGATCGAGCCGCGTGTCTCCACGCTCACCGTCAGCCCGTGTTTCGTCTGCATCTGCCGGGCCAGCCACTCGAACGCATCCGCGAGATTGCCCTGGGACAACCCCGGCGGCCTGAGCTCATGTGACAGACTTCGCGATTTATCGATCGCATCCCTGAGCATTCCTTTGACCTGCCCGACGATCTCCTGCAGGTCCTCGGGTCGTTGGTTTTCGTGCTCCAGCAGTCCGACGTGGAATTTCGCCGCCGCCAGAATCTGCTGCAAATCGTCATGAAGGATTTCCGCCAGGCGTGTGCGCTCGCGGTCCTCCGCCTGGGACAGCTCCAGCGCCAGCTTCTGGAGCTGGGACGCCCGCTGCTCCAGCTCACGGTATGCCTTCTGCTGATCCGTAACGTCCCGGAGGTTCAGGACGAGCGAGTGCACATGGCCGGCCTCGTCAAGCAGAGGTGTGATCTGCCAGTCCCAGTAGGTGGTGGGGAGGTCCGGATTCTGCAGATCTGTAAACGGCCTGGCGCTCGCAATGTAAGGCCGTTTCGTTCGCACCACCTCCTCCAGGATCGCGCGGTCCTCGCCGTGGGGACGCAGCACAAAGTAATCCCGGCCGACAAAGCCTTCCGGGCCCTCGCCCGCCGCTTGGGTGCAGGCCTTGTTCACCCGGATGACGTTGAAGCCGCGGTCCAGGAACATCAGCGGCGTGATCGTGTGCTGAAAGAAGGCCTCGAGCATCCGGGAGCGTTCATGGAGCTGGTCCTCGGCCGTCACACGCCGCGACATCTCGTCTTGCAGCCGATCGATCGTTTCCCTCAGCTCCTCCGTCTGCGCCTCCACTTCCTCCTCCAGACGCTCGGTCAGCCGCCGCAACTCGGCCTCCATTTGCTTACGCTGCGTGACGTCGTACATGACCCCGATCACCCGCACGGCCCTTCCGCGATCGTCGTAAACCACCTTAGCGTGTGATGCCACCCATGCGGTCCCGCCACGCGGCTGGCCCCGATAACGCAGGACGCGAAACTCGACCTCGAAATCCCTTTGCTCGGTCATCGCCTTGGCCATGAGCATCTTGACCGCGTCCCGGTCGTCCGGATGGAGACAATCAAGGAAAGTCTCGATCGTCGCCTTTGCGTGGGTATCCACCCCGAGCAACTCGAACACCCGCTCGCACCAGACCATGGAATCGGTCCGCAGGTCCCAGTCCCAGCGGCCCATCGCGCCGCCCTCCAGGGCCAGCCGCAGCCGCTGCTCGCTCTCGCGCAGCGCCTGCTCCGCCTTCTTGCGCTTCGTGATATCGCGGATGGAGGACAGGATCAACGGCCTGCCGCCGGTCTCGACCCGCCGCATGCTCACCTCCGCCATGACGTGCCGCCCGTCCTTTGTCAGTAACGTTCTCTCGCAAGTGAGAATGTCCTCGCATTCCGCCCCCCCGCTATCCGCCAGTGAGGACAGTTCTTCGGGCGCCACGATGTCCCGCAGCGTCAGCTCGCGCATCTCTTCCGGGCGGTAGCCCAGCAACTGGCAGAGGATATCATTGACGCGCAGGATCTTGCCGTGCTGCATCTGTGAGACTGGCTCGTGCAGGATGAGACCCCCGCAGGAAAGGTGAAAGAGTACATCCAAGTCGCGACCCCCATTGGCGGACTCCTCAGGCGCCGGCAAATCCGCCTGGGTGAGGTGCTCCGGCGGTGGTTTGGGGGGCAACGGTTCACTGGTCGGGCATGGTTTGCGTGTGGCGTCTGTTGTCTGCTTGCTCTGGTTCTCAGCCATAGGGCAGCGCTCAGTCGCACAGTTCGGGTGCCGTCGCACAACCGGCAAGTCAGCTCTACGTCTCTGCACAGATTCGGGGTTATTCTATACAGAAGTTGCCGCATTACGCTAAATAAATTTGTCATCTTTTTCGACGGTTCCCGCAAATCCAGCGGGCGAAACGCCCCACAGCGACCGGAATAGTCCTTGTATGGGGAGGCCCCGGAGGGTACCATGGATATCTGAGCCGGCACAGTCGGACCCTGTGCCGGAAGGTTGTGGCAGCCGTGCCCATGGGCGCCGGCTCCGGAGGCTCGCGACATACAAAGCACCCGGCACTGACCGGCGGAACTCAAGGAATGATGGTCCTTCGTACGGTGGTGATGAAATGAAGAACGTCATCGGATCTCGTGCCCGCACCCGTATCGCATTTCTGTTCTTGATTCTGACGGCGTCGCTGAGCCGGGCTGATGTGGTCCAGGACGCCGTCCGGACGGTCTCGCCAGACCAGTACAAGGCCTACCAGGTGGACATCGAGAGCATGGGCCTGGGCCTGTACGGCGGTCCGGCGTACGACCAGGGCTTTCGCAACCGGGACGGCTGGGCCGGGCCGGGGATGCTCGGAAACCAGGAAACCCGCCTCTACCTGGTCGATCAGCTCTGCGCCATGGGCCTGGACGTGACCATCCAGGGGCCCTACCTGAACGTTGTGGCGGAACTGCCCGGCGAATTGACTCCGGGGGACATCTACATCGTGTGCGGACACTACGACACGACCTCCGGCGGCGAGCGGCCCGGTGGTGACGACAATGCGTCAGGCACCGCCGGCGTGCTCGAAGCGGCACGAGTACTCACCCAGTACCGCTTCGACTCCACCCTGCGGTTCATCGGTTTCAACGCCGAGGAGGAGTGGATGAAAGGCAGCCAGGACTACGTCGACAACGTCGTCCGGCGCAACGGCGAGAAGGTTATGGGCGTGATCAATCTCGATATGATTCTTCGGCCCGCCTGGGACGGCGACCCCAAAGCGCTGCAGGACCTGGAAGTGGAGACAGCGAATTACACGAAGCCTGTCGCCTGGGCCAGGGCCTTCATCGCAGCCGCCAAGGCGTATGTGCCGTCGCTGCTGATCGATCCGGCCGCCCCCACCAGCGACAACTGGGACGCCGGCGATCACGGTCCCTTCGTTTCGGCGGGGTATCCCGCGTTCGTGGCTATCGAGAACTCGGCCATGGACATCTGGTCCGGCCTGGCCAACGCCTACTATCATTCCGCAGGAGACGCCAGCGACGGCCTGGCCAACGACCCCAAGAGCCCGAGCGGGGTCACATACGACTACGACTTTGCCACCGACACCGTCCGGGCGACCGTGGCCACTGTGATGCTGGCGGCACAGGCCGCTTCGAAGCCCGGACACTCGTTCGATGAGTATCAAGCCATTGCCACCAGTGCGGCGGAAGACCTCGAGTTTTTCACGATCGGACAGGACCAGTACCTCGTGGCGGCAAACAGGAGAAACGACGCCGGATATGCAGCGGACGCGAATCTCTACAGGTGGGACGGAACCGCTTTTGTCCACTACCAGTCCATTCCCGGCAACGGCGCCGGCGACTGCACGTTCTTCACTCTCGACGGCGGAGCTTACCTTGCCGTGGCCAATAGCTACGACGGTACAACGTACAGCCTGGACTCCAAGATATACAAGTGGGACGGGACGAGCTTTGTCGAGTTTCAGGCCATACCCACCAATGGCGCCAGCGATTGGGAGTTCTTCACGTTCAACGGCGCATCGTATCTGGCGGTCGCCAACAAGTACGACGGCAAAACGTACAACCTGGACTCCAGGATATATAAATGGGACGGGACGCGCTTCGCCGAGTTTCAGTCCATACCCACCAGCGGCGCCAGCGATTGGGAATTCTTCACAGTCGACGGCGTCCCCTGCCTGGCAGTCGCCAACTCATGCTACGGGACGACGTACAACCTCGCCTCGATCATCTACATGTGGAACGGGACCGGCTTCGTGCCATTCCAGCCCATCACTACCAGCGGGGCCACTGATTGGGAGTCCTTCACGCTCGACGGCCAGACCTACCTGGCGGTCGCCAACAGGCAGAACGGCGTGACCTGCAACCTCGACTCGAAGATCTACAAATGGGACGGGAAGCACTTCGCAGACTACCAGTCCGTCCCCACCCACGGGGCCGCCGCCTGGCGGTTCTTCACGCTCGGCGACCTGCCCTGCCTGGCGGTGGCCAACGGATATAACGGCTCGACGCGAAGCCTGGACTCCGGAGTCTACGCGTGGAACGGCACTCGCTTCGTCCTGCTGACGACGCTGGCGACGCAAGGGGCCGCGGACTGGGAATTCGTCAAGATCGCCGGCCGCGAGTACCTGGCGGCAGCCAACGTGGCCGACGACACAACATTCAACGTTGCATCGATCCTGTACCGCCACCACGGACCCCTGACCGGTAATCTCGACGGCGATGGGGACGTGGATCTGCACGACTTCGCGGCCCTGGCGGCGGCGTGGCGAACCAGGGAGGGCCAGCCGCTCTGGAACGTGGATTTTGAAATGAGCGACCCGGCAGACCGTGTCATCGACCTGCGGGATGTGGCCCTGTTTACGGCAGACTGGCTGCGCAAGACCAACCCGAATGGCACTGTCACACGGCCTTCCGTCCCCGGCCCCGAGGGACCTTTCCCCAAACGCTAACGCCGAAATCCCGAAAGAATTCGGGTGTATTGGTCTTGACCGGCCCCAGTCCCGCGGCTACAATACCTATACTGACGCCCTGATGGCAAGTGATGACAGAAACGTTCGAGGAGGGGCGGTACTACGCATCAATCCTCTCCTCTGGTGGTATGTCGCCTTATGACTACTTTTTTAGGAGGATGGTCCATGAGAAGTCTGAGAGTTGCGGTCCTGGCCCTTGCGCTGCTGGCCGTATCGTCGGTCGCCTGGGCACAGGAGTTCAGTGACGGTTTTGAGTCATATGCCGCGGGCACCACCCTGCAGAATGTAAGTGGATGGAAAGGCTGGGACAACGCTGCCGGCGCCGCCTCGCCCGTCTCCAACAAATTCGCCTATACCGGCAAGAACTCCGTGTCGGTCAGCGGCGGCGCCGACCAGGTGCACGAGTTCACCTACACCGGCGGAAAATGGGCCTTCTCCGCCATGCAGTACATCCCCAGCGATGTGACAGGCGAGCCGTTCTTCATCCTGCTGAACCAGTACAAAGACGGGAACCCGGGTAACTTCGACGACTGGTCCGTCCAGTTGCACTACTTCCCCAGCACCGGCATGGTCATCGACGAGCAGGGAGGCAACGCGCCAGCCCAGATCATTTTTGACCGCTGGGTCGAGCTGAAGTTTATCATCGACCTGACCAACAACATCTGCGACTGGTACTATAATGGCAAGCTGATCAGGTCCCGCCAGTGGGATGACAACGTACACGGGACGTTTCAGGCGGTGGACCTGTACGCCAACAGTTCCTCGCCGGTGTACTACGATGATATTAAGATAACGCGCGTCCCCGATGAGAAGAATTACAAGGCCCGGAATCCGGAGCCGGCGGACGGCGCTGTCGGCGTTGTCCAGCCGCTGACGAAATGGGCCAAGGGCGACGACGCCCAGTACCACGATGTGTATTTCGGCACGACGCCGGACCTGACGGCCGCCGATCTGAAGATGCCCCACATCAACTTCGAGATGTTCTTTGTCACCACAGGGTTGACGCCCGGCGCGACGTACTACTGGCGGATTGACGAGTACCGGAGCGACGGCACAGTTACCGCAGGCGACGTTTGGAGCTTCACCGCCGCACCGAAGACCGCCTGGGGTCCCGTCCCGGCCAGCGGCGCCGTTTGGGTGGATCCGAACGTAGACTTGAGCTGGCAGCCCGGCGTGACCGCACCCGGGGTCATGCTCAGCTACAAGCTGTATTTCGGCACCGATCAGGCCGCTGTGACCGCCCGCGATGCCGGCACCCTCAAGGCCACTCAGATGACCACGGCCTTCGAGCTCCCGACGCTGGCCAAGGACACCGCATACTACTGGGCTGTTGATGAGTCTGGCGACGGGGAGTTCCCGGGCGACGTCTGGAAGTTCACCACCGGCGGCCCCGCCGGCGGCGTCAAGGCCGAGTACTTCCGCGGCAGGTGTGTAGCGGGCGGTGCAATTGTCACCCGGATGGAGCCGTCCATTGATCATCAGTGGGGTGAAGCTGAGGTGGCCGGCGGCTTGATCGATCAGATTTCCGCCCGTTGGACGGCCAACCTCATGATCACGTCGGCCGATACGTACACCTTCATTACGAGTTCGGACGACGGCGCTCGCCTCTGGTTGAATGAAAGACTCATCGTCGATGCCTGGTATGATCAGGGTACGACGGACCACTCCAGTCAGCCTATCAAGCTTCAGCCCGGCACGTATCGGCTGCGGATGGAGTATTATGAGAACACCGGCGGCGCCGTGGCCCGGTTGTCCTGGCAGACTCCTGCGATGTCCCGGCAGATCATTCCGAGCGGTGCGCTGCAGCCTCCGCTCTGGGCGTTCTACCCGGCTGACGGAGATGCCAGTGTGCCCGTGGATGCGACATTGATCTGGACGGGAACCGAGAGGGCTGCCACGTACAACGTCTATTTCGGTGAGGATAAGGCGGCCGTCGCCGCAGCTACGCCGGATGACGCGGCCGCCTTCCAGGCGAGCCAGGACAGCGAGAACGTCAACTTCAAGCCTGCCGCTCTGGAATCAGGCAAGACCTACTACTGGCGCATCGACGAGGTCAACAACGCCTCCGCCGACAGCCCGTGGAAGGGGATGGTCTGGTCCTTCACCACGGCCGACATGGTCATCGTCGACAACTTCGAGGGCTACACGAACGACTCGCCGAACCGCATCTTCCAGACCTGGATCGACGGCATGGGCTTCTCAGCCGATGATTTCTTCCCGAACGACGAGGCTGGCAACGGCAGCACCGCCGCGGTGGGACACGATGTCTGGTCCCCGGGAACCACGTTCGGCACGATCATGGAGACCGCCATCGTTCATGGCGGCAGACAGGCAGTGCCTGTGAGTTACGACAACGCGAATGCGCCATACTACGGCGAAGTGACTCGGACCTGGAAGACCCCTCAAGACTGGACGGCCAAGGGCGGCGATACCCTTGTGCTCTATGTCACCGGCATGATCAGCAACAGCCCAGCCAAGTTGTTCGTGACCTTGAAGGACAGCACGGGCAAGTCGTTCACCGTCAGTTCCGCCAGTGACACTGCCGTGACCTCTTCGGACTGGGTCGAGTGGAAGATCCCGCTGGCCAGCTTCACCGACGTCAATCCAGCTAAGATCAAGCAGATGGCGGTCGGCGTGGGCAACCGCGCGGCCCCAACGGCCGGCGGCGGCGGCACGATCTACATCGACGACATCAAGGTCATCAAGCCCTGACCTGCGGGCCTTCCGCGCAACGGGTGTCTGACGACCTGATGATTTGCATCAAAAGGGCTGTGGGCCTCGCTCACAGCCCTTTTCCTATTGCGCCACGACCTCGTGCACGCGAACCCCGCCCCTTGCGGCGGCTGTGGTCGGAATACGGTGGCAGAGGCAGGGGCTCCCGTGAGGCGAGCAGGGACGCTGCCGGCCGGGTGGCGATTGCAGTTCCTGCCATCTTGTCGCTTCTCCATGCAGGATGCGCGGATCGTTCGCCCACGAACGATCCGCGCACAAGGCAAACCGATGTGCGACGAGTGTGCGGCCCCTCTGGCCGTGGGCACTCAGCAAATTGTGCCCGCCACATGGCGTGATCGGAATCCGGCGGCAATCGGCGAACCTCTTCGTAGAGCCTGCCCCGACCCTCGATCAGGTCGAGGGTAGGCTCTGATCGGGGGTCATGCGTCCCCGCACGATCATTTTAGGCCCTCACAGTGGCCCGGATACTGTGCAAGACCGGAACCCAAGAGCAACGAGCGGGGACGCTCGTCCTGCGCGCAGCTTGGAATCGGCAGCCGAACGCCGACCGCACCCGCTTGTGGCGTGTCTGACTAATTTTCGTGGGCTCCAATGGCTTCGCGGGCGGGCGAGGACGCCCACCCTACGCGGAGAGCCCCTGGCGCTCTTCGTACGTCGTGCGTCCCCACACGACCCTCTTGCCTCGGACGGAAAAAGGCTCCAAGGACGAGATTTCCCGACCAGGCGCCAGAATTTACCCCACGAAACGTAGCCGCACACCTTGTGGCAGGGCGTTCGACAGGCAGTTGACCCGGCGGCGTTTGGAGGGTAGCATAGCGCGTTTTGAGAATCGTGGAGAAGAACAGATGGTGAATGTGACGTTGATTACCGGGGATGGAATCGGGCCGGAGATTGCCGAGGCGGCGCGGCGATGTGTTGACGCTACAGGCGTGAAGATCCGCTGGGAAGTCGCCGAGGCGGGCGAGGATGTGATGGCGCGTCTGGGCACCCCCCTGCCGGATGCGACGGTCGAGTCGATCAAGAAGAACGGCGTGGCCCTGAAGGCCCCGATCACGACGCCCGTCGGCACGGGTTTTCGCAGCATCAACGTGTACCTGCGGCAAAGCCTTGACCTCTACGCGTGCCTGCGGCCGTGCAAAAGCTACAAGGGCGTCCGCAGCAAGTACGAAAATATCGACATCGTGATCGTCCGGGAGAATACGGAAGACCTGTACGCCGGCATCGAATTCCAGAAGAGCCAGAGCGATGCGCTCGAACTGATCCATTGGCTCAACCAGCACAGCAAGCGTAAGATCGGGACAGACGCCGGCATCAGCATCAAGCCGATCTCCGTCGCCGCCACGGACCGCATCGTACGGTTCGCATTCGACTATGCCCGCAAGAACGGCCGACGCAAAGTCACCAGCGTGCACAAGGCCAACATCATGAAGTTCTCCGACGGGCTGTGGCTCGAAGTCAGCCGGCAGGTGGCCAAAGATTACCCCGATATCGAGTTCGAGGATCGCATCGTGGACAACATGTGCATGCAGCTCGTGCAGAAGCCCGAGTTGTACGACATCCTTGTCCTGCCGAATCTGTACGGCGATATCGTCAGCGACCTGTGCGCGGGGCTTGTCGGCGGGCTCGGGGTCGCGCCGGGCGCCAATATCGGGCTCAAGGGGGCGATCTTCGAGGCCACCCACGGCAGCGCACCGAAATACAAGGGACAGAACAAGGTGAACCCGACGGCCCTGATCCTCAGCGGCGTGCTGATGCTGCGGCACCTGGGCAACGCCGCCGAGGCGGACCGGCTGGAGAACGCCGTCGCGCAGGTGATCGCCGAGGGCAAGAGCGTCACGTACGACTTGAAGGCCGACCGCGACGACCCGACCGCCGTCGGCACGCGAGAGATGGCCGCCGCCATCATAGACCATTTATGATTTATGATTTACGATTTTTGATTGGCCTCACGGCAGCGGCACTGACAATCCCGAAATCATAAATCGAAAATCATAAATCGTAAATCCAAAGGGGGCCCGGATGACTAAGAGCGTATTGGTTCCAGTTGCAAATGGGACGGAGGAGATCGAGGCGGTGTGCATCATCGACACGCTGAGGCGGGCCGGCGCGGAGGTCACGGTCGCATCCGTAGAGACACAGAATGCCGCGTCTCTGCAGGTCACCGCCAGCCGGGGCGTGAAACTGGTGGCGGACGCCCGAATCTCCGACTGCGTCAAGCAGAGCTACGATTGTATCGCCCTGCCGGGTGGCATGCCCGGCGCCGAGCATCTCCGCGACTGTGCCCCGCTGATCGAGAAGCTCAAGCAGCAGAAGCAGTCAGGCCGCCTATATGGAGCGATTTGCGCGTCGCCGGCAGTCGTCTTGCAGGCGCATGGGCTCCTGCAGGGCGTCCGGGCGACCTGCTTCCCCTCAATGCGCGACCAGCTCGACCCGGCTTATGCCTCCGATGAAAGGGTCGTCGTCGACGGCAATTGCGTAACGAGCCAAGGTCCCGGTACGGCCATTACCTTCGCCCTTGCCCTGGTGGAATTGCTCTTCGACGCCAAGAAAGCGAGAGAGGTGGCCGGCGCCATGCTGGTCAAGGTGTAAGATCGGTATTTTCGTGCGGTCAGAAGTCAGGCGTGCAGCCAGCCGTCGGCGCCGGGGGAAACAATCGCCGGCTCACGCAGGAATCATCAATTGAACCAAGAGACATATCGCAATCTCGTATCCGGGCAGACATCGGGACCGCTCGCGGCGATGGCTCGCCTGCTGCTTGTCCTGCTTTCAGGGCCCTACTCGCTGGCCGTCCGCGTGCGCAACGGCCTGTATTCGCTGCACCTGCTCAGGGCCCACAAAGTTGACGCCGTGGTAATCAGCGCCGGAAATCTGACCACCGGCGGCACAGGCAAGACTCCGCTGGTCGTCTGGCTGTGCCGGCTCGTGCGCCGGCGCGGACTGCGATGCGCCGTCTTGACGCGCGGGTATAGGGCAACAAATCAAAAATCAGAAATCGAAAATCAAAAATACAATGATGAGCCCGCCCTGCTCGCCGCCGAATGTCCGGACGCGAATGTCGTCGTTGAGCCGGATCGCGTCGCCGGCGCGAGACAGGCAATCCGCGAGCATAACGCACAAGTGCTGATCCTCGACGACGGCTTTCAGCATCGCCGGCTCGCCCGCGGTATCGATATCGTAACGATTGACGCGACATTGCCGTTCGGCTACGGCAGGCTGCTTCCGGCGGGGCTGCTGCGAGAGCCCATCGCCGGGCTGCGGCGGGCTGATGCCGTCGTGATTACGCGCTGCGATCAGGTCTCCGAAGAGCGACTTGCGTGGATCGAGGAACAAATCCGGCGGATTCATCCCCAGGCGATTGTGGCGACGTCGATCCATGCGCCGATCGGCGCGGCCGTGCAGGCCGGAGGCGAGATCGGCTTGGAGGAGTTGCGGGGCAAACGAGTATCCGCCTTCTGCGGCTTGGGCAACCCGGAAGCTTTCTTCGATACGGTTCGGCGCATCGGCTGCATCCTGGTCGGCTCGCGAAGCTTTGACGACCATTGCGTCTACACCAGCGATTGCCTCCATGAGGTCCATCGGCAGGCGAAAGAGCGCAAGGCCGATTTTCTCCTGACCACGCAGAAGGACTGGACCAAGATCGCGAAGCTGCCGCCGCCGGAGGGCGGGCCGCCGTTGGCCTGCCTGGGCATCGAGCTGAAGTTCATCCGGGGGGCCGAGCCGTTAACTGCCTTGATTGAACACGCATTGAACGATACAATCCGGCATGGGCACGGACCCGGAGAGTAACGACGGGTCGCCCTGTATGCTTATGTACGAGCAATTGCTGAAAACGATAGGAAACCTCGGCTCGCCGAAAGTGATCGTCGTCGGCGACTTCATGCTGGACGTCTACACCTACGGCGACGCCCTGCGGATCAGTCCGGAGGCGCCGGTGCCCGTCCTGAAGGTGACCGAAACGGAACACCGCGCCGGCGGAGCGGCATCCGTGGCCGCCGACATCGCCGCTTTGGGCGCGACGCCCATCTGCATCGGGGTGACTGGAGACGATGCGGAAGGAGAAATTCTCCGCGCGAAACTCACGGCTCTGGGCGCCGACCTGTCGGGCCTGTACGAGATTCCCGGCCGCCCCACCACCACGAAGCAGAGGCTCATCGGTCTGGCCCAGCGGCGGCATAAGCAACAGTTGATGCGAATCGACCGGGAGGTGACCCAGCCCCTGCCTCGCGAGGTGGCCGAGCGAATCATCGAGCAATACCAGCAGAGTCTGGCCCAGGCGGATGTGGTATGCCTGCAGGATTACAGTAAGGGCGTGCTGGACCCCGCGCTGTGCCGGCGGATGATCGGCTTGGCGCAGGAGGCCGGCCGCAAGGTCCTCGTCGATCCGGCGGCCGGGCACGACTATGCCCGGTACGCCGGCGCGACGGTCCTTACGCCGAATCGCTATGAGGCAGCCGGAGCAGTGGGATTTGCGATTGAGACCCCATCCGATGCGGCGAAGGCCGCCCGGCAACTGCGCGAGGATTTGGGTCTGGAGGCTGCTGTCATCACGCTGGACAAGCAAGGCGCATACCTAGCGACCGACAGGATCAGTGAGCTGGTCGCGGCCAGGCCCCGCAATGTCTATGACGTCACGGGCGCCGGCGATATGGTGTTGGCCACGCTCGCCGTGAGCCTGGCGGCCGACAGCGACTATCTGACCG
>Ga0315277_10002181_pt1 | contig 27471 bp, 68 predicted proteins | sample YL17G05_15_MG_FD_203695 | JGI IMG/M metagenome (GOLD analysis project Ga0315277, IMG submission 203695) | Sediment microbial communities from Yellowstone Lake, YNP, Wyoming, USA - YL17G05_15 | ecosystem: Environmental > Aquatic > Freshwater > Lake > Sediment | place: USA: Wyoming | collected... | reverse complement strand
TACCAGGGAGGAGCACTTTACAGCTGCCATTATAATATTTCTCCAGAACTTTAAAATATATAAGCCCTGTATACTCTCCGTACATAGTGTAATTCTTGAGATCCATAGAGTAATAATGGCCCACCCTGAACCGTGGATATTTACTTCTTGTCGTCATATACGGCCTTAAACTTATTCGGATCGGTGTTTAAAGTAGCCCTGATACGCTCATACTCAATTGCCTGCTCTGATCTAGATAGCTTCTTTTTGAACACAGTGTGCCCCAGGATCGGGTTTAGACGGCTAAGCGGGCATCCGGTAAACAAAATAGTTAGAATCAGTGAAATAATAAAAAAATGCCATAATTTCATATACACCTCTAAATAAGCTTCCAGAAGTGCTTATTTAACACTTGCGCGAACGCTGACGGGATATCCCGCTGTTCTTCTATAAAATGCTTGCGGCATTCCCATTTAAAAATAAACGCATCGTAGGGGTTTTTCCATATAGGTATCATGCCGGACGCCTTCGCTATTTTTAGTAGATTCCCCCACAGCTTATTGTTTACTTTAGCGACTCGTCCGCATTTCCAGCAGATTACTTTCATTTTTCACCTCTTTCCCAATTTTGATATAAATTCCCAAGCTAGCGCTATTAGCATCAGCGGTATAATCCCAACCATGCATGTCAGGATTATGCCGAAGGCAACAAGGAACATAAACGCCACTATTCCCAAAATAACACCTATAACCGCAGCAACTAAAAGCGCCTCCCACCATTTAAGTGGGTACTTCTTATTGTTTATTTTAATATGCACCATATAACCTCCTAGTTATCATCGTATTCTTCATCTAAAGTGGCTTTGCGCAATTTAGGATCATCATCATACGGCCAGATCTCCGCCCCCGGATCGTCATACTCCTCCGCACGCAGGAACGCTTCAACGCAGGCGTGGCACATATACGCCTCATCATCCTTAAATGCCTCGTATATATCCGCATCCGTTTCAACTATATCCACCTGGCCACATTCTGTGCATCTGGCGAAGTGCTTCTTTGTTTTCATATATGCTCTGTGGAGTATTGTACTCCCGTACTCCTCTTCTTCAGCTTAGCATACTACCAGGGAGTAGTAGCCTCTCTCTTGGAGTATGCGCTCTAGGATGCGTATTAGTGCTCCTGGAGCAACGGAGACGGGGAGTAATACTCCTAGGAGTGGGGAGTAATACTCCTAGGAGTGGGGAGTAATACTCCTTATCCTTTTATTTTAAAGTTTAGCTCCGCGTCTACTCCTATTATACAAATGATATTGCCGATTTTCAACTTTTATTTTTGTTTTCCGTCGAATTCCCAAAAACGCATCATACCTTCAAGTTTAGAAATAGGCTTCATGTCATTTAGTATATTTTCAAGCCTGTAACACCGCGTACCTATTTGGTAAGTGCACGACCCCACAAATACGCATGGAATCCTACAACCCGCCTGGGGTTCGGTTGTTTTACAAAGAGCCATCTTATGATCTGGAGTGTCACAATCAACCTCAAGTACATGAATAAGATACGTTATATACTGGGGGCCTATGTCATGCCTGAAGTATTTACCAACCAAAGAGGTATATGGCAAAATTAGGCCGGTGCGTTTGTCAACATACATGTTTCTTTCTTCAAGTTTATCCGCAATAGTCACCAGACCTGTCTGGTAAAACATTTTCCTTTACCCCTATGGTTTATTCCGATTTAAGCATGAAATCGCGGTTTTTAATCAAATCGTATCCTTTTTGCATTTTATCACCCGGCTGATCAATACCATGCCGCGGCCGGATCTGATGCATTATTTTCAATGTTTTACGGTCCAGATTATAGTGTGGTAATCATGGCCAAGAACCATTAAAGTAAACAATTGATCTTTAAATGCACCGCGCAAGTACGCGCATAATCGTGATTTGATGTAGCATTCTTTAAGATGTTCACATTTAACACAACAATGTGGTGTCCCGCAGTTACCAATAACACGATTATTCGCATCATAATATGCGCGGGCATCGCTGCTCAAACAATCAAAGCACTTAAAATATGAACAAGTCATCTCTAGATTGATCATTTGCGTTTATTAGGTTTTTTATAATATCCAGCTACAAATTTATCAATAACTGGCAAATCGCGCATTTTATAGCGTTTAAAGCAGTCTGCACACAATGTGAGCAACCATTTACCATCTGTTTCTATTAACTTAGCTGGTGCACCACAAGTCTCGCATGTGCGTGATGATGCGCGCTCTGCAGCATCAATTATCGCATCTGCGCGCATGTGTTGTTTATTTATTAATTCAGAGCGCACTGTGATTGGATAGTCTGAGCCTATATATACGCGTAAAGTGCCAAATTTCTCCTTTATTTGCGATATATAGATATGCGGGCTAAGTTTCGCTAATTTGCGGCACATGTCGCATACTATCTTATACCACCCATCCCCAGTTTCAATTCCAAAATAAATAGGCAGAGCGCTGTTACCGGCGTGCCTAAATAGCGTTGGATATTTTGCGTAAAGATTAACTTTTTTGGTACTAGTTACTGATGTCTTCATTCACCAACCTCCACCATTCCTTTAAGTCTAGGAACATGCCTATAGAAGTAGCGTTCATTTATGCCATGCATATCACACATGAATCTTTCATACATTTTTCTTTCCATTCTAACTTACACTGCAAACAGCACGGCCTCGCACCAAATCCAGGTATGACAGTCCAAGTATTTTTGCCAAGGTAATTGCCTGAATCTACAAAATCTAAAACTTTACAGTATCCTATGAGATGTCCGGTGGGGCTAGCATACAATGCATAATAATCACCTGTCTTTAATTTTAGTTTCATTCTCCTACCTCCACCATACCTAATAATTTAGGTATTTCTGTGCAATAATTCTTAATATCTTCTGCGCGTAAATACATGGCATCTACCATGTGATCTGTTTTAATACAAAAGTATAGCGTATGTAAAGGGCTAGTTTTTATACCTATAATTTTAAAACTAGTACCGGCGTCTACAGCGCACCCCATATAACCGCGTGTGCTGACAACAAACGACGCTTGCACACGATAGTATACACCAACATAGGCTTCAGCTAGATTCTCTAATTCTGATTGCATACTTTTTATCTCTGTGAAGGATCTTCCGGGCGATACCGTTCCCAGGGTGTTCTGCCCGTATCAATTTGTTTAGCCTCCATATGCGGCGAATCTTCATTAACAAATGATGGACCAAATCCTACTTTAGCATTAGACGTACTCAAATAGAAGTGTTCTAATACGATCTCTGTCGCCTCTTTAACATGTTCCGCGGGATTACCGCTATTCTTCTTAGCCAATAATTTAGCTGTATCCGATATCTCCTGAACGTGTGATCCGGTCAATTTCTTTCCTTTCAAAATGTCCGGGGCGTTAACTTGCAGAAGCAGCTGGAATAATTTATCCAATTCTACATCGGTTAGACAGTCTATCTGGAATTTTCTGTCTACACGGCACGGACGCGTGAAAGCCTTATCTAATACGTCAAAACGGTTAGTCGTTGAACAAAATACGATCGCCTTTTCGGATTCCTCTATACCATCAAACAAGGCCAATAGGCGCCCGATTAGGGGGTTCATCCCGCTGTTACGGTCAAACCCCAATAGATCAATATCTTCAAATACAATGAACGCCGGCGCCAGGAATTTCATTATAAACGAGAATATCTCCTCTATGGATAGATGCATGCTGTCTATATCATTTAAGGATATACAGGTAACATTACTCTGGGAGAGATAGTTGAACGTAGCAGCTACTAAAGATGTTTTTCCAGTACCGGGCGGTCCGTATAATAACACACGGCGTTTCTTGCATATTTCCTGCATTTCGGGGTTCATTAAGAACTCAAGTACTGTAGTTTTATATTCATTCATAATTTTATCATTTAATACTATATTTGCGAAAGTACGCTGTGGACGCTGCATAAAACTGACTTCATTGCGTGTAAACTTTACACACTTACCACGATAGAAGTTGGCGTCTTCCAGGCACGTTAGATACTTATTTTTAAGATTATTTAATTGCTCTTCAGTATGCGCAAATAACTCTACGCGGTATGTGGGTGGGTCCATAAATGTAACCGCGGATATCAAACCTTCGTCGGAAGATAGCATAACATCGTTATATACTTTGGCTTGCTGGTTATAATCAATCTCAAAGGCGCTGGTAGTTGGCGGATCAGTCCATTTGATAGAATTAGCCAACCGCGCCTTATCAAGCATGGATGCTATTTTAGTCACAGCATACCGCGCAATAGGCATCTCTAATCCATGATAAAAATATACCGTAGAGAATGAAGCCTCACCCGTCTTAGTTAAATCTACTAATGCTACATCTTTCTTTTTCATATACATTTCTCCTTTCTTTTCTTCTGTAAACCCCAAATTGTTCAATGCTCTTATTCTGTTTTCAAGTCTACTCATAATTTCCTCCACGGGCCATAGTGTACCATCTACTTCTATAACAACATCATTATTATTCTCCGACATGAATCATACCTTCAAGTATACTGACCTCTTTACACGCTTTGTGTGCTAGAGAATTATACCCCACATACGTTTGAGTTGATCTACTACACAGTATGTGATAATGTTCTGCGCCGTGAGTTGGGTGCACCAACGCGAGTACTTTAAAATACTCCGTCTCATATCTATAATAGTGCCCTACTTTTAATTCATTCTCCGACATTTATCATACCTTCAAGTTTTGAAACTTTTTTACTAGGCTTACCATAATAACAGAAGTGTGTGGAATCTGCTTGATCACACCCATATTTTTTCTTCATATCTGGGCAGTAACATTTAGTTGCATTACACTTAATATCTCTTTTGTCGGATGCAGCGACATAGCACAATGGTGCATCTTTTCTGAATATTGGATGCAGATGGCCAATCTTACGCCATAATAAAATTTTGAAATGTATATCCCTATTGTAATATACTGTTGCTTTAAAATATTCGTTAACTCTTATCATAAATAATACCGTGGCCGGGGAGCCCAATCAAAGGAGATCCGTGTTCGAGAAAGGAGGTGAGACCTTTCTTTTACTTCCCCGGCCTTTTAAAAATCTGCGTCCCTTATGTAATAAATACGCAAGTCCGTCTACATGCTGCAGTAAATGCGAATCATAACCATCAGGGACTCCTTTAAGGTATACCGTCGTATTGACCGGACCAGGAATTATTTGTACATAGTCGCATCCTAATTCGGCGCATTTTATCGCCGTCTGGTCAAACGTTATATTTTCTACTTCATAGATATTGGTATCATCAAACTGAATCGTAACCAAATCTCCTGATTTAAATTCTATATTCACTATTTTTCTCCGCTCTTTAAAAGACAGTATGCTATCACCATTAGTGATACCAACCACCAGTCTGATTCGCGCCAGAATTTAATCGACAATATCACAATAATTATAGAAAGTATCAGTCTTTCTATATCCAGTTTAATTTTAAACTTCCACATAAAACCTCCTATACATCCAATATAAAAGTGGCTTCCCACTTGTTTGGATCTTTTGTTTCTTCCGGGCCCTTAACATTTAATTCATGCCAGGTTACGCTCTTTATCTCACCGCTGAATACTATATCAGCCGTATGCCCGATAAGACGCGCAGTAACCAAATCTTCAAATATTATATCTGTAATTACAACGTGGCCGAAATACATCAGATCTTTCACATCGTTCATGAACTCATGAAATATTTCTGTATTAGTATGCTTATCATACTCAAATTGAAATACCTGGGAAAAATTATCCAGTTTCATATTATGGCTGTCTACTACGGCTTTCTTCATGGCTTCTATAGAATTTATTAATAATTCCTTCCAGGAAGATCCGTAGGATCTTATCATGATATCCGCAGTATGATCTAAAAATTCGTATTTCATGGATTCAGGAAACTGTTCTCTCCATTCTCCCAAAGCTAACAGCCATGCTGATTGATCAGACACAACTATAGTCTTTAGATGGTGACACGATATTTCGGCGGAGGCGCAACAGGGTCACACGTCGTAAAGTAACGCGCAGCATCATGTGGACAATCCATACGATTTTCTGTGGATTTAGGATAAGTGCTCACGACTTTTATCCTGTCGGCTTCCATCATCATTCTCATCATGTTATCCTGCGCCGCTTCCTGCAGGCGGTTGCATCCTTTATTTTGTTGAGTTGCACATGCGCGACAACTACTGCATGTAAAACAGCAGGGGCTGTTGCCCCGCAGGATGCACTTACCCCAGGAATAAAAATCACACTTGATTACGTGAATAGATGTTTCTTCCATTTTCGGACCTCCTTATGTCTCCCCTTATATTATACAATAGTTTTTTCCGATTTTCAACTATTTACACAAAATATTTTCTATTCGAGTATATAAGAATAAAAATAATGCATTAGATCCAGCCGAAAAGTTATCCCAAGGGGATAAGTATCAACACAGCCTTATTACCACGTTTAATACCCCATTACTGATTAAATTACCCCATTACGCGGGGTATTACCTAATTGCGCTGGATATCCCAATTCCAGTAGTGAGCATAAGTAGTTAATATTGACTAATTAAACCAGCCGGATCCAATTCATTTAAACCCACTATTTATTCAATTATAATGAACCAAAGAACGCATTTAAATCGTATCTAAAATCTATCATATTCAAAAACATCCTTCTGAGACGGAGCGGGAACGTACGCTACGAACATTTAGCATTTCTGTTTAAAAAGTTATATAATTAGTAGAGCGCTAATTAACAGCCGGATTAGATTGATTATAACGCATCTATTAACCCATATTAATCAATATTTCAAATAAATCCATAATATTTTGAATTCTAGTAAAGTAGTTCAGTTCTAGACATGAAATTTATCAAGAATGATATATTAATGACTTGTAGATCAAAAATTTTACCGCCGCTCAAGAAGCCGATTTAAAAACAACCCCCGGGGGGTAATCGTTCCATTCGTTCCAGGGAGGGAGGGATATATATATATAACAAGAATCTAATGCATTTAAATTGATTAAACGCCTGATAAAGGGATAAGGGAACCGGTAAAGGAGCAGGAGTGAACAAAAGACTGTTTCGCAAACTTTTACCGCGGCGGTTTTACACGCAGGTAGAAATGGGTGGAGGCGAGATCGGAAGGCCGTATAAAACATTCTTATTTACGGGAAATCAAGCCTTCCTCCAGCGCCTTCTATGGAACGTGGAGGTATCTATGGGGCTACACATATGCTATATGCGCTGCATGTAGCAGCATGTAGCAGCATGTGGCGCATGTACGTAGCCATATGGGGAGGTGTACTATGGTGGCTTACCTCCAGCGGTTGACAGACGCGAAGGGAGCCCTATACACTACACGCGCAACCCACTGCTTAGCGCTATACAAAAGAGGTGGACAGGAGGGCTGCTCCTATGAAACTGCATGCCAAATCTCCAGTGGTTGCACCTAACGGTGCCCCTTGCTCACAGCTCTTCAGCTTGGAGAGCTTGGGGGAAGGGAGGTATCTATGAATACAAATGGCTATGCGTTAGTATGTCGTAAGTGTGGGGCTAAGGCTATAGGCCTTGAGTCACACGTAGGAAAGAAGCACAAGACGTGCGGGAACAGACAGCCGGGGAAGTCCAAAGAGAACTGCGGCACCTGGCGGAAAGGATAGACACTGGCATGAATGGGACCTGCTGGGAAGGCGCAAGCCAGGCGGGTCCAATTGATTCCAGAAAGGGTCAACCTATATATACGTAGTATATATAGGTTGGGGGGAGGACCTATGAAGAAACAGATAAGGATATGGTTGCTGAAGCACTGGCATATGGCACCGGTATGGTTGGTCGTGTTTGTATATTATCATTTAGGGAGGTGATATAAATGGATACAAGGTATGAAGATGATCCGGATGTCCAGCAGGTAATCAGCGAGTTTAAGCTGGGTCTGGAATCCAAGATAGACAGGGACAGAAAGAACCCGTCTGTGGATCCAGAACTCACGATGTTTGATGAGATACTGGTAAGCACAATACAATCAAGGAGGTGATAGCATGAAGTACAGAAACTGGTTCGACAGATTATGCAGATTGGTTGAGCGGATACGTTACATAGAAACTACAACCCGCTTCTTCTGGTCGCTCATGTATTATGGCGTGATACCGGAAGACAGGGTAAAGGTTGTAGAGAAGCTGATGGACTACGTAAGCGATCCTGAGATCAATACGGTAGCCGAGGAGGACTAGGCCGCTGATCGAGCATCCCGGGTCCTAGCGGCGCACGGGGTGCTTCATTGAACGGCTTAAAGAAAGGAGGCCCTATGAGAATAGGAGCGTTGATGAAGCTCAAGGTTAATTGCCTGGGTAACCCGGCAGGAACTGTCGGCGTAGTTTATTATGACTATGGCGATGGCTTCCAGGTTATATTCCCTAACGGGGAATACGACGGCTTCTCTGTACCGGATGAATCAGAACAGTTCCTGGAGGAGGTTGGATTCGCTCCAAGCGTGGCTGACTATGCGTTCAAGAGCGTGATAAGGCTGTCAGATGATTATAGGAACGGGGTATTTAATAAAGCACTCGGGAGGTAGAATGAACAGATCCTACGGCAACAGGCTGGCTGACAGGATCCCGGAGCCAGTCAAGAAGCAGTTAAGGGATATGGAGCGCGCTGTGTTTGATAAGATAGAAATAGCGCATAACAACAAACCAAGCTGGGCGAGAGTACATCGTGAGGATGTTGATCCTATCTACAAAGCCGGAGTAGAGTTCAGGAAGTCATATGACTTCAGGATGTTATCAGCAGGACGTAAAAGAGGGAGGTGATAGGTAATGCCAGATATGCAAACTAATAGAGATGATGTCAGAGAAGATGTTTTAACAGGATTTGTTCTACAAGGAAAGGTTCCGGAACTGTTAAAGCGATGTAAAGAAAAAGGTTACACCCGGATTGCTATTAACACAACCGATCAGGGTATTCCTGCTTCACAGAGCTGGTGCCGCGACGACGGGGGTAAGGGCTCTATCTTTGCCTGGCCTGCTACGGAGGAACAATGTTTGGATGGCCCCTGGCCCGCTCTTTGGAGGATACTGGAAGATCTTGAATTCGCTTGGGGTTGTGGCAATTCTCACCAGCATCAGATTACTCCAACAGCAGCTGTATACATTACTTCTCAGGTATGGTACTTGGTTGGTGGGGAATGGAAAAGACAAAAATAAACAGGATATAAAAAGGAGGTGAGGAAGCATGCACCCAATCATTCAAAAAATGGTGGAGGCAGAGATGAGGGGTAAGATAGTACCGGAAGAAATCTATAATAAACTATCCACATTACTGCAGGAAGAAGGTAATGAGAGTATCCGGGATTACTTTCGGCATATAACGAGCGTAATGGTTCCCGCCGCGTTATCAGGAAATATAGAGCACTGCATAGTTTGTATCTATAAGCTCATGGCGGTCGGATACATGGCGGCTACCGGAGTAGATGCTCCTCCGTTAGATCCAAAGAAACTTGTAGATGATTTCTTCAAGGAGCATAATCTTAAAGTAAAGGAGGACACGAATCATGAACAGAAATGATCCGTTGTACCAGAGGATGACTGACATCGTAACGCCTGAGGTCAGGAAGAAACTGCAGGATGCGTTCATGCCCTGCGGGGAATGTGTAAGAAGTGCACAATGCAAGAAGAAAGACTGGGCGATTAAGCACGCGAAGATACCGACGTTCTGCGTAACTCAGGAGATAAGTTTAAATTCGTAAAAATCTTTTGTATAATATAATAGGAGGCCCTTATGGCTCAGAAAGACTGGGAAGTATACCGTTTAAAGAAGGAGGCACACTTGGATAAGTATAAAACCAAGGCAACGATTCATTCGTTCACAGACCCTGGCAAGGTCTATACTCTCAAGATGACGCATGACGGGCATATCACATGCAACTGCCCCTCATGGGTATTTAATCAAAGCGGAGACAGGCAATGCAAGCATACGCGCGCCGTAACTGAGAACACAGATAATCTGGTGACCATGTTCTTTTACTCTGACCTTTACAGCGTGGAGATAGAACACAACGGGACGAAGTGGGCTATCCAAAAGGTAGGTGAGAAGAATGGGAATGGTGTGTGACACCTGCGGCAAGGACGCTGGCAATCAAGACATCACTTGCGAGAAATGCGTCAAAGAACTGAAGGGAGAACTAGAACACTCCCAAGAACAATACGATGCACTACGTGAAGACTATGAGCAGCTCAGGAACGAATACAAAGAACTGCAAGAAAAATATAACGCGCCCATAATGAAGTTCGCAAGGGGGGAACTAAAAGATGAACCAAAATCAGACACTTAACGTAGGCGATTACTTCACGATTAATACTGTGCATACCGGCGGATACTATAAAGTTCTGGCGAAGCGCGGCAATATCTATTACGTATGGTGCAATCTTAAACTGAATCCTGAATGCCACGGCATGTTCGGTGAATGCCCCTTCAAGGAAGATGATCCTGAAGTGGAAAAGAAATGCAACGAAGAACCGCCTGAAACCAAACTGATTGTACCGGGACAACCTAACTACGGCGGCTGCCATCACACGTGCATGATGATAAACCCGGATGACGTAATCAAAGTACCGGCTTTAAAAGGGTTAATGGATAACCCGTTTAGCGCGAGCGAATAATAATCTAATCAAAGGAGGTAGATATCATGGCTAAGACCAAGGTATCGGAGGTTAAGTATTACATTAAGACGTTTGCGGAAAACAACGCACAGGTGCCTATTCTTCTGGTAGGTGATATGGGCATCGGTAAGTCACAGGTCGTGCAGCAGGTAGCCAAAGACCTGGGCTATGAGTATGTAGATCTCAGAGCTGCTACACAGGATCCCGGTGACCTGATCGGGATACCTACGAAGATTGAGGAAAAGGATGAGTCTGGCAAGACAATCCTCAAAACTATGTGGGCCAGGCCAGTCTGGATGCCACCGGCTAATGTGAAACTCATACTTGTACTGGAAGAGATTAACAGAGCGCCGATTGATGTCAGGCAGGCTTTGTTCCAGGTCGTGACTGAGTATAAGATTCACACGCATGAGCTGCCGAAGCATACTCAGATCATAGCGTGTATCAATCCGTCGGACAGCATCTATCAGGTTGAGGATCTGGATCCTGCGTTCTATACGAGGTTCTTTAATGTTGAAATGACGGCTGATGTTGACGAGTGGTTACAGTACATGCACAGCATATCCGGGCATCCGGTAGTAATCCAGTTTATCAATGTGCATAATGACCTGTTGTGCAAACCGACTGACAAAGGTGCGTGCCCTATACCCAGAACCTGGGATAAGTTATCCAGGGCGTTGACTTATGTTACTGATGACAAGAAGATATTCGATCTGGCTGTAGGTTTAGTAGGCAACGAGGCCGCGGTCGCGTTCAGAAAGTTCTGCGATAAGGCGTATAAGAAACCTGTTACCGGTGCGGAAATCCTGGAGGACTTCAAGAAAGTCAAGGTGAGACTGGAAGAACAACGTCAGGATCAGACCTACAATACGGTTCAGGATATTACTGCGCTGATTGGTTCTGGCAAGGCGAAGCTGAAAAAGAAAGAGTTCGACAATCTGGTAGACTTCCTGCTCACGATAAAGGCGGAATGGAAAGTGCAGATTATACAGAAACTTCCTACGAATATGCTTACCGAGTTATCGAATGAACCCGCGTTGATAGAAGCTGTTGCGTCCATACTTAATCAGACCAACAAGCAGATTCAGCAGTAAACACAAGGGGGCTCCTTCTGAGGAGCCCCTCTACTCTTATAGAAAGGAGGGAGCATGTCAATATTAGGACCCGACGGTAAACCGTTACCGATAGTTAAAGATGAGAATGCGGCTCCGGTTAATGCTAAAGAGCAGCTTGAGAAGATAGAGACTGCGATAATATATCTTCTCAGGAACCAGTCCAAAGTATTCTATGCGAGTCTTATCATGCAGATGATACGCATAGAAGAAAAAGCTGTGGGTACAATGGGAGTAGGGATTGAACGTGGTAGAATATATCTCTATTATAATCCAGAGTTCGTAGCCCAGCTCAAGCTGCCGGAGATAGTTGCAGTCATGGAGCATGAGGTTCTCCATCTGGTCATGGAGCATCCGTTCAGAAAGAAACACAGATACCATCCGATATGGAATCTCGCATGTGATATAGCGATCAATCAGTTCATCGAGCAGGGATTGCCCAAAGGTGTAGCGACTTATCAGGATTTCAATATGAAGCCTGATCAGGCTGCAGAGATATACTACAATGAGTTGATGAAGAACGTGAAAACTATAGAGATGAATATCGCTGCAGGTAAAGCAGGCACATCGATAGACAATCACGGCAAATGGATGGACAGCGACAAGTCCGATATGGATGAAGACCTGCAGAAAGAGATAGTGAAGCAGGCGATTGCCGAGGCCTATGAACAGGCGCAGAAGTCCCGTGGTACAATGCCCGGAGGACTAGAGCAGTTCATAAAGAGATGGCTGAGGAAGCCTGAGATTCCGTGGAAGCAATTGCTGCGCAGGTATATCGGCAGGAGTGTGAAAGCCGATTCGGTGCATTCATGGAAGAGGCCCAACCGAAGATTGGGCGAAGAGTTCAAAGGGTTAGTTCCTAGGAGAACTATCAAGGTTGGTATAGCGATAGATACTTCTGGTTCAGTATCAGAAAAAGACTTCCAGGAGTTTATAGCAGAGATGAAGGGTATTCAGAACTGTTATAAAAATGAGATGACTGTGATGGAATGCGACGCCCAAGTCCAGAAAGTATATCAGCTCAAACCATACAAGCAGGTGGATGTGAAGTTCAAAGGCAGAGGTGGAACAGATTACGAACCGGTGTTCAAAGAGATAGAAGAGAAGCACAAGTACAGACCCGAATTGCTAATATACTTCACAGATTTCTATTGCACATTCCCCACGAAAGTTCCCAAGTATAAAGTCCTGTGGGTAGTAACAGCCTCAGGTGACAAGAACAATAAGCCGCCGTTTGGCGGTGTTATAAGGATTAAACACGCGGCGAAAGGCGGACAGGACGAAGACTAGTTGATAATCCAGAGTATAATATAAAGACAGGGAGGCTGGATTAACCGGCCTCCCTTTTTGTTAAAGGAGGTGACCCCATGATAAATATATATGCAGATTATGAACATGTTCTTAAACTTATAGCAACCACAGAAAAAGCTATTGAAGATTCACAGACACAGGATATATTCCTTCCAGGTTATGGTGTTGCCGATGCGTTCGTAATGCTGGGCAGACTTAAACAGGATGCAAAGATAAAGAAACCATTGGTCGATGCGGAACGGCGCGAGGTATGTTCCAAATGTGTGTGTAGTACCAAAAAGCCCTGCGCGTTCTTTAATGATGATACCCCACTAGAAATGGATGGGGCAGGGGAGTATCTCATGAAATGTTACTTCCCGAGGTCACGGAAATGAAAAGCAAACCACTGAAAGTTGGAAGATATTATAAACTAAAAAAGAGTTATTCTTTTATAATACACGCTATAGATGAACCGGTCTATATAAAACTTTTGAAACGTAAGCTATCCAAGCTAGGTGTGTACGTATACAGATGTAAGATATCTACCCCCGCTGTATCCTGCGCAAAATGGCGTAAATGTTTATTCAAATGTGCACAGGAACAATGCGCCAAACAGCAGGTTATTTGTTTGCTTAACTGGACAAAGAGAGACTTAGAACCTGTCAGCAAGCTGGAGGGGATGCTGCATGTCTGGGAATAAATGGGACACAAAGTTTAAGTTTAAAACTGGACAGTACTTTAGAGCTAATGTATGTGGTGATAGACCTGTGGCAAAAATTGTGCGTATGAAGCAAAGTTATCAGACAGAGAGTGGCCGGCTACTTGTGTAGGTAGGAAACAAAATCTAAAAAATCGGGGGATTGAAAAAATGAAAACATTAAAAAAGATTTTTGAAGAAACAGCACGTCCTGAATTGATTGAATTAAGTTTCAAAAGAAAATATAGGGAATCTATTAACGATATTTCCGCATACTGTTGGAAAAATAAAAAATTAGAGGCTATCCGAACCCATGCTTTTTTAAGCGGCTTTGTTACAGCACACTGTGATGTAGGTTTTTTTTCAATAGAGGAGCACAACAATATGATAAAACAATTAAATTATATTGTAATTGAATTGCTGGATACTGATAACATAGATGATGTACGAAAAAAAAGCATTGATTTGAAATCAATTATTTAACTCATATAAGGCTTGAAACCGGGGATACGAGAATCAAAGTGATATTTCACTACCGCCTTATTCGGCTCAACGTCAAGGAAAGGTAAACATTATCCCGATTTGGTTAATAAAACAAGGATATTTTTATTGAAATTAGGTATACCCTTTGTTATCGAAAATGTTCCTCGGGCACCGATAAGACCCGATTTAATGTTATGCGGAGAAATGTTCGGGTTAAAAGTTATAAGACACAGGGCTTTTGAAACGGGTTTTTGGAAATGTCCGCAGCCGGAACATATCAGGCATAGGGGAGTTTGTATAAATTCAAATCATAGTACCTTTACCGTCATGCATTACAGTCATTCTTCCTTAACAGCAAATACTCAAAAGCAACAATGAGACGGGTTGCCGAACTGTTGGAAGAAGGACTATGTACTGATGGCGGACACCACAAGCAATGGTATTTGGAAGAGATAGCAAAAGAGTTATCGATAGAAGTACCAGGCATAGAACAAAGAGAAGAAGGAATAGCTCCTTAGGAGGAAGCATGAAAAAGAAAAAAGATTATACCGCAGCAGAAAAGATAGCCAAGTTTGATGACATCTATGACCAATGCCTGGATGAACTGAACTCCACTGTGGATGATGAAGAACACGACAACCAATATTTCTGGGAGGGCATTATCGAAGACGTACTTGGTATGACCGAGGGGGATTGGGATAAGCACAACGCCCATAAGAAACTATGATAGACTTAGTCGGGACGTATTGGGTACATCCGAATAACGAAGAACAATGGTGCAAAGTAATGCGCCAGACTGAATTTAACGTTTGGTGCAAGGTACATTATAAAGGGGTGATACATCCATCGGATTTGCGTATGCGTACCTGGATGCTGTTCAAGTTTTGGAAGCACATGCCCAAGCTTGCGGGCATGGTTAAGCTGGGGGAATAAATGAATGACATAAGTTACAAGGTAGAAGTAGCCTGCGTCGGCAGGAAAAAGATATTCAAGAGCGTGCATATCCGCATCCCCGAACTCATAGACCTGATTAAAAACGGCTACGTCTCCGCCAACGACGCTCGTAGAAATAGCGACTGGCTTCAGAGATGGGGATACAAAATGCTATACGGGAAGGATAAGTTCATCTGGACTCAGCGTCTGGAGATAGACAAAAATAACAACGAGATTATAATTAAGCTGGGCAACTGTAAACCCGATAACGTGGACAGATTGATGTCTAAAGCCCAGAAAAAGAAACAGGAGGAAATAAATGTTCGTACTATTTGAAGGAACCGGCAAAGGAAGAGATAAGTGGGACTGCAGATGGTATAAGCATACGGGCATCTTTAGGCTCGGGCTATATTACTTTGCCGTACACATTGGATTCAAGTATGACGTGGATGAGATTGTAGCGGTAAAATTACTTGCAGAAAGGAGGAAGTTAGATGAAGATTTTGAACGTGCAGCTAACTGTGGTTATTCCGGAACGTGTTAAGTATGACTATGAAGTCATCAATCATATGAGCCAGAACCCGTATATCAGGAAGCTGGTTCGTGAGGGCAGAGTCCTGAAATCATACGGGATACTGCGGACAGAAGATACGGAGACTGAGGTGGTGGTGAACTATGAATAAGATACTGTGGTTAATAGTTATACTATGGATGATTACTATGATAGCATCCCTCAAGAAAGGAGGTACAAAATAATGCAACAAACCTGGTCAATAACCCAGATGAAGGTGCCGGATTTGGATGTCTGGATGCGTGCTAAGCTCATGCGCCTGGTCGGAAGCGGCGAGCAGTGGGAAGTATACATGCATACCGAGGCTAGAGAGAAGCTTACGGAGCGCTGCGCTGAGCTTAAGCCTGAAACCTTAAAGCTTATGATAGGTCTACAGCTCCAACGCCCCTTGAAATACGTCATCAATGCCCTGACTCCTGACCTGATGACCATGCTTTGCCAGACAATAATAGGAGTGCAGGTCATTGGTGAGGTGAGAGATGGCTACGATAAGTGGTATCATAACCGTGGGAATGACACCGAAGACAATACGATTGGGCGTACTCCAGCCGGAAAAGTGCTAACCCAGCTGGTTCATACCCTGGTTCCCATGGTTCAGAAGGCCTTTTTCGAGGAGACTAACTACATAGATAACTTCATGGCGACATATTATTACTGCACAATAACGGCTTTTAAGTACGCCGCCCATGATGAGGGCTCAGCCCGTGCGGCACTGGAACACCGAAACTGCCCGCCGCACACCATGATAGAATGCCTGAAGGCTTTCCCTAAGCTGGCTGACAAGGAGTCGCCGAAGAGGTTAGCAAAGTATATAAAAGAAGGCAGGATAGTCCTGCAGTTAGGAGGTAAACATGTACATACAGTGGTCGCAGAAGCACATGAGCAGGATAAAGTTGAACCAGTTCCTGAGCAAAAACCTGCTGAAGATTGTAGCAACGGGTGAGAGCAGGATAGAACTTACCCACGGAGCCGAGAGAATGCTTGAGCAGCGCAGGAAGGAGCTGCTCCCCAATACCCTGAAGCTGATTCTTATGTCTCAGTCTCATGAATTGATTAAATGTACCATAGATGTCTTCCCGAAAGAGTTGCTGCTCCAGGTGATGGAGATGAAAGCCATACGGAATTTGATAACACATATGAACAAGGAACGCCTGGGTGAGATAAAGACTGAATTGCTTGCGTTGATTCCGGCTCTTGAGAATGATGAAGAGTCGTTGATAACCACAATCATGTATGAGTTCCCCAAGGAAGCCATGGAGATAGGACGGAACTACGAAGCTATGGCTAAGCATCTGGTTGTTCATCCTGAGTGCACCCTTGATGACATGCTTACTATGATAAATAAATTCCCGTCTACTCTTCACAATGCGCTTTACCGCAGCGGGCAGCTGCCAAAGATGCTGGAGGCAGGATGCTTTAATCTTGTTAAGACGGGGAAAGAATATAAGGAGGAGGAATAATGGACGAAGTAATGAAGCAGTTGCTGATAGATGTGGCTACAGGGGGGACGGTTTGTAGCCGGATTAAGCCTACGTATTCTATGTATCTGATTCACTTGATGTCTGAGGCTGCCAATGCTGAAGTGAATGTGATGCATAGCACAGGCAGAGGAACTTACGCGGAGGTGAACTACGATGGTCAAGACTACAAAGTCACAATTGAAGCAAAATAATGCAGTGAATCCGGCTACGAGTCCGGCAGGACTTCAGCCGGATACGAAGCAAAGTAAGCCCCCCAATCCTAGGAAGCGTGTAACCTACGCCAAGTGGGCGGGATATGCTGAAGTTCTTCTGGCGTTTAAGGCTGACCTCACGCCGCTTGAGACTGTATTGGATAAGTTGTTTAACGACTGGGATTCACTTCACGTATTCAGGTCGGAGACAAACGCCGGTCACAACTACAACGCGCTGCAGCTGGTGAAGGAAGACTACGGCGGGATAAACTATATGGTCAAGCTTGGGCAGCTTAAAGCCGGAAAGAACAAAGAGGCGCTGCCTGAAGGGAGTGTGTTAATAAAATGAAGATAAAGAACAAGCCCAAATGTTTTAACTGCGACATGTGTGTTAACTGTGACGGTCTTCATAAACTCCAGGCGAATCTAACCTACAACCATTTCAGGAAAGGAGGACGGGTTGAGGTGATAACCCAGATGCTTTTGCAGGATAAACAAAAAGGAAAGATACCGCGGTCCGGTATTCTCATAAGCTACAATAAGGCGGGGTGGCTCTGGGTGAATTTTGGCGGAGTGAGCTGGCTTACATCTCCCTGCAATCTTAAAGTAGAGGAGGCTAACAATGCCCAACTGGTGTTCGAATAGCCTGCGTGTTGAGGGTCCGCAGCCGGATATAATGCGCTGCGTTAAATTTGTTAAAAGCAAAAAGGAGATTCTAGACGCCAACAAAATTATACCATACCCAAAGAAGTTCCGTAAGATGGATGAGCAGGCGCGCAGACGCGCTGACTTACTGGGTAAGCTCAGAGAGAAAGTAAAGTTTGATAGGTTTAACGACAGGCAGATGAGAGAGTTCAATTATAATGCCCCTCCCACGATACACGACGGTTATAACCGTGGAGGTCACGAATGGTGTATAAACAACTGGGGAACCAAGTGGGGATTCTGCGAGGCTCAAATCTTGGACCGGAGCCCTACGAGCATAGACTATTCATTTGAGACGGCGTGGTCCCCACCCCTGCCACTCATCAAAAGATTGGGGAAGATGTTCCCGCGTCTGCATATCGTATTAAACTATGAAGAAACCGGCTGCGGCTTCCAGGGTGAACTGGGGATTGAAGCCGGAAAGGTTTACATGGACGACAGCCATGAATATAGACAAGAGGAGGAAGAATGAAACTGCATAGCTTAGTTATGTTTTGTATCCTGATGGAGAACCACGATGGTATCAAAGGCAAGGCTCCCAGTTACATACGGGAGAAATTCCTGTTGGCTCAGCAACATCCCAAGGATATTCTGGGACATTTAGATGGGGACAACCAGAAGAAGTACCGTAAATGGAAAGAGTTGTGGACTAAGTTCCACGACTCCAGCGAGGAGGATGTTTAATGGACAGTGTACGTAGCGTAAAGGATTTGGATGCGATGAACATACTGATGAGGAAAGGCAAGCTCTGCCTTAACCCTCGTCATCTGATGGTGGATGTAACGATTAATCTTATAGGCAAGGGGATAAAGGGATTTAAAGATACTGATTATAAAATTGGCGTTGGCAAAGAAGTCAGCCCCAATAACTGGGACCACGACAAAGAGTTAAGATTCCAGAAATTTATCTACTCCGGATTCTCCACCAAAACTTTTAAGGCAGACCCTGCTACTATCAATATGATAATTAGGAGACAGGGCAACAAATCTGGCGGGTACTATTACAGAGGCGAAGAAGCTATGATTCTGTTTAATAGATGCCAGGTTAAACACGTTCGTGTAGTTCCGGGTGGGGAGACAGAGACTGAGTATGAGTGGGGACTGGGGACTCACTACGGTATCAAGCTGGATAAGCTTATAACCGAATCAGAACTGTCTGCAATCAAAGACGAGACAGCCCGAACGCCCAAGGAATGGTGCCAGCTATTGCGGACCATACGCAAGCGCATTATCAAGCTGATGCGTGAAGGCAAACTGAACGGAGTTATGAACCGGTGCGATAGACTGAAGGAACACAAGGAGCATGCTGTAATTATGGCGGATGTGATACAGAGGACAGACGCTATAAAAGCGGCAGTGCTTACGCTGAAAGGACTGTCCGATGAGATGGGGCAGAAGCTCACACCCTTCGTCAGGGTCAGACCGTATGATGAGATCAGGCACCAGATGGAACGCGTAGAGAGTTCTATAAAAAGCATCCTGGGTGAGATTGATGATATAGAAGTCTCGACTGGAGTAAAGAGAGAAAAGGAGGAAACAGATGAAGACTAAGCTTAAGAACTACACTGTAATCTGCAAGCTGGATTCGTTTGGGTTCTATCATTGCCGCGCCGCGTCGAAGAAGCAGGCGGAGGAGATGGCAACCGCGGCGGACCGTGGGGGAGAGATCTTCTTTGGGGAGCAGGAGTTCTCCGTCGTAGAAGTACAGGAGCAGGGTAAACATGATAAGACCGGATCTTAAACCAGGAATGTTCTTCGAGTTCGCCGCGTGGTATTACAAGATCCTATCACGGACTGATGTTAGGCTCCGCTGCCAGTGCTGGAGCAAGCGTGTCTATTATAACAGGGCCCGATGTGTACACCGGAACAAGCTATTACTCTTTAATCTTGAGGTGACTAACTCCGAGCAAGATATTCGTGTGATGCCAGCGCTGGAAGCGATGTTAAAGATTGGGGAGAATCCGGCTGAGCCCAAGATACAGGTAGCCGTAAAGGAGTATAAATGAACTATCGTAAAGTACTACGTGCAGGTCTCATGAATGATGATCCGTACGATCCGAAATGGCATATGACTAAGGTCAAAAGTAAGATCAAAGACATCATTCGTGGGGGTGAAGAGGCCATGCTGGAGATCGAAATAAACGGACGAACCATCCGGAGCATGCTGATCTCTGAGCTCGTAGGCCAGACTGTCTGGGTCGGGGATGAAGAGATCCTAATAGAGGAGGACTGAGGAGGACTAATGAAGAAAAAGGTTAAACGTAGAGAGAGGAAGAAACACTGTCGTCTCTGTAACGATACGCAGTACTGGTATAATCCTAAGACTGGGGAGATGGAACTCTGCCCTGAATGTTCTGTATAAGGAGGATTAATGAGTCTATTGTCTATAGGTAACAACAAGAAGCTGTCTAAGAGCGTAGGTGTATTTAACCTTCCGGCCCAGGCTACGTGCCCCGGGAAGACACCGGAGTGTACCAAGATCTGCTATGCCATGAAGGCCGAACGAATGTACAGATCCGCACACGAGATGCGCCAAAGGAATCTTCTGGCCGCTGAGCTCCCAGACTTCCCGGCCATGATCACAACCGAGATCGCACTGTGGAAACTAGGACGCATCAGGGTTCATGAATCTGGTGATTTCTACTGTCAAGGATATCTTGACAAATGGATCACTATAGCCACGCTGAATCCGGCTGTAACATTCCTGGCGTTTACAAAATCGTTTCATCTGGATTTCAGTAAGGCCCCTGTCAACCTGGTACTCTTTTACAGTTTGGATACATCCACGGATCCGGCTACTCTTCCGAAAGAACTGCGCCATACAGCCGTAACCCTGCAGAAAGGAGTGATGATGGCACCGGGCCGACACGTCTGTATCCCGGTTGGTAAGGACGCCGCGTTGGTTCGTAGCAAGGAGCACTATCATTACTGCGGTGATAGCTGCAAGTACTGCTGGGACAACACCGGCGACGTAGCCTGGATCAAGCACTAAGGAGGAAACATGCCGAGAAAGCAGCTAAGCGTAGGAGATAAGGTTTACTATAAGCCGAATAGATACAGCTACAATCTTTTCCAGCCCTGGGTTATTATCCAGGCGACATCTGCTAATCAGCCGCCGCTGTTATATCTGATCGAAAGCAAGAACAAATACAGGACCCATTGGGTTAAACAGAACTCTCCTAGTATCATAGAAGCTACCGGGGGAGAGGATCAGTGCCGCACCTTTGAGTCTAATCTAACGTTCCATAATAAGAACTGGGATAACCTGGAAGTAGGCGCCTATTACCGGCGCTACGTACCGCGGTTCCGTAGTCCGGACGGGTTTATATACTACAAGATATACAAGAAGACGGAGCCGGATAGGACCATTGGGGAAAACTATTACAAGGTATACTTTAAAGTTTATCACGGCCCAAAGTATACTAGCCTATACCAAGATCATGTCAGCACTACCACAACCACAGCAAAGATCTTTGGCCGTAACTTTAAGATGATCCCCAAGCTGGAGGGGATGCTGAAGATGGGGGAGTAATATGAAAAAGTGTATTAGTACAAAAAGGATCAAGTTATTAGAAGCACAGATGGATAAGTACCGCGGCAACAAGTTCATGTTCCAATGGGACTCGTTCGGTAATCACTTGCCGGTTACGCTGGATGACTATGAGCTGGATGAAGACGGGAAAGTAATCCAGGTTACAATAGGATTTGATTCCATGGACTGCAAGTACTACGGATTAGATCCATACATGGATCTCGATGTAGAGAAAGGAATGAAGACGCTCTGGGACCTGGGCCTTGAATGAACTACAAACTAGGAAGATATAAGTTCAAGCATTGCCGGTGGTCAGAGATCACTCGGTTAAGGAGTAAGTACCAGGAGTCCACATTCGTATGCACCCATGGCACTCCCTGCGGACTGATGTCCAGGAGAGAGTGTGATGCGTGTACTTATTTTGAACCTAAGGATCGCATGCAATATATGATAGGTCTGCCAGAAGAAAGAAAGAGTCAGGAATCTTATAATAGAAATAGGAGGTAACATGCCGTATCCGTATAACTATCAGCAGAGGTGCCATCTGATGGCCTGCAAGAGTCAGGCTGAAAAGATTGCACAATTGGTTAAGATGACAGAGGAAGACCTGGATCTGGGGGTAGATTCACTCCTGGATATCTACGGGGATTTTTATAAAAAGGTCAAAAGAATAGTGGGAGGTGATTAAAATGGTTATGGAAGTAAAGCAGCCGAAGAAGGTTTCTGTGTTTGCGTACCTGAATCCCTTCAGGAAACAGCTTGTGAGATACGGTCTGATCCCATCCGAGACACGTCCGGATACGATCTATAACGTACTGAAGCTGAGCAACATCCTGGGGACAAAGTACGAGTGTGAGTGCAAGGACTATTTCTTCAGACGTCATGAGTGCAAGCATATCCAGAAGTTCAAGGCTGAAGAGCAGGAGCTTCATATCTAGTTCTTAAGGCCCGCAGGAGCCGGATTTTTATCCTTATAATACGTAGTATTATAAGGATAAGGGTACGCGGCAAGTACCAGGATCCGGCTCCGGGGTCTTAAAGAAATATTCCTTCCGTCGATAGAAATTATAATCCTTAATATATTTTCCCAACAGTTGAAAATCTTACAAAAGATTTGTATAATATAAGTAGGAGGATGTATGTCATACCCATGCAATGCCGCTTCGTGCAAACCCCTATGTCCCTATAGAGCAGGGCGTGGAGAAATAGGCCACATATGCTGTCTGGAGTGCGAGTACTTCGGCGACTGTTATGACCACCAGGATATTAATAGGATCACGGCCACCCCATGCTCTTATATACGCGATATGGATAAAACGGATTTATTGCTGGCATTGTCAAAGGTGAAATAATGAAAGAGGAGGAGGTAAATAAGATATGTATTATCCTTGCGGTAACACCGAATGCCCGTCGGACTGTCCCTACAGAGTAGCATTGGGTGAGCCCGACATCATATGCTGTGTTGACTGTCCCCACCTGGACGCATGCCGTAAAACGGATGTGCATGATGACACTAATGACAACGCCATACCCTGCGCGCATATACTCGAACTGGACAATGTAGCTCTTCTCATGATATTATCTAAATTAAAAGGAGGTAGCAAGAATGGTTAAGTTACGTATCAATGGTGGAGAAGTAGAAGGAACCCCGGAGGAGATCCGGCAGATCCTGGGGTTAGAAAGACCGGAAGTGTCCCATATCATACCGGGAGAAGTAGAAGGAACCCCGGAGGAGATCCGGCAGATCCTGGGGTTAGAAAGACCGGAAGTGTCCCATATCATACCGCGGGGGGTAAAGATAACGGACCAGGATTTTGAGTTTAAGCTTGGGCATTTAAAGGAGCTCATGCGGCAGCCTGGTAATATTATAAACCCCACTCCCCGCGGCCGCTACAAACTCACAAGAAAGGGACAGATGCCTACGCTTCAGGAACTCACTTTAATTGAGTCCCGCTACGATCCCGGGGATACAACCGAAGCCGCCCGCAATAACCGCGCGCTGGGGAGGGACCTTGGCAGGGAGCCGGGTTCTTTGGGTTATTATTACCAGCGGATGAAAGATAACGGCGGAGCTAAAGGATACGCCGTAAGGCTTGCTCATTATAGGCATAAGCTCAGCAAGACCGCTAAGGCTACGAAGATGTGGGAGTACACCGAATCCTACGGAGGCGGCAAAGGGCACGCGGGAGCAGGAGCAAGGGTTTCCAAATAGATCGGTTTAAATCAAACTCCCCCGGCTTGCGGTGTGAGTCTCGGCGTAGTCACAGCCGGATTCGCGCAGGCAGGGGGAGGGGGGCGCAGGGTTATATTAACACCCACTCCTGAACCTTAACCCCACCTCCTTTGGGAACTCCTAAAACCTTAACCCCACTCCTGCGGGACTCCGGCTCCTACGGCTTGCTGTGTCGGGATAACTGTCGGGATAATTGGCTATGGTTCTAACGTCTTGCGCCTTATCTGATGCGTTCTTTTACACCTTGCTCCTTTTCTTCAGCTTAATCTAATAATAGCACGACCTATTAGAATAGGCATAGAACCCTTCTCTTTAGCTTTCTGGCTAGGCTTTACCAGGTAAAAGCTATAAGAGCCGGATCAGGTTAAAACAAATGGCTTAAATCAAACGTTCTTAATATAACTTAAAATAATAAAGGGTGGTAAATCTATATGTTGTGGTAGTAAAGGCTTAAACATCTATATATAGTGGTAAAGGATAATCATATGACAATTAAAGGGATTAAAAAAAGAAGCGGTTATCGTTGTTCAAGATGTCATATCCTCATAGGTTATGAACAGCGTTCTAAATTACATATACACCACAAGAACAGAAATGAAAATGATAACGCGCCTACGAATTTGGAAGTGCTATGTTGCTCCTGCCATCGTATTGTACACGGAGTTATACGTCAGTTTACACCTGATGGAAAACTTGTTAAGGAGTATGCCTCTATCAAAGAAGCCGCACAGTTAACAGGATATCCGGAGGAAGTGTGATTAGAGATGGTGTAAGTCCAGCAATGAATTTTAAGTGGGAGAGGGTTTTACCCGAACCTGAAGATACAAGCAATAAAGTTTTATAAGGAGGATCAAATGGCGTTTTATTTAAAAGGCAAAGTTAAGAAACCCTGCTGTGATGGTTGCAGGGGGGATGTTGATTTGGACACCGTTGTTATGACCTGCCCAAAGTGCCAGCTGGAACTTGACAAGTACCTGCAGGAACTTAAAAAGGAACTGAATGATATGCGCAAGGATGTTCTGGCTTACATGGAACTTAAAAAGGAAGCGGATGCGCTTAACGGGAAGCTGAAAAAGAGGGGCACATGATTCTCTACGGGGTAACGAGATGGAAGATGACTTCAGCCGTAGCCAAGATACCCGAAGGGTCTGTCGTTACCTATGACACGAACATCCGTCTTGTGACTGACTTGAACACGGGGAAGTTTATATTTGATACGTTACCGTATCAGTCCACGCTGAAAGTGTGGGCGTATGATAAGGTGGAACTGCTTGTAAAGATGGGGAGGAAGGAGTATGACTGATGAAGGATATTCATATAGACCCTGATTATAATGATTACGGGCATACACAGACGCCGCCTATCGTTGGAGACTACTGCTATACTTCAGTAATGTCCTGGGGAGGACGTAAGCTAATAGGCAAAATAATAGAGCTGATAGATATCAGTAAGGCTGAATGGCAACTGCGCGTGAAGTTTAGTAATGGAGAAACAAAACAGATGAGCTGGACCTACGACTCATTCTGGTGCCGTGTCCCGCGCCTGAAGGGGATGGTGGAGGTGGGAGAATGAAAAAGGAAAATATAAAGTTTGAGGTTGGTCAATACTTCCGCGGGGGCGCAACTCATACACCCGCCAAAATAATAAAGATAGATCGGGGAGCGGTCACTTACAAATGCGCGGGCGGGGAAATAGCCCATAGAACGCGCGGGGAACTTATCAGGGCTTTTACAAGAGAGGTGGACGCGTCAGTACGCTGGTACTTTGTTTCAAAGCTTGAGGGCATGATATACGTGGGGGAATAGGAGGATAGAATGGAAGAAGAAAAGAAATACATAAAAGTTGTGGATAGACCACCTTTTGCGGGGGAGTACATAATAGGCAAAAGCGAAGATACTTGCTATAAAGTCCTGCGCATGGACGTGCTTGCTCCCCTTGTTGACACTTCGGGTAACATAATTGTGGAACCGGCGTACTGGTTTGTCGGTATAAGAGAAAATGATGGGAATAAACGATGTAGGTTTATGTTTAACGGCAAAGATGCGGAATATTATATAATACCTAAACTTAAAGGCATGGTGAGGATAGGAGAATAACTATGCTTGGAAAAGACGTCAAGGTTGGGATGTATATAGAAAACTATGAGGGACGTATAGTCAAGGTCAAGGTTATCAAAGTGATAGGTAATAACATCAGGATTTATGGCGCGTGGAATTTTCAGGATAAGAAGCGAGTTTATTATGACTCCTTTACTTTCGACGCGGAGCATCCCATAGAACGTTGCGGAGTCAGCCTTTGCCCCGCGCTTAAAGGTATAGTTGAGGTGGGAGAGTGAATAAACTAATAGGCAAATATATTTTAGCAGTCAACCAGACATACAAGATAGTCTCTTATTCAAAACGGGGATATATCGGATTGATATGGGATGATACTTTAAAATACAATCTTGAACCGGTAAGTTATTCATCGTCGGCGGTATCGCACTATCTGAAAACTGGGGTATGGAAAGAAGTACCGAGACTGTTAGGCATGATAAGAGTTGGAGAGTGATATGTATATCCGCATTATAAAACTGACATCCTATGAAGGAACAGATCTTCATCCCGGGGAAATACTTGAAGCGCATGATAAAGTCTCCGCGAAAGATATTAAAGAAAAATGGATGAAGATGCTCATACTACAACAGCGTTTACAATATAGATATACGATAACAGTAAAGGGACAGGAAAAATATATATTCAGTGATGCCTGCGAGGAGATGGATAACTGCGAGATGCTAATCCATCTTTCAAATAATAGGGAGGTAACATGACTTTTTGTAATTCAACGCGCGGAGTTTGTAAAGATAATCTAGATATAATCCAATGTATTCATAACTATAATACGTTTAAAATAGGCGTACGGGTAGAGTTATCTAGTAAGGATAGGCTAATTGCTAAGGGCACACTGATATCAAAAACAAAGCATGATAACTTTAATTATACTCTATGGATACAAATAGATGGCGCGGATCATTGGCAGCCATACTGTCCTTTAATGTGTAAGGAGATAACATGAAACTAATAGATGTACTTTTCTGGATAGCGATAGGCTGTCTTGTGCTGGGAACAATATTTAAATTTATAGGGAGATAATAATGTTTGATATAAAATCTGTTAAGCGCGGCGTGTTCTACAAAATAGACGCCACTACTACGCAGACTGATACGAGAGAGAGGTTTCACAGAGTTGCTTGGATATGGTTAGACAAACCTCCTGATATGTTTTGCTACGTAGTAGTTGGGGAAGAAGATTCGACTGCATTTCCAAAAAGATGGCAGATTACTAAGCTTGATCCTGAGTGGTGTCATAGCTTTGAACAGGTCAATGCCCTTGAACAGGTATGGCTTGAGAAAAGAATAAATATATAAAGGAGATACATTATGAAAATAGTAGATGGAGAATGGACTGTATCCGGAAACAAAATCAAAATAGAATGCGACTGCGGATTTGTATCGTGGCATCCAGCTAACAGGAAGATAGTCAGATGCCCCAATTATAAATGCCGGAA
>Ga0315277_10002180_pt1 | contig 27473 bp, 28 predicted proteins | sample YL17G05_15_MG_FD_203695 | JGI IMG/M metagenome (GOLD analysis project Ga0315277, IMG submission 203695) | Sediment microbial communities from Yellowstone Lake, YNP, Wyoming, USA - YL17G05_15 | ecosystem: Environmental > Aquatic > Freshwater > Lake > Sediment | place: USA: Wyoming | collected... | reverse complement strand
ACTATTTTGCCTCGACATTCTGGACACTTGTTTAGCACTGCATCCTTGTGTTGCTGTTCCATGGCAACAATAAGGTCATAATCACTTAACTGCTTAGTACCCAAGCTTTCAGGAACCTTCTTGAGATACTGTCCTGCATTCTGCTTTGCCAAATACTCTCTTGCCTCTCTCGAGATCCTTGTTTCAACTTGCATTCCAGCAGAATCCACCTGCAAGTCAGGCCTTAGTTTCTTGAGTAGGGCTTCTGCCGTAGGGCTACGATAGGCATTGCCGGAGCATACAAACAGTATTTTCATGCAATCACATGCTTGCTTCTCTCCTAGTGCACGCGGTGTCCTTCACCATATTGATATCCTCTGTTCTTGTTCTTCTCTAGTTTCTTCGTGAACGTCTCATCCATGTTTATCGAAGGGCACGCTAGTCTGCTTGCATCCAGAACGTAGAATATCACGTCGATCAGTTCCTCGGCGATCTTCTCTTCGCTTAGACCTTTCTTCCAGGCGTCGCTGGCTTCGCCAAGTTCTATGAATGCAAAAAGCAGTTTTTTCGGGATATCTTCGGGCTTGTTGTAGAAACCCTTCTCGAGAACGAGAGCCTCAATTTCCTTCTTTATCTCTTCTAATTCCATGATCCGCTTCTCCTAAGTCACATTGAAGTTTCGAGTTTTTAATTAATAAGAGAGCAAACGTAGCGTTAAGCTTAGCGCGCGTTAGTTAACCTATGATACAAGCTCGGGGATTATGGTGAAACTGAAAGGTGACATAGGGATAGTCGAACTTGCCAAGAGTGATGTATATCTTAGCAAGTTGAGATCGAAGTATTTAACGTCTGAATATTATGATTTGTCAGTTTCTCGCGAATTTGGACGTTGGAGAATAGAATTGACCCTTAAACCTCTTGAGAAGACAATAGAGAAGGATTATCAAGGGAAGCTGTTCGAAGATCATGTTGAAGAACCCAGAGTCTTTGCAGCAGTGTTGGATTACAAGCAGGTGGGCTGGATCGAGCTAGGCTATCATAAGTGGAATAACAGAATGCGTCTCTGGGAGTTTCTTGTGGAAGAAGAGTTTCGCAGAAGAGGCATAGGAACATTGCTCTTGAAACATGCTGTGAAGATTTCGAAAGAAAAGGGAGCAAGAATGCTAGTTCTCGAAACACAGACATGCGATGTCACTGCAATCAATTTCTACGTGAAATTTGGGTTCGAACTCATTGGTTTTGACACTACGGCATACTCCAATGAAGATGTAGAGAAAAAGGAAGTCAGGCTTGAACTAGGTCTGAAACTGTAGTTGCCATGGGGGCCTCTCATGCCAACAAGCTTTAAACACGAAAATGCATCTCATCTCTTCGTATTTTGGCTGTCATCAGCAGTGCTTGAGGCGTAAAGATGAAAAGAAAACCGTCGATCAACATTAGATTCGCAGAAAGAAAGGACTTGAAGTTTTGTGGGAAAACAGACTTCAAACATGTGAGTGAAGAGATTCTTGAAAGAAACATCGAAGAAAGAGCAATAATCCTTGCTGAAGTTGATCGCAAGCCAGTCGGATATCTACGAGTAGAATATCTCTGGCTGAAGATACCGTATGTAAGCCTCATCACTGTTGAGAAAGAATATCAGCGCAGAGGCATAGGGACAGCCATGATCAAGTTCTTGGAAGACTATCTCATCAAAAATGGCCACAGAGTATTGTACAGTTCTTCGCAGGCAAATGAGCCTGAACCTCAAGCTTGGCACAGAAGAGTCGGGTTCTTGGAATGTGGTTACATTGCGGGAATAAACGCCGAAGGAATAGGGGAGATATTTTTCAAAAAATCGCTTGAAGACCACGTAAGAAGCGGGTGCTAGAATATTACTCTAAACTTGCATTGATCGTCTCCATTGATTATCGATTTTTCCATCATGACTTCAACAGGTCTTCCGAGAGCTCCTTCGAACAATGCTTTAGACCATCCGCGGGAGCAATTGCAATAGGTTCCGGAGAGTTTTCCCTTAGGAATCTTGTTGACTTGAGAACAGTAACATCTGGGATAGACAATGTATACGTCATCGCCTTCTCTGTGCAGATGCTTGTAGACTCGCCCCAGTTTCTCTAAGAAATCGTCAATACCGGTTGACTTTTCGTAAATGCCTTTGGCTTTCTTGATGAAACTCTGCGACTGACATTGCCGTCCACATTGCTCCAGTATCAGCGTTCGAGTCTCTTCATCGACATGCTCATTTAGCCCAGCTATCAAGCACGAAATCCATTTCTCTGTTCGTCCACTCATGCCGATCACATCCGATACAGTCGATATATGGCCTTACAGTTGCAGTACTTAATCCTTGTCCGATAAGTGCTTCAGATAGCCATATATCAGTGCCGATCATACGATTGGATGATGAATATGAAGTCAAAGTTCACGTATGTTGGAATAAGAGTCACAGATCTGCAGAGATCTATCGATTTCTACACGAAAATTCTCGGCATGAAAGTCACGGGTCGCGGCAAAATCGAACAAGCCAAAGGGGAAACTGTCGGACTGCAGAGCGAGAAAGACGGTTTCGTCCTGGAACTCAACTATTATGAAAAAGACAGCCCGTACAACACCAAATACGTTGTGGGCGAAGGGCTGGATCATCTTGCCTTCAAAGTTGACAATTTAGACGAAGCCCTCAAAGAAGCCAGAAAAGCAGGACACCGAACTATCTTAGAGATGAAGGCAGACGGAGGCCGATGGGCCTACATAGAGGACCCTGATGGAATCTGGATCGAACTCTTCTAGAGACACGACAAGCCTCGGACAGAGCCTACGCCTTCTGTAATCTCAATTCTCTGAAGCCCCTCTGTTACACAGGCCTTGGTGCAACACGAGAGTTATGATGATATTAATGATATTGCAACATATTCACAGTGCTGAATAGTAGAATCGCACAGACAGGATGAAAGACTATGAAGTTTGTTGAAGGCTGTGAATTTGAAGAGCTAAGCAGATACTTGGCGAAGATTGGACAGTATACAGCAAAGGGAGAGCTTGAGAAGTTAAAGGCTTTCATCGACAGCAGTTTGTTCAATCTTATCGTTTTTAGAGAGAACGATGAAATCATTGGTCACGCGATTTGGCACGAGACTAACACAGAAGAGCATAGAAAGGGAGACCCTAGAGACAAAGAAGACCGAGAAATATTATTGGGGTTTTTCGGGGGCAAGAAGGATTTCGTTGAGCTTCATGAGCTTTGGATAACGGGGGAACATAGAGGAAAAGGCTATGGAAAACGTTTTTTCGATTTCTTTGAGGAACACGTTCGAAACAAGGGTTATGATTCGATAATATACTATGCGTTTGACCCTGCTGCAATAGCGATATGTCGACAACGCGGATACAAAGAAGCTTATGGAATCAACGAAGCAGGACCTTACGGCGAGCCTGAAACCTGCTATACCTTTTATCTACAACTGCGAAAGAACTAAGCAGTAGCAAACTATCTTTGACTCCAGCAATACTGGAATAGGACCAGACTCCATAGTGCTTTCCATATGGAGCATGTGCGTCTGGTTCTAGCCTGCGCAGTGAGACGTGGAGTTGCTCGTTGCCTGCCTGACTGTGAAGAGTTGCCGTGTCAGAAACATTCCGTTGATACTTTCCATACGGCAAAGACTATCTTGAAATGCACAGAGAAAGGAAAGGTCAGCAGCAGGAATAACTAACATGCTTTCGACGATTGCCTATTCAATCCGTGCGAAGCAGACCATTCCGCCGAGTTGCGCAAGGCGTAGACCTGCTGGCGATTCCGAGTCAACTATCCTTGTTTTGACATTTCTGTTTGTGGCGATCTGCATCAGCCTGTGTATCCTGTTCTTTTCGCGGCTGTCTGAAAGGTACTTGTCGGTGAGCATGACGTATTCAGGCTTAGGTTTGCCAGGCTTCGGAGGACTAAGGATCAGATCTTCTATTTCCACTAGCGAATACAGTACAACTGCGTCCTGACTTGAAGCGTTGAGACGTTTCTCCAGCATATCAACAAGATTCTCCGTCTCTTCTGAGGTGGTTTCACTAATTACCCGGCGGAACAAAGGAGTCCTTGCAAGGGCAGCCACTTCAGGCAGTGTGCTTGCCGAACCAGTTGCCTCAGAGAATACGGCTTTACTCTGGCCTTGAACGAGCCACGCATGATGCCCACGAATGTGTTCAATGAACCTTTGGGCGTAATTGGTTCTCGCGGGGGACGCAAGAATGATGCTTCTGACGCCTTCTTTCAGCGTTGGCCGTAACGCGTTGACGATTGATTCGTGAAAGTTGTACAGGGCTTTCGGGTCATTCCTCGTTCCGCCGAGCCAGAGGGTCTTTTCAGGCTTGATAACATTGCTGAAGACCTTCCACAGGACCGCCCGGTCGTCTTCCAATCCTGCCAGGATTGCGACAGGATAGCCGCGTCTGTACCCTCTTTTTGTCTTCAACGAAGTTCACCTTGTCTCCGAAACTAAAACGAACGTAAGTGTCGCTTCTGTAGAATATGGTTCCTGGTCACAAATACTCTTTGGTCTGGAAATTCCTTTTGCGCTCGGTCATCTGAACTCGATAGAAACATCTGAACTCGATAGAATAAACACAGGATCAGTGATTGCCTCCCTTGTTTTTCACCATCTCGTTGCTTTTAACGTACTACTCAATTTCTGATGGCTGCGCGCGCTCACTCAGCTTTTCCATCATGTCGCTGGAGAAAGTGCGCTGCACAAAAACAGCCGATGAACGCCGGTTTGCGCATTCTTTTTTATTACAAGCGGAGATGATTCTTCTAAAAACGAAATGGATTAACAAACAGTTGTTTAGGGGTTCAGAGTTGACAGAGAAGCCAGCAGATCTTGATCAGATGAAGGCAAAAGAAGTAGCAAATCTGCTGCAATCAAACATGGGCCGCGGGCTTGGATCGATTGAAGTCGAAAACAGACTGAAACAGTATGGATACAACGAGGTCCCAGAAAAGAAAACAAATCCTGCATTCAGTTTTGCCAAGAAGTTTTAGCGCGCGCGCTATGGCGTTTTCGTAAGGCATAATCTAAGCTTCACGTCTTGACTTTATTTTCGGCTTTGCATTTCCTTGATCTTCTCTTCCACGGCCTTCAGCTCGTTCTTGAGTTCTTCTGCATAGCTCTTCAGTTTCTCAACCTTTTCGGCCCTTGTGAAGAAACGTCTTCTGTAACCATGCCCATTTTCGTGCATGCCGCAACCGCAATAGCCCTCGTGTCTCCGATGATGCAGGCCACAACCACATTCTTCATCCATGTATTATCTCACCTCTTCTTTTAACACTATAGAAAGTAAAGTATTTATTCTATCAAGTTTATAGCAGAATAGTTGCTATCCAAAACGAAAGTGACTGGCATGCAGAACAAGAATGAAATAGTCTGTTTCTGTCCACTTGAAGGAATCATAGACGTGATAAGCAAGAAATGGGCACTTTTAATCATCAATGCTATCGGCAATTATGGCAACCTTAGATTCAACAGACTTATGGAAGAACTTCAGGGCATAAGCCCCAAGACACTCGCGGACACGTTAAAGCAACTTCTAAACGAAGGGCTGCTTACGAGAGAATCATTCGCAGAGATCCCACCTCGCGTAGAATACTCGTTGACAAAGGATGGAGAAGGACTCAGAGAAGCCATAATTCCAATCCTAAAGTGGGCTGCAACAAGGAAAAGCTCGAATAGAAGGAAATGCTCTGCAATGTACAGGAAAATCCCTGCACACAGAATGAAAAACCCATGATTCTCAGAAGACTCTGAATGAGAGCCCAAAACTGCTCGCACCGCCCGAAGATTAACACTCTAAGTGGTACGCACTACTGTGTGCTTATTCCCAAACGGTAAGTCCACACACGCTTTTTTACCGAACGGTCTATTTTTTTCTCTGTAAAGCGGAATTGTAAAATTTAAGCTTAAGTCCAAACCTATATGGCCCCGCCAAAAGCCTTCTTTCGCAAAAATAACCAACTTTGGTTGACTATTCACGGAAATAGATTCAAAACGTTTTCGCCGCCTTCAAAGTGACGATGAGCAACTGTAGTTTCAGAGGAAGCGTATCAAATCATAAGGGAAAATAAACAGGATGAATGCGATAATGACCGAAATTAAGATTGCGAGAGCTGTTTCAGAGATCTTGGGTGGGCATTTTACAGGGAAAACAAAAGGCACGTGCCGCTTGTACTCGAGATAATCTTTTCCATGTTTCTTCTCAAGATGCCACTCTTCATAGCGTGCAAGAGCGATGTATCCTATGATCTGTGCTAACCACATCAGTATAGGCTGGGGTGCAGGCGACAGGGTCATAACCATTATCGTCAATCCCAGCGTCATCACTATTATCCCTGAATATTGAGGGTGCCTGACAACAGAGTAAAGTCCTATTTTCACCAGCGCCCTACGTCTTATATAGCCCCAGAGAAGTTGAGTTCCAGCTAGCAAGAGGATAGTGAATCCGGCGAATGCAATGACGCGACCAACCATGAACTCCTTTGAAAAAAGCAGCACATTGATGTCTCGCTGTAGATTAGGATTACCCATTCCAAGCGAGACGATGTAGGCAAATAATGGGATAAACATAATGCTGATGCAGTAGCCGCCATAAATGATGTTTTGCAGTGCAAACAGTAACGCCGTTAGCACCGCCTCGAAAAAGTGCCTGATTTTAGGACTTCTCATCCTCATCTGCTTCTTAGTAAACTGCTAGACACTACTGCTCCATATAATTCCATTGTTTAGAACACTTAGCGCGCACAAGTGTTAGCGTGCGCTGTGCATTTCACCCGGTCATCGCAAGGCTTAAGTGATTGTCAGCATCTAAATGCTTACAGGGAGAATCGTGGCTCTAAGCGATGGTTACCTGACTCCTAAGCAATTAAAGATCTGGGACCAGAAAAGAAGAGGTTCATTAGAGGCACGAATAGCCCGAGAATTGGACGTGACCCGCCAAACAGTCCACAAAGCCGCGAACGTAGCGGATAGCAAGGTCTCGCAAGCACTCATGGAAACAGCTAGACTGAACAAGATGAAAGTGAAGGCAGTAGATCCCGCAATCGGAATTCTTTCCGGCTTCAGCTCCGAATTCAAGACACCGGCCATAATCACTTTTTCCGCAAGGAACGGAGTTCAAGTCTGGTACAAACACGAAGGCGACTGCGCCAATTGCGATCACCTCGAGAATTGCAGAAAAACACTGCTCGCCGAGATGGAAGAACGAAACATTCAACCCCCCGAGAATCTTGAATCAATTTCCCCCAGCAAGATCGCTGAACTCCTCTTTCATAAAATCACAGGAGAGTGAAAGAAGGTGGGAGTCCGTGAAAAACTGTGGTATTACTGTCCGAAGCCGATAAAGCGGACAGGACCTTACATTGTGAGAGCGTTCCTGCGATTTGAGAAAGAAATGGTTTCAGACAAGTTCATGAAGTGGCTGGCAATATCACTCTATTTTGCCTTCCTTCTGTTCACCTGGCTAGACTATTCTGTCAAACTGACTGGCTATACCACCTTGGAAAGCGCGTTACTTTACACTCTGATAGCTCCAGTCTTGACTTTTACTGGTTTCAAGATACGCCAAATAAGAAGTCTCAAATTCTGGCAAATACTATGGATAGTCTTCGGAGCAGCCGTTTTTGGCTTTGCCATATTTGCGGTAATAACGTTTCTGTTGAACCGTGTCTTTTCCCTGCCAGCTTGGGCAGAGACGCCTAGTGCGTTCTTAACATTTGTCGTCTCATATATGATAGGGACTTACGTAGGATACCGATTTGGCAAAAGAAGAGGGTTCAGACCGCTAATCTTCTAAGCGTTCCAGTATGAGTTCTTGGTTCTTGGAGAAAGGAGATCGGAAGTCGAATTTCGCATTGCGGAGACACCCCATGCGCTAATATTGCGTGAAGGATAGTTCATGAGCAATTACGTTTGTCTGAAATTGTTGCTAAATATACTGTGGCGATAACATGCTTTGATGCATTTTCCGCATACCTCGCCTTTCAAACCAAGTTGCGCGATATACCTTCTGCAGTTTTCCCGATAGTTTTCTAGCTCATCCTTGTTTCTCAGAAATGAACACACTTCAACGCAAGCCTCGCAGTTTCTGCAGGAGACTTTGACTTTTCTTGCATGGATTAGCGGGAGACTCGTTATTACGGATGCAAATCGCAGAGCGCAACCGAATTTCTCATTAATGACAAGTTCATTTTTGCCCCGCCATCCTAAGCCGGCGTTTTCAGCTATGACTCTGTGAGAGACAGTCATTTCATAATAGTCTTCAACATTCTTCACAGCGATTCCTTCGACAGTTGCAGGTATCAATACACCCTCAAAGTAAGCTGAGATGTCTGTGGAAACAGCGTTCAAGAGGCTGTTAAGCTTATGATACTCCCTTGCGTACGTGTTCCACGCATGTTTGTCTGCGGTACCATTGCTCAATCTGACATCAATACAATCAATTGCATGCTCAGGATAAGCTATCCCTATGCAAATTATTGATCCATTCTCCCGAAGATCTTGGAAACGAGCGCTGCAGATATCCTCCAATTTCCTTCTTTGAATGGGCATCAACTCATCACAGACCTTCTTGAAATCAGCAACTCCAATAACTCCATCGTAGCCTACCTCCGCTAGTTTCTCGCCAAAAAAGACCTCAAGTCTCTGAGAATTATGTGCACTTTCCACGTATTCATATTCTACCAAAAGAACTATAACTTTTTCTTCTGAAAACAGCATTAATCGCGTCGAAATTCCAGCGCCTTCCAGAACATCACTGAACTGAGAGTTTGAACGCCGTCCTGACTAGGGTTTGATGGTATGTCGGGAGAGACTTGAACTCTCGGAAGAAAAGCTGAGTTCGGCCATGAACAACTTCTAGCCTGTCTGTGAAATTTAGACGTAAGTCTAAACCTAACCGGCCCCACCAAAAGCCATTTTGGCAAAAAAGGCTACTCTTAGGAGTCATACAGAAAAATACTCGTGAAACGAGCTAGATTTGGCTGGCTCTTTCGCTAAACGGACGAGAACTCGAGATCTTTAGCCAGAAAAATCCGAACAGGAATTCGAGTTTTCTATTTACTCCCTTACTTGAAATTCAGCCCACAGCGGATAGTGATCAGAGATACGATACGACAATTGTGACTTTGTCAGGTTAAGCGATTTCAAAGCCACCTTGGTAAAATCAAAGGTTCCTCCTCTCGAATACTTCAGCGACAGAGCAGGAGTGTTATCGTCTCCTGTGAACCAGGCGACTTGGTCGTAGAACTTGTCCGTATCCGGCTTATTCGGGTTGCTGAAGATTGTTCGAGGAATTTTGTCTAAATCCTCAGGAACGTGTAGTCCAGTGGATGTGAAGGCATCATATAACTCGTCCCCTTTTCGATCGATGTTGAAGTCGCCGAGGGTGATCAGGTTATGATCCCACTCGTTAATGTCTTTAGCCCACTCGGCAAGCCACGCCGCAATTGCCTTGAGTTCAAGAATGCGCTCTTCAGTCCCTTTTCCGTAAATGGCATGCAGCGTAACAAGAATGAAGGTCTTTCCTGCTGACCTGAAACTGACCGCGTAGGGTGTGCGTGCAAATTGTTTGTTGAGGGCGTCTGGGCCGATCTTGTCCAGTTGCTCTTTCGGGACAACGAGTTCACAAGCCAGTCCTGAAATTCGCACCTTACGAGTGTCAAACACAAACGCCATGCGTTCGTCGTTGCCTGGCGCGCCTCTAGTTACGTCTGTCAAGATGAGTCCCCAATCAGGTCCAAGCACTTTGAGCATGTGGCGTAGACATTTGAGGCTACCTTTCACCTCTTGAAGCGCAATCACGTCGAAACGAGAGACAATTTCGGCGATACAGCGTAGGGCATGCAAGTCTCGTTTTGGGCTATCTTTTTCTTGGGCCTTCCAACTTTCAGTCAGGTCGCCAAATTCTCGTAAATTCCACGTAGCGATTAGCAAGTTGCGGTCAGGGATCTTGGCAGGAACGTCTTTGTCAAGTGCGATGCACAACATGTTTAATTCGTCTTTAATCTCCTTAGGCGGCTCCTCAGTGATCTCGGGAATTAAACATCCCTCCCACCACTATGGCATAAATCGCCATGAGTATATAAGATTATGCAGCTACCCACCCCACAGAACTTTTCTACATCATGTTTCGCAACCTATACGCGAAGCTACAGTATCACTTGATTATTTCAGAGAAGATCTTAGCATGTCACTTTTTGTGAACTACTAGGGACCATAATACATTGTGGTGTTTATCAGAATCGTGATTTCTTCTTTTGACAAGAGACCCAGAAGCGTTTCTTTATAGACCTTCACGCGCAAACCAAGATCAACTTCGTATGCTCCTGTCCGAAAAGACGCTCGAAGAGCGCCCAACGGTCAACCTCTCTGCAGCCTCTTAGTTCTCTCCGTGCACAAAAATTTAATTCCCTATTCTGACTATAGGAGTGTGGTGATCGTGTTGAGCATGGGTAGTAATAAGAAGAAACCAATGACTAAAAAGGAAAGAGAAGAGAAAAGAAAAAAGCACAAGGAAAAACGCCTAAAGAAGTAGTTTCAGTAGTTGTGCACTATCCATTCTTGGAGAGCTCCTCGAGCTCAACCAAGCCTACCTCTTTTCAATCTCTCAGTTCTTTGAAACCTCTCTACCACGATTTCACTGTTCAACCACTACACTGATTCACACATTTTTCAATCAAGGTTCCTAAATTAGTTTCTAGAATTCTAATTTCCAAAAGGACAGAAGAGATAAATTCTCTAGGGTTTTTTCTTGATTAGGACCTAGAAATTAGAAAATTCTCTATTCTGAGAAATTTCAATGTGCAGTATTTACAGGTCCGTGGGTTATGTGCACCGAGGTATGAAAGAACGATACCTACTCAAGTGATTTGAAAAAAGAAAATAGAAACTGGGAGAAAACCAATCTTAGATTAGAGCTGTTAGCTTGATCTAAAATCGACTTCTTCTTGGGGGTGCTCTCTTCGAGTAACACTCTCGGCAGTATACAGGTCTGCTACCATCAGGCTTGAATGGTACTTCACATTCCTTCCCGCAATCAGCGCAAACTGCCTTGTGCATCTCTTTTCTCTCATACGTCAACTCTCTCAACTCCTTTACGGTTGCTGTGCAGAAATCGCTTCTTACACGCTTTGTCTAGCTTTCACACCGCTGCTTATAAACAGCACGTCCAAAATCATAAAGTTCATGCTTATAGAAATCAAATTCGAGATCAATAGGAACATTCAAAAGTTTTTTTGTGACCCACGATTCATCTTCAACTCCTCAAAGTCAATACGCTCTTCAAACTTGATACTGGCACATTTCACAATCCTAGTGCACACTGTCTTTTCTGCTGGCAAGCTTGAAATACAGCTTGATTTATTAACATTTTATATAATGGACTCGTTTAAATCGAGGATGAGAATGAATGAGGGCAAAGAATGAAGAAAAAACTGTAATCTCTACGATTCTTCAAGATAATGCGAAAACCTCTTCAAAACGCTTAGATTCGTCTTGTGGTTTATTGGCGCGGGGTGTGGGATTTGAACCACGGGTTAAACCTGAGCTTCTGAGCAAGAGAGTCATGGCTTTTCTTGTTTCTAAAGGTGTTTCAAGTCTTAGAGACGTCTATGACGCTCTAGAAGAAGAGCCGAATCGTGTTGATGAATGCTTACGACGCCTATGGAAGAGAGGTTTCATTCTAAGAACCAGAGAGTCTTCATTTGACTTTGAAACTAGTCATAAAGGGAGAGCAGGTATTACAGGCTACACTAGAGCGATCAACCACTATGGAGTCAATAATGGTAATGAGTTGCCTGCAAACTTCGTCAAGTATGATGAGAGAAAGAAAGATGGCAGAAGCAGAGATGTAGAAAGCAAAGCCTATGGAATATTAAATTATCTAATAAATAATAAAGAAAAGGCGTTCTACAGCAACGACATTGTCAAAGAGCTGAAAGTGAAATCTTGCGACATTATGGCTAACGTGAGACGCTTTGAAAAGAAAGGCTTGGTCTATGTAAGAGGGTATCAGACTCATGATGGCCGCAGCCCATTCCGCAAAGGCTTCCTTCTCACATTCATTGATCAAGACAAACCAAGAGACACTGCAATCAGAGAGGCGTTTGAAAGAACGGACAAGATGCTGTTGGAGAACCCGACAAGCAACACGATCCATGAACGCGTTAGGTTGATTAGAGATCAACTGCTCACAACAAACGAGATTCTCTCACTGTCTTATTTCAAGAGCATTCTTCATTGTGATGTTGACAGCGCAAAGAGAGCTTTGAGAAGAGCAAGACAACTCTACTCTGACATTGAGCAAGCCAAGATCTTTGACAGGTTCACTTACTACTATCTGAAATCAATGAAACCTGAAGACTTGAAAGCAAACATTGAGATGAAGAAAAACTACATCAGAGTAAGATTTGGAAGAGACAACAGGATTGGTCACAACTGGGAAGCATGTGCCGAATGGTTCATTGACAAGTTCACTGAAGGAGCAGAATTTGTCAGCCAAAATCATAGAAAGAATATGGATTCAAGGAGAATCACACTTCATCTTCTAAAGCAAGTCGGAGACAGAAAACAAAATGCAGAGGTTGACAGAGTCTGGAAAGTCACACCTGGGTTGTTTAGTCCAACGGTAACCTATGTGCTGGAATGCAAGTGGAGCATTGTCACAAGAAAGACTTTGGATGATTTTCTTGATGTTTTGAAATGGAGTACAGATTTCGGAGTTGACACTGAGAGTGGAAGAGAGCTGAAGAAAGGTGTTGTTCCTGTATTTGCTGCTGGAACGTACAATCCGAGAGAAAAAGTGCTAGTAAATGCCGAGAAGATTACAGTGGCCCAGCATGCGAACAGAATGAATATAAAGTTACTGAGACCCGCGGATTTCAATGAGAAGTTGAGAGATCACGGAATCGACAAGAGACTAACGACTCAGAGGATGTGTAGAATATGCAGAGATGAAAGAGAGATTAGAGAGTTGCTAAATAGCATTTGGAAAGAACCTCAGAAAGCACAAGAGCATCTGACTCAGATTTCACAAATGAACGACAATGTTTTCCTGTTCGAGAAATTGCTTAACACCTGATACGGCAATCTAATATTAAAATCTTATAAATTAGGTCTTCACAGATTAGAGTTCACTCTCCTGCTTGGCTGCAACCTCCAAAGGTGATAAAAGGAATGGCTGGGATTGACTGGGTTTCTCTTCTGCCTGTCATAACAAGAATCGTAGCCCCGAGAGTACTCGATGTAATTTCGAGTCGCTTGAAATCAACTCCAGAATCCGAGAGGGGTAGGCTTCGAAAGATGCTTGAGAATCTGAGAAACGAAGTCAGCAGGTTGGCTGGCAATTCAAGAAATATGAGCAAAAGCGAATTGGTTGAAAGAATCCGCGAAATGCAAGATCAAGTTTACTCTGATGACTATCAAGAGGCAATGAGACCAGACGCTGCAGGTGTGGTTCTAGAGTCATTGGAAGAGGCCATTGAGGGAAAGAAGACAGCTATACCTGAAATTCTTGAAGACTTGAGAACTCTCTTGAATACATGGCTCCATGATCTGAGGTTTACTGGTTCCTTGCCAGAAGCGTGAAGACCGGCAACAGATGCGCGCGCGCTATAGATTCGATGTACTATACCGGATCAGTTGTATTAAGAATAACTGCTTGCATGAATTTCTGAAGTGCTTCAGTATCGCCACTTTTGAGAATGTCATAATATCTTTGAACACCAGCCTTGAAATCTTGGAAGTACTGCTCAATTGAAATGCTGATGTGATCAATTTCACTCGTGTACACAATGCCAGAAGCATCGCTGCGCGTAAACTTCACTGCGATCATAGCACGACCTTTGACAAAATACTGATGAACCAACCCGCACCTTACTCTTTTGTACAAATCGATTTGTTTGTGAAGATCAACGTAATGTGCGCCTAGGAATGGTAGAAACGCTTCATAATTCTTCCTAGACCACTTAGGATTTCTGAGTTGCCCTGTTACGAGCCCTCCCATGACTTCAGCATAAACTGACAAACCCAAAGCTACCAAGAAATTCGCCTTTGCCAAATCGATAGTCTGCCGAATATCATGATACATAAACCCAAAAACAAACTCTCCAAAATAAAGTTCGACGAAATCTAGCGTGCTCACAATAACCACTATTCTCCGTTGTTTGCCAATTAGACTATTCGATCAGGTGGATTATATATTATTGAAAACTGTTAGAGCAGAGAGACCGAAGTAGACAAAGAGGTTGGAGAGAAATCTTCGATATGTCCATTGCGTGCGGTCAAGTCTCTATTTTCCACCTTGTAAGCCAAAGAAAGTTACGGTGACTTCTTTTTTCTTTTGGGAAATTAGAAACTAGAAGACAAGCACGTGCACTTCACTTCAATCTGCTTTTCCAGAGAATTACCTGCCGGAGCCTTTCAACTGGATCGGTGTAATAGAAGATAAGATCCTTGACGGCGCTCTCGCCACCCTTTTCAAGCCACCATTTCCTCGTTTTGGATACTTCTATGTCATATTCTAAGGGGTCATTGTCAAAGAACCAGGGGTCTCTTGATATTGCATCTAATTCCTTCGCATGTTTATCATATTCATCATATTTTCCTTTTGGATAGTACTTCCTGAAATGCGTAACCATTTTGGAAAGAAACAGAAATTGTAGTCTGCACAAATACAGAAGTATCAGTTCTGAATGTACCTCTATGTCTTTGTAAGAAAAGCCAAAAACGAATTCACTTGGTCTCGTTCTAATGATCCGTTTGTTAGGGTGCAAGAAACTGCTAAAGAAGTTGTAGTGCACAGTTATTCGTTCAATCTGATCTTCTTTGATGAGTTTGTTCAACCTTAGATTCTTGATTATACTTTCAATATAGAAGTACTTATGATAGAGAACCTTTTGTTCTTCGAGCCTCTCTCTCAACACATCACGGGTTTTCTTAGGTTCCTTCAATGAGAAAGATGGAAGATTCGATAGAAATCGTGTTTCTGGGTCGTAGTCCTCGAATGCAAAAACGTACCATGGTATTATGCGAGCAGCTTCTTTAGGGTCACGTGAACTAAGTCCTTTCCACTCGTAGGTGACCCTGACGACATCTTCGGCTTTTCCCTTTTGGATGTCTATTACGTCTTTGTATTGAGGAAGACGAGACTCTTTTTCCTTTGTCCATTTCTCAAATGTTGTGTCTCGTGCTTGAATCTTCGTATTACTAGAATTTGGTATGATATGAAATATACGAGTGAAGTGGTAGACTTCTCCTTCCAACATGAGCCATAGATAGAGAAAAGTTTCAAGGACATGCCTCAGAAGAATATAGCAATCTTCAAATTTGTTTTTTTCAAGAAGTGTGGCAATAGATTCCATACAGTCGAATTCTGAGGTCAGAATGTCAAGCATCAAACCATCCGAGCTAACTGTAGTGTCGGAATTTGCGAAAAAATCCTTATGAATATTGCTTTCAATGGCAAAGCTCTTCTTGACCAAATCCAGCTTCTCCATGATTACATCACGACTCTGCCTACCGTGAGTGTTAGTCCTCACGCTTCTTCAGTTGTATGACGTCACGTTTCACATGAAGATAACGCACAAGCTTTCTCGGGCCATTCAGCTTCACATAGACTGGTTTCCAATGCTCGTTGGCTAGTTTCCTCACATGACGTCCATCTTCATCTATCATGAGGAAGTGGGCAGATTTACCTCTTCGCGAATATTCTTCGATTTTGTCCAGATCACTCTCGATGCTTCCTGATCCTGCCGCCTCTCTCTTTGTACTGAAGACCACAGGTTTGCTAACCCCAGGATAATCAGGCTCGAGTTTCAACTCGACAAGCACTTCATCGTCACCAAGCACTAAGTCCACTTTTCCATGTTTGCTGAAAACCGACTTCTCAGCGTAAAGCTTCAAAGGCCGTGGAAAATCTCTCTCTTCCATAAGTTTGCGACATTCATAGAACAAATTCGCTTGCAAATCTCTTTCAGAAAAAAACTGAATCTTATTGTCAGAGTAGTCCTTCAGAACATTCGAGAGAGCATCTTCAAACAATTTGTTATGATCCATGGTCATACACAAACAAAGGTTTCTAATTTCTACTTTATAAATTAAGGAAAATCTTGGAAACTTAATTTTTTCTTCTTCAGGAAAGTTAGAAACTGGAAAGCTCTTTATGAACTGACTTGCTGCATTCTACTTTGTGTTCGCACTTCATGCATTTGTTTGGGTTGCTCGTCATAATTGCTTCTCTTGTTTTCTTCCAGAATTCAGTAGCCCAGTCCAGGTCTTTCTCAGCTTCTGTTTGGTTGAACTTGTGAAGGTGTACTGCAGCATTCTCAATGTCTAATATCGCTTCTTTCGGTCCATTCTTAATTACTGCATCAATTACTTTTCGCTTCAGTTCTTTATCATGTCTTGCTCTTGGATCGGCAATGACGACTGCATAGAACAATCGGCTTGTGTCAAATCCCATGTTGTTCAAGAGAATCCCGTAGGTCCTAGCCTGCACGTGATGTGTTCTGTAGGCCGTTCCACTCTTGCTGAACTTATACTCAAAGACGATTATGGGATATCCGTTTTGGAAGAGAACAGAATCTGGCCTACCGACTAGAACCACGTCTTTGTATTTTGCTAGAAGAAGCATCTCCAAAGCGAGAGTCAGCTTTTTTCCATAGATTTTCTTCCAAAGCTCTTGCCTCTCAATCTTCACTGAATCCTCAAGCAGCTTTTCATGACCTTCAGTTCCAATGGACTTTTCTTCAGTTTCAACCTCGCCGTAAAGGTACTGCATTTCAACCTTCTTCTCGCAAAAATACTGTTGAGCGATATCGCTTGCAAGAATGAATGATCTATCAAACCTGAGATTGTTTTCGCCTTTCTTTTGCTTCTCTACAATTTCCTTCGCTAGAGAGTCGAATCTTGCAAGTTGACGCTGCCATCTGTTCATGTTGCAATCTATACTTCTAAAGAATGTTCGAACAAATTATAAGTATCGCAATCGATCGGACACGCCAAAAAGAGCAAGAAATGCAGAATAAGTGCATTGGCTATTCCAATGGTTCTTCAAACCAGTCGAGTTTTTCTACTAAAAGCTTTTCGTGCGTATACGAAGACGTGGCGCGCGCAAATTGTTCTGCGCGTGCTCTGAACTTCCAGTCATTGATCTCAGCAAGTTCTATCATCTCAAATCAGTTGCGCTTCTCTGTTGTTTACCTGAAGTCCGAGGTTACTGTTGAGCAAGAAATAGGAATGTTATACTAGTAAAAGCGCATAGAGTTGAGTGACAGCCAGTGAGAGAGACGGAGTCAAGATGCCCGAGAACAAAATACTTTTTAGAGGTATTGTGTCAAATGTGGATTCATCAGTCCTAGATGTCAAATTAGACAATGGGTTTAGTTTTGAAGCCGTGCCCTATGATGAAGCACACACTTTTTTTGAAGCCGTAGAACCATCACCGCTATTCTTGGCCAAACTTGTCCTTCAATTCAAGTGTATCGAATCTGCCGGAAGAGAGCTGTATAGCATCAACAATACCTTCGAACTGGGTTTGGAAAAAGACCTCATGAAACAGATTGATATATTAGAGGAAAAACTCGTTCATAGATACTTGATTCCTCAACTTGGACTAATGAGGCTGTTCAAGAGTGGAAACATCTTCATGCCGATATACTATTTTTATGCGATCAAAGATCGGAGAGCAGAGTTATTGTTGAGTGCCGAAAGGACTCTATACGTGTTGCCCGAACCTTATAGATTGGAAACCACAGAACTGACAAATCTCCACAAATTCATGCGGAACACTAACCTTCCATTTGCAGATTCAGCTTTGCAACTGGCGTTTGAGTGTTTTGAATTGTCTTACGAAACCCAAGATGCAAACCTATCGTATTTGGCATTGATGTCAGCTCTGGAATCCTTGTTGAACCCGGGCTATCAGGAACTCAGATACACCATATCTCGAAATGCTGCTGTACTTCTGGGTGAGAATAATGATAAGTCTAAGCTTGTTTACGAGGATGTCAAAGATCTTTATTACAAGCGATCGAGGATAGTGCATCAAGGAGAACTCAAACTCATTTCGAGTGATGATCTGTTCAAATTGCGACATTATGTTAGGGAATCGATCAAAGAAATGTACAGATTGGGGACAGGCAAAAAGGAGATTCTTGCAGTGCTCAATGCAAGTGGTTTTGGGGAAAGAAGGCGCTTTCTGAGCGCGCACTAGTTTGGGATTTTGATCCTAAGTCGTCAAGGTGTACATGTACTGCAGACGCTTTCTTTCAGGGTTCGTTGTTATCGTTATCTTGCCTGTCTTCTCCATCTTCCGCGCGAACCGGTGCATGACTGGAAACCTCTGCTGTGGCTTCGTGTCTGCCGAGATGAAGTATGGCCACAACTGAGATGTCGTGACGTTTTTGCCTCCAAGCTCACGCATTGCTTTCATGAAGTTCTCTTCGTTCAGCTCAACTAGCGGACGTTGTTGATTTCGCTGGTCACCTACTGCCGTCTTGTGCTTCGATTCTGGATTCTGCTTCTTCAGCGTTGTCTTCATGTCGCCGGTTGCCTCTTTAGCCTTCGGTTTCGACTTGGGGTTTGAGCCAATGACCTTCAGCTCTCCGTTCTTCAGTTTTTCGGTGACAACCTCAACATCTGTCGGATTTGGATTTTCGACCACGTTTTCACCTCCATTCAATAAACAGAGAACAAATCACTAACCAAATTATTAAACGGTCTGTAGTCTGAACCACTGAGACGCAATCTAGCGCGCATGCCTGTTCCGAAAATGGTCAAAAATGGTCTTAATTCCGTTTTGGACGTTTCTGCTGTATTCGAGCAAGACAGATACCCAAGAAAATCAAGAACAGATATGAAGCCAATACGGTCCTTAAATCCTGAAAGGCGAATAAAAACCATTTTTGGCCAATTTAGGAACACACATGCGCGCTAAGGGATGTTGGTTGCATTTTTTTCTCAGTTTAATCACTAGCAATGTTAGGCCAAAGAAGAACAGTAGAAACATGATCAACGGGAATTCAGGTATTATCATTATCGTATGGTTTTCCCCATGGCTGCTGTACATGAAGTGCAGGAAAGAATGCGTTGTATTTTGTGTTAGTTCGAAGTTGTAGATTTGTTCACCTTCACACCACACCTGAAAATCCTCTGGTAGGATTTCACTTGGAACAGCGATTTTGTAGAAGCAGGCTTCATTCGGAACATCAATTACGTTGAAACAAATGTTACCATTCTCATCCAGCTGGCAACTCGATATCGTTGAATTACTCGCTATCGCGACATCATAATTTCTGCCTTCCCATGAGACTTCAAAGGACTCAGGTATTGTGATACTAGTCACTGTCAAGGTCGAATTTTGTTGTTCAGTTAGTGCAATCCCTGTGCTTAAGAACCCAGTTCCTGTTTGCAAAGTGATATCCATTCTGAATATCCCCTTAGGCAATATTTTTTCGAGATGATCGAAGATCATTATCCCAAAACCATTGACAACACTGGTTGGCATGCTTACTAGAATTGAACCAACGGCGACTGTAAGTCCTAGCAGAGCAACACCTTCATTTAGAATAGCACTTATTTGTAGAGTGCTTGTTTCAGGTATTCTTATGTAGGTTGTATCAAACCTGTAGGTGTCAATTCCGATTTCAGAGTAAAGCTTGGTGTTAGTGGCCAATGATGATATGGCTATTTGTCTTTTCAGCAATTCTTCCAGTGCTTCTCTTTTAAGATGATTTATTCGTTCTCTGAGTGCTTTGTTCCACTGTTCTAATAGCTTTGCCGGATCCCCAACTCCAAAGATTTTTGTCGAAGATTCCACTGTCTGGAAGTTGTCACCGCTGACTTTCACTTTTACGTGAAGTTCAACGATGGTTATCAGTACATCCATCCAGATGTTATTGTTGTCCTTGTTCCTATAGCTAACTTTCCCGACGAGTACACTCATGTACTTGATTGGAATATTCAGTTGAACAGATTTTTTATCCATTGTATCTACTGTTCCTACCGTGCTTGTCACTGAGTATGTCGGAAAAGAGTAGAACGGGATTGCTAAGTCTTTAGGGAATACTAAATCTTGAAACTTGTCTTTGTCATTAAAACTGATGAGAACGACGAAACCATCGATATCGGCATTTACGATCACGTTTTCAGCTCTTGTATTTCCCGTGTTTCTAACATCTATGTTCATGAGTGCGTTGCCAAAATCTTCTTCACCGGGTTTACCGTTGTTCTTGGCATCTATAACGTACTGTTTCGCTCCAGGAATGTCGAATGGTACATTGAGGTTAGTGTACCATTTCTCTTTATCGAATATCGTTAATTCCATGTTTGTCTGCGGCTGTTCAGTTTCTTGAAAGACAGAGATGTCATCAAAATATACTTCTTGATCCTCATAACCACCTTCAACGCGTACATCAAAGCAGTTTATGGGTCCATACTCTGATCTACCAGGCTCTTCTTTGAGTCCTGATTTCTTCAGGACGTTATCTATCCAGACACTGAACTCGTATGTGTTCTTATTCGTGATCACTGTAATGTTGTACCACCTCATGGCTTCTGATTCTTGTAGCCAAACTCCAATTCGTCTTTCAAAGAAATCATCATATGCTGCAGCCTCTATTTTATCAGCCCAAAGCCAGATTTCGCTGAAACCTACGTGATATTGTGTATTGGCAAAAGCAATTGTGACTCTAGCCTCCCACAATGAAGCCATCATCACGTAGACTTGATATCCAATGTAGTCACCGCTGATTTCGATTTCTCTAGTAAGCATAACTCCTGAACCACCACCATGCGACCATAGCTGCAAAGACTTTGATGGGCTAACGCTAAACGAGTCCACTATGCATTGTTTTTCGGAGTATTCAGGTGAGACAAGATAAAGATCCCAATCTTTTGTGGTTTGGAATTTACCGAGAGGGTAACTCTCGAAATTTTCATAGAGAATATCTGATCGAGTTGACAAAAATTGGGGTTCCGAGTTCATTGCGGATGTCGTTCCTACCCGTGTTTTGAACGGTGCTTTGAATGCTGCTGTTGATAGTAGTATCATCGCAGTCAACACTATTGCAATTTTCTTCAATTCATTTTTTCCTCCATTCTTTTTCAGTTCATGATTATAGATACTGGGTATCAGTGCTCTGTTCTTCAAGCGCTATCATTTCATGACAACACTCCACTCATTGCTTAGACAGGGAAGCCGCGGTGGTAATGCGGGACACTAAGTCTTTCGCAACATCAAACAGCTCATGTGCCACTTGCGCGTAGCTCACGTCCAGTTTCTTTTCCCAGCCCTCAACGTATGAAGAACACCGTTGCATTCCAGATTCCACAATGCCAAACTGACCCTCATTTCGCTTTTCGAACCTTATCAATATCTCTGGTCTAAACTCTCGGAAGGCCAACACTAGCTTGCTTTGAAATAGCGAAAGCACTCTGTCTGCAAGGTTCTGATCCTTTTCCATTTGCTCGAACCCTGGGACGTTTTGTCCTTTGAACTTCAACACGGCGGCGCGTCTGCTGGAAAACCACCCTTCCATTTTCGCTGAGATAGATGCTTCTCCATACTTTGCCTGTGGTACGCGAAAGAGACACCGGATCTTCGCCCATTGGTCGTACTCTCCGATTGTTATCAGTTCTATAGGGCAGTTCTTGAGCAAAATGGCCCCTCCTGTGCCTTTCCGCCATCCAAGTCCTATTGCAGCTGCTAGTACGCCTCCTATGGCGGTCGAAGCGCCTGCCAGCCGGCTACTCGTGGCACTAGGTATTTCTGCGTCAACCACTAGGTTAGAGTCTTCTCGATTCAGTCTTATGACGTCACTGAAGAATTTTGCGAAATTTATGTAGGAGATGCCACTGATCCCACGAAACTTGTAGTCGCTAAGCGCGAGTGCCACTTTCGCTTGACCTGACGTTCCTTTTTCAAGCAAATCAGATTCCAACATTTTCCTCAACCTCCTTCTCTTTTATTATTGCTGTGTGTTACACAGCTACACATAGTTACAACGGTTTAGCATTTAAGTGTTTCTATGTGTTACACATCTACACAAAAGCTCACGCCAAAACCTTCGCCGAAACATCAACCGCCTATGATGGTTGCTCTGGACGCCGAGTCAAGTGGTATTGTGTTACACAACAACACATAAATAACTGAATGCCCACTGTGAGCTTGTGACCCCAAACAACGTGAAATGCATGGAAGAAGAAAAGACGCTTCAAGCAATGCTAAGGGTCTTAGGCAACATAAGTGAAAAACTAGACAGAATATCGCAGACGGAGAATCTCATCCTCGAGTATCTGAACAAGCCGAAAACAGAGAAACTGAATGAGTTGATGCCAATTGATGTGGACGCATTGCTGAGACTACCCGACCACCTCAGAAGAAGTGTGCAGACATTGATGGAACTCAAGTGCGCCACAGCAGAGGATATATCTGCACAGACTGGCCGCACACGCGCTGCTGAGAGCGACTACATGAACCAGCTCATGAAAATGGGCTACGTAAAGAAGGAAAGAAGAGGACGGACAGTTTTCTTCCGCGTGGAGTAGTGGGCGGTCCGCGTGCTGTTGGAGCCTACAGGGTCAACCATTCCCTCACCTGATCGACAGCTGTCGTTCCTCCGTTGCCCTTTCGGCTCTAACAAAGGATACTATACTTGGAAGGTATTCATCAATCAGCATCCGGGTCTGTTCATCTGACTTTCGCCTAAGAATACTTATTTCTTCTCGGAAGGCCTCTTCGGATATCTTCTCGTGAACCCAGCTTCTGGTAAGCTTAATCAGTTTGCCGTAGGTCTTTTCGCTCCTCTTTGTGATGTAACTCAGAATCAGATAGGAACCTCCAAGAGTTAACGGAATGAGAAAGACGATCGCCCAGAACCACCATCTGAGCCACATGGGGATGGAGAGAACCGTGATTTTCACGATACTGGTGTTCCAGTTCCCTCTGAGATCTGTCACTTTGAGTTCTACCGAATACTCTCCAACGTTCCTGAATTTGTACGACGGATTCATGCCATTTAGAGTTTGGGGTGTCTGATCCATGAATGTCCAGATGTAGGTAAGTTCACTTGTGTTGGCGACATTGTCTTTGGATGCTGAGCCGTCGAAGGTAACGCTCTCTTCCTCATGGATTGTTTGGTCTGATCCGGCGTCTGCATTAGGCGCTATTGTGTCAATCGGGTTGGTTCCTTGTATGTTAACAGTTCGGGTGCTTTGATTGATTGATTGATCGATCGTCAGCAAGAACGTTGTGTGAGTTGCATTGAGGGTCACATCGTAGCTTGTCGGTTCGCCACTAACGGTTATGACCCATGATCCATTGCCCGCTGGAGAGTCAAGCAGTTCTTTTGGAACGGCGATACTGCAAAACCCAATTGTGTAGCTTGGGCCAGTAGTGTTGAAACTGAGTTGTCTCTTGGTTTGATTGAAAGAAAAACCAGCAATAGTAAACGTTGAATTAGCAGATATTCTGAAGTCCCTACCCAGAACAGATAGGTTCACAGTTTTGGGCTGGGTCCAAGGCTCAACTAGTGGGTGACTGTCCCATGTTCTGAATTCTGAGAGATTCGAATTGCCCACGTAATCAGAATAGATTATTGTGTAAGGTATGTCTCCTATTCCGTCTCCATCCAAATCATGTTCGGTGTAGTTGTTGTTGTGCCAGTAGTTGCCTTCAGCGCCGTTGTCCCAGATGATCCCACTTGAGAGAGCGGTGAGATTGTCAAAGATGTTGTTGTGAAATATGGTCGTGTTAATGCCTCCGCCGTGGATGCCACTCACTTCGTTGTTCGCTATTGTGTTAGCGGTCAAGACATTGTTCGAGCCCAACAGGTATATCCCCGCACTCGTCCAAGCGCCATGAGCGTTGTCGGTTATGCTGTTCTCTGACAAAGTGTTGTCCGATGAATCGTAGATTTTTACACCCCATATGGTATTGTTCGAGATAGCGCATCTGGTAATATTGACGTCTCTGCAGGAGTTCAGATCAATGCCGTTCAGCATATTGTTTGACAGCCTGCTCTCCACGATTTCCACGTGGTTGCAATGATACATTTCGATTCCAGCGATGAAATTGTTCGTGGAAACGATATTTTCCAGTCTTGAATTATTTGTGTTCCAGAGCAAAACCCCCATGCTATTGTTTGTCAACATTAGATTTCTCAGTGTGACATTGTTGCAGCCTATGAGATAGACGGTGCTGGCGGGAGACTCGAGAACCAAGTCTGATGAGTTGACTATGTAGGAGATCTGCCTTCCATCAACCACATTGCTGCTGTCTACGTTGATGTCGAAATCCGTGGGTGAGTGTTCGCGGAACTGCTCGACGGACCAGTATACGGCAAAGTTGTATGTGTTGCCATAGATCATGTTTTTAGAAACCGTAGTGCTTTGCGATCCCCCGAATACTACGACTCCGAAAGTATTCCTTACTACTACATTGCCAGCGATATTGCTGTTTGGAGAGCATCTAATCGAGATTCCAAACGGTCCATGTGCATGCACTCCATCAATTGAGAAGGGTGCCTCATTGTATTTTACGCTATTGTCAAGGATGCTGTTGCCTCTGGAACTGTCCAGATAAATCCCTGCTATCCCGTTGCTAGTTGCAACATTGGCATCAATGGAATTCTCGTCAGATTGATACAACTGAATTCCATAATTGCCAAGACTTACTTTGTTCCACGAGATTTCGTTCCTATAAGAAGACTCGAGATATATCCCACACTTGTCGTTTCCCAATAACGTATTTCCCAGAACCGTATTGTGCTCAGATTGGTTTAGATTGATTCCTACCAAAAACCCTGAAACCCCAAGGTTCTTCAATGTGACGTTTAATCTGTGGGAAAGATCTACGCCTATATTGCCATCGCCATGAACAAAATAGAAAGCTCCGTCAACTGTAATATTGTCTTTTTCAATAATGATCGAACTGCTGATGTTTGAAGAGAGGGTATATTGGTCACCAAACCGTTCAACAGGAGCTGAAGACGGCTCTATGGTTCCATCTGTTCGAATGTAGACAGTGTTCACCGATGCTTTGGCCAGCAAAGCAGACGAGAAAAAGCAGATGCTCGAGGCTGAAAGAAACGTCGATAGAATGATAAATGTGTGTAGAAACTTTGAGTGGGCCAATTATACGAGTCCCTGCCAAATACTTAGATCAGTCACTGGTTTAAATTGTCGACCCTTACTAGGCTATTCACCAGCAAGTTGGAGAATCTAAGAGTCGCCAAGGCTGCCATGGCTCACATTCTTGCTTCCATGATTCCGTTAGCGAATTGGAAAAGCCTCTGGGAAAACGGATGTTCAGGCTTCTCAATTGAGTACAAGGTTTGGCTTCCATCTATCAATACGTCACAGTAACAAGGAATGGCCCCAAGCACAGGAAGCCCAAAGAGCTTCTCGACCCTTTTACATAGACTAGTTTCTTGTTCGACTGTGACCTGTTCGTAAGGCCTAGCCAATGCTCTGTTCAGGATCATAACAGTCCGCCGCCCGAGTCTCTTGTGAAAATCCTCAACCAACCTACGCGTTCCTTCAACCTCCAACTCATCATGCTTTAGGACAAGTACAACTATGTCCGCAGCTGCAAGAGCATTCATCGATGAATCTTGTATCCCTGGGCTCGTATCTATTATGAGGTAGTCAAATCCGAGATCTTTCAGGATTGTCCTTTTCGCATCTAGGACTCTTCGAAAGGCTCGGGACCACCAGCCTCTATCTCTCCTTGTGCTGTCCCACATTGCTTTAGAAGATGAATCTGCAAAACCAGCCGAAAGGTTGCCGTTCTTCCCAATGTCCAAGGCTTGTATAGCGTCTTCAATGGCACATTTCCCATCGAGAAAATCATTCACGCACTTGCCCGGCAATGGTTTTGCTTGAAAAGAAAAATGCAGACTTGGTGCGCGGAAGTCAAAATCAAGTACACACACCTTTCTTCCCTTTTGGGCGCAGATCGCCGCCACATTTGCTGCAAGCGTTGTTTTGCCCGTTCCTCCCTTATAAGAATGAAAGACAACGCTCTTTCCCATGCCTATCCACCTGTACTAGATTGCAGACAAGACAAATAAGAAGATTTGCTTGGGCGCGTGCTAGCGCCCGATTAGCGCACGCATCCCTAGGGGTGACTCCGTCCAGCGCGCTTATCGCTTTTTTTCGTGCCAAAGGACGTCTCTTGGTACATCGCCCGTCCATTCAGGTATTGCACAATGGTATCCGCAATGCACACACAACAGTTCGATCCACTCTTTCGCCAAATAGGGTGAACCAATAGATGAAATATCACTCCTCCGACGTGTAAGTCCGAGCCGTGATATTGGATATAACTCACCATATCTGCCTCGCTCCTTCAATAGATGACCGCAATGTGGGCAAGGATATATGCTGAATACACCGTTTGTTTGCTTGTGTTTTCCGAGAAGCTTCATTGGCGGCTCACCATTTGCAGCCCCAAGCAGACATTGTCTTCCTGTTCATATTTAGCTTTGACTCGCGTGCACAAGCGCGCGCTCGATGCTCATTCTTTTCTGTTGATTAAGTGTGAATCCAACTCGATCTTCGCCTTTAGCTTTGGCTCGTTCCATGCGCTTGCTCGTCTCTTAGGAATAGTTGAGGATTGAAGTGAACCGGTGGGTGTCCGCATAAAACTTTGTTCATTTTGGATTTGAATTCCGAAGGGCGAAGAGTTGCCGAGGCAGTTCATTCTCAGCTCAAATGGAGACATCTCCACTGCAACGTTTTCCTCGCACAACCCCCTTTTTTTCAGGGCATGTTATTGAAGTGGTCTTCGAAGTTGTGGGGTCGGACTGCCATAGAGAACGAATGAAGCCCAAGCTACATTTTTGTCTGATACGGACTTGGCCTTGGCCATTCTCAGTGCTTCTCCAACACTGTGGCCTTCAAAAAAGTTGTCATAAAATTGGATTGATAAACTCGCAGCTGAAGCGTCATGTGTGGGCCATAATGCCCCTACATAGTTTCTCACTCCTCCATAAATGAATGAAGTTGCGAGTAGCGCGCATGCGTGTTCCTAAAATGGTCAAAAATGGTCATAATTCCATTTTGCACGTTTCTGCCGCGTTCGAGGAAAACAAGTACCTATGAAGATCAAGGACAGATATGAAGCCCAAAACCCTGCCTAAACCATGAAACCCGAATAAAAACCATTTTAGGCCAATTTCGGAACACGCATGCGCGCGCTGCTACGATGAGGATTGTGCAAACGAAGGCGATAGGCGATTACCGTACGAAGTTTATTCGTAGAATATGAGGTTTTGTTCCTCCAAGCTTCCGTGAAGCTTATGCACTGCGTCATAAACATCCTGTTCTTTCTTCGCCCCTGTGCAAACAAGGTTCCCGCTTGCGAATATCAGTATAACCACCTTAGGCTCATCCATCCTGTAGATCAACCCTGGAAACTGCTCCGGCTCATACATCGTTTTTCCAAGCGTGGAAACTGCT
>Ga0315277_10002179_pt1 | contig 27482 bp, 23 predicted proteins | sample YL17G05_15_MG_FD_203695 | JGI IMG/M metagenome (GOLD analysis project Ga0315277, IMG submission 203695) | Sediment microbial communities from Yellowstone Lake, YNP, Wyoming, USA - YL17G05_15 | ecosystem: Environmental > Aquatic > Freshwater > Lake > Sediment | place: USA: Wyoming | collected... | reverse complement strand
TTAGGACACTCTCAATCGAGATGCAAGGGATATTGGTGGATGACATGGTCACGGCTTTTGAGAACCGCACAAGGGTCTTGACGCGTATCCAACAGCCAGCTGTTCAGATCTCAGACACCGTTGAGCTCGTTGTGAAGCAAGTCAAACTTGCCTGATTAATGTTCTACCTCTATGAACTTTGGATTAGCACTATCGTGTGTCCGGCGTCTAGTCTTGCAAATCGTTAGCTTGTCCTCTTCACGATGAATCGAATACAACTCTTATTGGCCAACTTCTGGTTTATTGTCCAAGTCGTTGAATCAAACTACATGAGAAACTGACCGGCATATCATACCTATAGAAGAATCTTACACGTGGATTTTTTAATTTGGCAGTGCTTGTTTCGATGTTAAGGGAATGCCATGAGAAAGCCTAGCTCGGGTTCTTTGATCGCCATGATATTATTGGTTGCGTTTGCCCCGATCCTGTCCGTCCGAGCTGAGTTTCCATCTCCGGCGCCGAGTTTCACGTTAGCTGATATTGATGGACACAGTTTTTCACTCAGCGACTTCAGAGGAAAACCGCTGGCCTTGACTTTCATAGCTGCGAGATCGGTGTTCTGCAAGATGCAGATCATGATTTTGGTCAATGTCTCCAGAGGCCTCGGAGACAATGCCACACTTATAGTCATAGGAGCCAGCAGCGACGTGGTTCTGATTGGCGGCGACACTGACGCGCAGCTTAGCGACTTCAGAAACGACACTGGATTCAAAGGAATAGTCGCCAGAGACACGGGCACTGTAAGTAGAGACTATGGTGCCACATTCGTTCCTATGACATTCCTGATCGACACGCTTGGGAACATCCGGTACAGACACGTCGGCGTGATGGATTCAGCAGAAAATGTCATTGCGAATGAGTTGGTGTTCATACCGGAATATCCGACAACTGCGATTGTTCTGATCATCATGGTTCTGGGCACGTTCCTTGTTGCTGGCAACGCAAGACACAATTTTCGACAAAACAACGGTTACAAGAAAGTAACTAGTTGACTCGAAAGTGAACGTTAAGCCATCAGCGCGCGTTGCCGTTCATTATGCTCAACACAACATCTCGGGACTTCCTAGAGCGCCCGTCCTAGAAATGCTTGGGAGAGCGATGGGGGGCAGTCGGTTTTTGGGCATCATTCACATGTCAAATTGACATTCGCGAGAGTTCAATGCGATGCAACGCATGGCAATAAACCATATTAGATCGATTATCTAGTATGACGGCCCTTCAAAGCGTACGTCGAAAATAATTCGCCACTTGGGTGTATGTAGCAAACAGTCATAGGTAAAGGTTATATTGTGCTGATGCTATCTTGAGGTATTTGCGGGTGCAATGTGATGCAGGGTGACCGCCAAATTCAAGACCAATTCTAATCCAGCCCTCAGCGCAGATTATCGCCCGCTTGAACTTGAAAACGAAATACGCCAATTTTGGCAGGAAAATCAGATACTGAAGAGGCTGGCGGAAGCAAAGCAGAAAGACAACGCAGGTCTTCTGGGCTATGTGGAAGGACCTCCAACATTGAATGGCGTACCACACGTCGGCCATGCAAGAGGCCGCACGATGAAAGATCTTCGTTATCGATGGAAAACAATGCAAGGCTACTACATACCATTCTGGGCAGGATGGGACTGCCAAGGTTTGCCTGTCGAGTTGGAAGTAGAAAAACAGTTAGGGGTCAAGAACAAGCGGGAACTTCTCGAGAGAATTGGCGAAGAACGGTTCATACAAGAATGTAAAAAAACCATAATGAAGTATCACAAGGAATGGGTTGAAGCCGATAAAAAGCTTGGAGTCTGCATAGACCACGATAGAGCTTACTGGACATACATGGATGAGTACATCGAGAGAGAATGGAAGTATCTAAAGCGCGCGTGGGATCAAGGCCTGCTTGAAGAAGGCCACTACGTTGTAGCCTACTGTCCTGGCTGTCAAACCAGCCTGAGTAGTGCCGAGGTAGGGTACGAAGACTCCTACCGCGAGGTTGAAGACCCAAGCTTATACTTCAAATTAAAGCTCTTGAACACCAAAGGCGAGTATTTTCTCGTCTGGACAACAATGCCCTTCACAGTCATCACGGACACAATGCTCGCCGTCCGTCCGGAGGCTGAATACGCAAAAGTCAAGGTCGGTAAGGAAAAATGGATCCTAGTCGCGCAACGCGTAGAATCGGTCATGCACGAACTTGGTGTAGAAAGATACGAGATAGCCGAAACGATGACAGGCAAGAGCCTCGAGGGCACCAAATATGATTACCCATTCAAAGACTTAGTCCCTAGGCAGACAGACCTTGAAAACTCGCATCCGCTTGTACACAAAGTTATCGTTGAAGATTTCGTGGACATCGACACAGCTACTGGGGTTGTGCATCTGTCACCTGGAAACGGTGAAGAAGACTTCTTCGCCGCTCAGAAACGTGGAGTCCCTGTCTTCGCCCCGTTCGACGATGAAGTCAAGTTCACTGACGACGGCGGAGCTTTCTGCGGAGTGTTCGCTAGAGACACGGACGCGATGGTTGTTGAGGAGCTTCGCAAGAGAGATTTGCTCGTGAAGGTTGAAACCGTCAAACATGAATATCCAACATGCTGGCGTTCTCACCACAAACTTGTCTGGCTTGCAAGAAAAGAATACTTCCTCAGAACAGACAAAATAAATGTCAAGGTCCTTGAAGCCGCGGAAAAGGTCACCTACTTTTATGATGAGACCAAAAACCGTTTCATCGCGTTTCTGAAAGAGGGCAAGCCGTGGTGCATATCACGAGAACGAGTTTGGGGGGCACCTTTGCCAATATGGAAATGCGGAAAATGTCAAGAGAAAGTCGCCATAGCAAGCAAGAAGGAATTGCTAGAAAAAGCTTTGGAGAAACCACTGGGCAACTTCGAGCTTCACAAACCTTGGGTTGATCGAATAACTCTCAGATGTGAAAAATGCGGGAGCACGATGCACAGGGAAGACTTTGTGCTGGACACTTGGCACAACAGTGGGGCCTCACCGTATGCTCGATTCACAGATGAGGAATTCGCAAAGTACGTGCCAGTCGATTTCTTGACAGAAGGAGTGGACCAAACGCGAGGATGGGCAAACTCGTTGATGCTTGAGTACATAATATTGACAGGAAAGAGCGATTCACCGTACAAGGCATTCCTCTTCCAAGGCTTGGCCCAAGACGCCAAGGGGAGAAAAATGAGCAAGAGCCTTGGAAACGTGATCGAAGCCAACAGACTTTTAGAAAAGAATTCAGCGGACCTTAGCCGATTCTACATGCTTCGAAAGTGCTCACCCATAGACTTCATGAACTTCGACCTAAACGAATTGGGGCGTCGCACCTACCAAATACTATCTACTCTATACCACCTAAACAGGTTTTTCGTCCAAAATGCCGAGTTCGACAATTTTAGCCCTGAAAGAAACACTCTCGAATGGGCAAAACATGCCAAGCAAGTCAAAAACACGGATCTGTGGCTTCTCTCAAGGCTTCAAGAAATGATAGACGCCTACACCGTCAAGCTTGAAAAATCCGAGTTCAACCTAGCCCTGACGCTTCTGGAAGATTTTGTCATAGAAGATCTGAGTAGACTCTACGTGCCTATGGTGCGCAGAGAGCTTTGGACTGATGATCCGGGAATGTTGGATCGAAGACTGGCAGTGTATGCAACGCTGTGGCATACTCTTAAGACCCTGACGCTCTTGTTTAACCCAGTCACGCCTTACCTAAGCGAGGCTTTGTATCAGAAAGTGTATAGGAAGCTCGATCCTGCATTATCGGAATCGGTCAATTTTGAAGAGTGGCCAAAACCCGATGACAAGTTGCGAAACAAAAGTCTAGAAGAAGACTTTCAAACTCTGTTCGACACGGTCTCACTGGTTTATTCAGCGAGGCAAAACGCTAAACTGAAAAGAAGATGGCCCCTCAGCAAAATGATCATTGTAGGACCCCAAAAAGTGTGCACGGCACTGAAAGATCTTGACGATTTATTCCTTGAACTCGCAAATGTCAAGACCGTTGAATTCGCTCAACAAGCCCCATCGTACCTCACAAAAGAAGGATGGGCATCTGCGTTCGAAAAAGACATCACAGTCTTTCTAGATATTCACCGTGACGAAAGACTCCTTGGCGAAGGCCTCATGCGCGACCTAGCCCGAAGAGTGCAAGCACTAAGAAAGGAACTTGGCTACATGCCGACCGACGTTCTGAAGGTTGTCTACATATCTGAGCTTGACAGTGAAAACGTCAGACTATTAGAGCCATACTTGGAGGAGATGAAAGAACTCATACGTGCAGAGAATGTCCATCTACACCACGACCGCGCACAAGTCAAGGCAGAGTGGCATGAGTCTCAACTGGATGACAAGAGGGTCTACATCTCGATTCCCTCAAGGACCGACTAGCGCGAGCTCAGTCTGGCATTCCAGGTTACGTTTCATCTTAACAAAAACCGAAAGCTCTAATAACTTTCTTGATCGACGTTCTTTTCAAAAAGAAGGCCGGGCCGATAGTTCAGTCTGGCATGAACGCCGCATTCGCAATGCGGAAGTCGCGGGTTCAAATCCCGCTCGGTCCACTCTTATTCGGACTCAAACCGCAAGAGTCTAGTCCACAGTTTTCCCGAACTCTTTTGCAACCATGAATATGTCGACAATGTTGATGACGCCATTTCTGTCCACGTCTGCTACCTCGTTCCAGTTTGGATCTCCAGGCTTTGACTTGAACGCCTTCGCAAGGATATAGATGTCTAGGATGTCAACGATTCCGTCACCGTTCAAATCGCCTCCAAGACGCGCGATGTTCAATCCACCCACTTCTACGAACGGGATTGATCCGTTTAGATCCTTGGCCGCAAAGGTTGCATTCACTTCTCTAACCTCTCCGGGCAGTAGACTGAAGTAGTTGTCACTCCAAAGAATTGGCAAAACTTCTGTTCCTCGCGAGCCTCTCATGATTTTGAGGTTGATAAAGAAGGCGATGTCATCTGTCGGGTTTCCTACCCTTATGTGGGCGACCACGTCTTCGCCTCTGCTCTCGATTTCACGTGACGTGTTCAACTTGACGAGCGGTAATTCCTCAAGATCTGTGAAATTGGCGAAAGCGCTTTGCGGCGTGTAGTACCATGTTGTTCTACGAAAGTTAAGGATATCCTGTTTCGTGGACAGCCAGTAAAAATTGGAGGAAACCAGGTTGCCTGAACCATCTTCTAGTTTAAGCTTGAGGAAGTAGGTCGTAGTCAAGCCTTCCAGCGATGGGACAGTGAAGACACGATTGCTGCTGTCCGGTTCCACATCCACTGTAATGGTGTGAGAATATTTCTTGGTCATGTCAAGATTGTAAACTTCTGCGCTGACATTGAAGTCATTGAAGCTTACATAAAGGCTGTTTATAACGCAGATTGAACGGTCGTCATAAGAGTACTGAACGTGCAAAGGCTCACACGCCTTCTTTGCACCAAAATAGGCGCCGCCGGGCCTTAATGAATAATCATAATGTTGCCAGATCAGGGAAGGCCAAGCAGAGTTGTACTGCCATGTTATGACACCAGTGGACCGGTACTTGTTCCGACCCCAGGCTTCTAACTCGGCGCGCAGGGACTCATAGTTCATCAACTGCGCCTTTTCACAATAATCCTTTACGCCAGTTGCGGGTCCATATCTCGAGTCCAAAGCGGTCGTGTAAATGTTCAAGTTCGCGAAAGGCCCTCCACCACAGTGGTAGTTCCAGTAAAGGTCGATCGGCCATAAGTGATCTTCAGGCAGCATCTCGCGCACACTCTCTATGGGCGGGACATTCTCGCCTGGGCCCATTTCAGTGCCAAAGCTCCAAGCGCCGCCTGGGCTCTCGTCTAGGTAATAGTAGATTGGCGGTTCGTATGAGTATGGTCCATTCATCTTCACTCCCGTGGGTCCCGCAAGTGGAGTGCTCACCTCGGTCGCAGACGACAGATGTGGTAGAGTCGGAGCATACGCATTGAAGACATCCAAGTAATCTTTCTCAATATCAGGAGGAGGTGGGTTGTCGCTCCCGAACAGCCAAACGAGGAAACTAGGGTGATTTCTCAAGCGGAGGATTTGGTCCTTCTGACTCTCGACAGCAACGGTGACATCGGTGGTATCCCAGGAATCCCATTCCTCCCAGTGGCAACAACAGCACCAGCCTGCCATGACCATTATCCCATACTTGTCACATAGATCCCACACGTCATCCGTTCCCAATTTCCCTTCCATGCGAATCGCGTTAAGGTTCATGTCCTTGGCATACTTGATCTCCGCCTCGTTTCTTTCAGGCAATGGACGAAACATCATGTCGGGGCACCAGCCTCCACCCCTGACAAGTATGTTCTGACCGTTGATCTTGAAAATCCTGTAACCTTCATCGGAGAGGTAGGACGAAACCTCGCGAATGCCGAAGCGAACGCTTTCATCGTCTGACAGCTCACCTTCAATGTCGAACTCCAATCTCAAATCATAGAGGTTCTGAAGCCCCACTAGGTTAGGCCACCATAGTCGAGGGTTGAAAATGTTCAATTGAGCGATATCATCATGAGAAAGCGTAATCAACTTGTCTTCCTTTGGACCCAACCTAACCGCCTCAGAGAATTCGATAGTTCCAGGTCCGCCATTTGAGAACCCTCCTTCTGCCAGATTGGTAACATTCGTAATCGTGCCCTTTAGGATCCCATCCACACCGGCGTCCCTCGTGTTAGTCAGTTCGGCAGAAATGTCAATATGTGCGACATTCAAGGAAGGTAGATCCAAGTCTGTGACCGCGTAAGGATGCCTCAATGCCACCGGTCCGCTCGCGTCAATATAGACGTCTTGCCAGATCCCCATGTCCTTGTCTGGAGGGGTCGGGTTCCAGTCCACCCAAGAATCCCAAAGGTCATGGTACGTTGGAGCAAATACCTCCACTGCCAGACTGTTATTCTCTTCGAACGCCACGTAACTGGTAATGTCAAACTCAAATAACCTGAACATGCCTTGCACGTCGGTACTGTCAGCAATTTTATGTCCGTTGAGCCATATGTTCGCCTTGTAGTTTATGCCATTGAAGTGCAGCGAAATATTCTTGTTCTTGTGCTCCTGCGGTAACGCAAATTCAGTGCGATACCACCACGACGATCCGGTAAGATTCGGAATAGATTCCAAATTGATCCCAAAGTACGGGTTAGGATAAACCCCATTTTCAACCAAAGCTGCTAGGACCGTGGATGGAACTGATGTAGGGTGCCACCCTGCCGGGCTAAACGTACTTGTAGATATGATTGAGCCACTCTCCTGCACCAAATTGGCTGATTGTATTGCCCAGCCTTCGCTTAGAAACAGCCTTCTGTTCACTGAGTCAGATGTTTTTGTTGTCGAACTTCCATCCTGAAATGGTTGCGTGTGCGCACTTCCATTGGTAAACAACACTACAAGCAGCAAAACTGAAATTGCAGCTGCCACGCAGCTACTTCTTGTCGTATAATCACCGGATATTTTGTCTCTTAACTGGTTAAAAGAATTATCGAATCTCACGTTTTGAGCTACAAATGCTAGGCCAAGCAACATGACTTCTTTTCATACAAGGCACGAACCGTATTCAATTTCGCCGCCGCTTGATCCTCGAGCTAGAATGGCGGAAATAGCTCGAATATGGTTTCGTCCGTCCAGAAAACAAAACGACAGTTGGAAATGTTTTGGATCAATGCTGAACCTATATCTTTTGGTGAGTTTCCTAACTGAGACCACCATTTGCGGTCCCTTCTGTATCCAACCTGATATCCCACATCTGTCCGGGAGAAGTGTTCACCCCAGAGCTTGAATCTACTCATGAATGAGTCGAAGCTCTCGAAGCCTTGTTCGTCATCGATGAAGACGATGTCTTGGCAGACCGTGGTTGGCATATTATCTGTATCCCAGTGTTTCAGAAACAGCTTGTAATCGGAATTGTATGCTTTTGTTTTTGTCAACCATTGCTGTGCTTCCTCATCTGTAACTGGAACCGTCTCGTGGCTTTGGGGCCAACCCCACCGCCACTCAAGGTCTATTCCAAACCCCAGAATGCATGGGTGGTGCCCATACCGTTCTAAGACCGAGTCTATTAGCATGTTGATATCAGCGAATCCTGGTTCGACTTGTAACCAGACTTTGATTCCGTCATCATCAAAGGCAGTAAGATAGTTCTCGTTCCTGTCTCGTACTTCAAAATACATGTGCGGGTGTGTTTGGTTAGCGCGCGCCATAAGAACCTGCGCTCATCCTTGAGATCACACTATGACTTTTTCCGTTTTCTTGTCTAGAATATGCACTCTTTCCATCCTGAATGTCATCCACACTTTCTCGCCAGCACTAGTCTGATAAGTTGGCGGCACCACCACCTTGACTATTTTGTCTCCCAGCATCAAATCTATGATGGTCTCGTTTCCTAGAGGCTCTATCGCATAAACTTCCACATTGGCAGAATTAGGCGTTTCTTTTTCATGCAGCAATATGTCATGAGGCCTCACACCCAGGATAACCTCAGCAGTGGTCGCATGCTCCTCTATTTCCTTTCCGAAGTCTTCAGGAATTTCGAGTTTAAAGTGCTCAGAAACCAGAAAGCTTCCCTTTTCAAGGGTGCAGTCAACGAAATTCATTGCGGGGCTACCGATGAAACCTGCTACGAACAGATCTGCTGGATGATCATATAGATCAGAAGGAGTCCCCAGTTGGCTTAGTTTGCCTTCGTGCATGACTGCTACTCTATCAGCCATTGTCATTGCTTCTGCTTGATCGTGGGTGACGCAGATGGTCGTAATGCCGATGTCTTTCTGTAGTTTCTTCAAGAAGACTCTTGTGTGGACTCTGAGCTTGGCATCCAGATTCGCTAATGGCTCGTCAAGTAGGAAGACCTTCGGCTTCGTGACGAGTGCCCTTCCCACCGCCACTCTTTGTGCTTCACCGCCGCTAAGCTGCCCAATGGAACGATTCAACAGGTGTGATATTTGGAGCATTTCCGCAACCTGGGTCACTTGTTTTTTGATTTCGCCTTTACGGTATTTGTGCATCTTGAGCGGGAAGGCGATGTTGTTGAAAGCGCTCATGTGTGGGAAAAGCGCAAAAGTTTGGAAAACCATTGCGACATCTCTATCTTTCTCAGACACGTCGTTGACTAATTTGTCACCGATGTAAATGCTTCCGGATGTGGGTTTTTCCAGACCGGCTATCATTCGAAGTGTAGTGGTTTTTCCACAGCCAGAAGGACCTAACAGTACCAAGAATTCTTTGTCCTTGATCTCTAGGTCCAGGTTATCTACGGCAATAGTGCTCTTACCGAAGACCTTCGTCAGCTCTTCTAATCTAACCCCAACCATTGTTCTTACCTCTTTGCATAACTAAGCCCGGTAAAACCCTGTATGAGCTGTTTTGAGACGATTACTGTAAGCACTATTAACGGCAGTGTAGCAAGCGTCGTGCACGCCATTACCAGGTTTAGAGCGGTAAGCTGTCCATGGATATCCCACAGTCCAGCAAGCGCCAGCTGCACTGTGTACAGATCCCTATTGTGAATTATTACTAAGGGAATCAGGAGATCATTCCACACCCAGACGGCATTCACCAACCCCAAAGCCGCGACGACTGGTTTTGCAAGTGGGAGGATGATTCTCCAGTACAATCCAAACTCTGAACATCCACACAATCTCGCTGCGTCTAGCATTTGATCGGGTATCGTTATGATGTATTGTCGGAAAAGAAAAACGCTGTAAGCGCTGACGACTCCAGGTATGATCAATGGCCAATAAGTGTCTATCCACCCCAGCCAATTCACTATAAGGTAGAAAGGAATCAAAGTCACGAAACCTGGAATCATCATGGTAGATAGGATATACATGAAAATTACGTTACTGCCCCGGAACTTGTACTTGGCCAAGACAAAACCTGTTAATGAACTGACTAAGAGCATAAGTCCCACTGCAGAAACGGTGACTATCGTGCTGTTCAGAAGAGCTCTGGCAAGCGACGGGCGCATGAAAGAAAAGGCTTTAACGAAATTGTCCCACTGAGGATTCGGCGGGAACCACTGTATGTTCCTCGACATGATTTGAGGTGGGGTTTTAAGAGATGAAATGAACATCCAGTAGAAGGGAACAATCGCCACGATAGATGCGAATATTAGGATGAGGTACTTTATCGTTGTTGTCGTTATCTTACGTGCTAAGTGAGGCCAATTCCTAGTAATAAGTCATCCCTCCCCGACGTAGAAGTCTCATTTCTATGATGGATATCGCGAGGATTATGAGAAAAAGTATGAACGCCATCGCTGCTCCATAGCCAAATTCGCTGAATTTAAAGGCTCTCTGGTACATCCACAACACCGACGTCATAGTACTACGTGCTGGTCCTCCACGAGTCATCATGTATATTTCCGTAAAGACTTGAAGGGATCCTGCAGTGGCTGTGATGGCAACGAATAGAAGCGTAGGCTTGATCAATGGCACGGTCACGTGTCTGAAACAGTTCACTGAATTGGCGCCGCTGCAGCGTGCGGCTTCATGGTACTCTTTTGGAATGCTTTGCAGTGCAGCGAGGAATATTACCACGTTGAGTCCAATCCATTGCCAAATACTCATCACCATGACGCTGGGGAGGGCCTGGACTGGGCTGCTCAAAAACGGCTGACGCGGCAAACCGACGGCTGATATTAAGTAGTTCAGTATACCGTACTTGTAGTCGTACATCCAACTCCACACGAAGGATAATGCGACCGTTGAGGTGATCACAGGAATAAAAAGAACCGTCCTGAACACGGATCTGCCCCTCATTGCGCTGTTTAAGACTAGCGCCAAGGCAAAGCCTATGAGGATGGTGAAGGGCTCGTATAGCACGTATATCAAGGTGTTTTTCAGAGCAAATAAGAAGACTTCGTCTTGGGTTAATGCCTTCACGTAGTTGTCCAAACCAACAAACCCAACTCTAGCAATAGGCAGAAGAGGGTCCCAATCAGTAAAACTCATAAAAACGCTGAACGCTATCGGGAAAATCCCGAACACAGCAACAACCAGGAAAAAAGGGATAAGCAAGATGTACGGGACACGCGACCGCTTCACGCCATCTCTCCTCTCCCTTGAATGTAAGGAACCGACTTCTAAATATTAACGTTTTCGCATTAACAAATGGTTAGTAGCAGTAACAAAGAATTAGTAATACTTTTCATCGAAAATACGAACAGAAGGCGCTTGCAGTTGGCTGGTGTTAACAACTAATTGGTAGTATGCAAAAACTATTTATAAATCTATGGGCATTAATCCTAAGGAGAAAGGAGAAGAAGAGAAAATGAATCTGAAGATTTTGAAAGTTCTAGTGATAACAACGGCGCTGATCTTGACATTGGCATGTATACCCCATCGTTCAAATGCTGCCACGACTAACTTGGTTTGGCTAACACACTGGACCGAAGTCTCCGAGGTGGAGTACTGGCTGGGCGAGAACAATCCTCTCAAAGAGTATGAAGATCTGACAGGCGTTCACGTGGAGATGCAGAGCGTGGACTTTGAAAACTTTTTCACTGAGATCATGCTCAGACACACAGCAGGTAGCGACCCAGACATGATACACGTGAACGCAATGTGGATCCCTGAACTGGTTGCGACAGCCAACATGCTGGCGGAGCCCCCTAAGTACATCCAAGATGATGTAAAGGCGAACTTCACAGCTCCAACAGTAGCTGGATCAACTTATCTCTACAAGATATGGGGTTACCCGACCGAGTTTGAGAGTTGGGCCCTAGTGTGCAACAAGAAACTGCTCGCAGAAGCGGGTTATTCACAACCTCCGAAAACGTGGGATGAGTTAAAAACAATAGCCAACGCAACTACAAAATGGGAAAATGGAGTTCTGACCCAAACAGGATTTTCTCCATTCGTGGAAGGCATGCCTGAGGAACAAAGGTGGCAATTCATGTCTTGGTTATGGTCAAATGGAGGAGAGTACCTAGACCTGGGAACTCCCGCTGTCCGCTTCAATAGCACGCAAGGAATCGAGGTTATGAAATTGTTGTACGATCTCGAATTTGTATACAAGACGTTTGACCCTGTGAACTTCGGAGAAGGCGGAGCTTACTGGTTTGACGGTTGGGCGGTAGAAAACATTGCAATGATGGTGTTGCCAACGTGGATGAGCTATATCAGAGATGCAATGAACTGGACAGGTCCAGACGACCAAGGATGGTTCACTGATATAGGAATTGCCCCGATACCAGTTGGGCCGCATGGGACAAAATCGCAGTCAGTCGTATACAACTGGGATAACGTGGTCACCAAGAAATCCGAAGCTGATGGCAGAGCCACGGAGGCATGGAAATTCCTGCAATGGCTAAACTCGCCTCGGTCTAGCTTAGGTAGAGGACACATCCCAGCGGGTGAATCAGTGTCCCGCATGGGTGACTATCTCATCATGGACAGCATCGTACCCAGCAGAACAAGTGATCAAACGCTTCCATTCCTCGCCAACGACTTATGGTTCCAAGGGTTCATAAACATGGGTAAGGCGCCCCAAGGAAGAGCAGACAGATACTTCACCACTTCTGAAGAAGTACAGGCAGAGATAGGAGTGATGTTCGAGAACGTCATAACTCTTGGCAGAGATCCCGCTACTGAAGTGGCTGCGGCTGCAAGTCGCATTCAACCGCTGCTTCCGACAGGCGAGGCCCTCCGAGGCGACTTGAACAACGATGGCAAAGTTGACATTCTCGACGTGTTCACTGCAGCAAAAGCCTTCGGCGCAAAGCTCGGCGACCCGAGATGGGACGCACTGGCGGACGCAAACGGCGACAATCGCGTTGACATCCTGGACATCTTTATCATTGCAAAGAATTTCGGAAAGAAACTCTAGCCTGAACCAAAAATCGAAAACATCTCCCCCCTTTTTTGCTTCCATACGGACAATCCTTTTTTGTATTCACGGAACGCCAATTTTGAGAAGTGGAACAGAGCCTAAGATCGATAGCCCTCTTGTGTTTCAGTATATGTTTAGTAGCGAATCTCGCGCTCTATTGACTTGGTTGATGGTAAGATCGAAAGTAGAAATTGAATTCGTTATCGATATGATGGAAGAGAGCTATTCAAGAAAAACAAATAGAAACAATACGTGCGTGCAATATGGATTCATGAATACGGCACCGATTGTGCTATCCTATACCTTATTCTCAATAAGTACGGATAGCTCTTCACAAGGATACGTTTTAAGGATTCGCTATGTTTATTTATCATGAATGGCATTACTAAATCAAGAAGAAAGGGAGAAAAACGATGTCTAGGAAAGTTCCATCGAAGGACGAAGCTCTCGAAGCCTTAGACTTCATTGTAAACGTTCTGAAAGAGCATGAGAAGGACCTAGATCGTCTGATAAACGAGTTGGGCACCATAACCGAAAGAATGGGAGACACGGGAGAGCTGAGCGGAAAAGTGGCAAAAGTTGAAGAGCGCCTGACCACGTTACAGAATGAAATAACGAACCTTATCACGTATCTTTCAGCTTCGCACGAAATTCCAACGGTATCGCCGCAACCATTGAACGTACAGAAGAGTGAAGACGTGCAGGTCAAAGAGACTCGCGGACCACCGGTAATCCTTCGATGCAGACAATGGGAAGATTTCCAAACGTTGGCCTCTCAGGCCCAAACGTTGTCCTTCATGTACCGAGAGGCTGAGAAAGCGTTTCAGGTGGATGCGGTCAAGGACAATCAGATCATTACCTACAGCGGGGAGCTCCCAAAGTACACTCTGATTCTTAAAACTTGGTTGTCCAAACAGTTGGATGTTCCTGAAAAGAAGGTTCTGGAAGGCGTTCTAGCCATAGGCTAGAATCTCCTTAATGTTTGTATCTCGTGACTATTCAGTAATCTTTTTATACCGCGGCCGGTCTCTTAAGTCTTAAGAAGCACTGGAGGGCCAAGGTTGAAGGTTGCTAGACACAGCCAAAATACTTTTTTCCGTTTTCGAAGCCTTCTCCTTTCTCCTCAATAACGGAAAATGGCTGCGTGGTAGCCAACAAACGATGAAAGCCCTCTGCTTCCACAGGAAAGGATGAAGCCAATGAAAGAAAACAAAGCAGCCATAGACAAGCTTCATGAAGAATTCGCAAACTTCCGCAACACAATGGACGAACTAAATCTTTTGAGACGGGTTGCGGCAGACCTGAAAAGCTACAGAAGAATGATAAAGCTGAAACGATACGACTGACAGGTCCGAAAGGAATCGAAAAGCCAAGATTCTCCTACTTCCATGCTGATAGCGCAGAAGACGTTCGCTCTCCCACCATCTTGAAATTCCAGCCTGTACGGTAGAATTAAAATATCGGTTTCAAGGCTTGTTAACTGCTCTCAAGAGGGCTGTTCCATGCGCGCAAAAATGAACTTCTCTGGAAAGGAGGACATAGTCAAGTTCATCTCAGAGAACGACATAAGGATTCTCAATCTGTGTCACATTCCGGAAGAGGCAAGGTTAAAGACTTTAAGTTTCTCGACCGGAAATACAGAGAGGATTCAAGAGATCTTGGATTTTGGAGAGAGAGTTGACGGCTCAAGCCTCTTCTCATTCATCGAACCGGGAAAAAGCGACATTTACATAATGCCAAGAATAGAAGGAGCCTTCGTCAACCCCTTCGCGACTCTACCGACGCTGAACATTTTGTGCGACTATCTGGATGAAAATGGAAAGCCGTTGGACGTATCCCCGAGGAATGTCCTGTCGAGAGCTGAGGAAAAACTGTATTCCTCCAAGGGAATCAAGCTGAAAGCTCTGGCCGAGCTCGAGTTCTACGTCATGACCAAACAACAAACTGAGATCCTCTTTCCGCAACAGCCAGACAAGAACTATCATCAAACTGCTCCCTTCGCAAGGTTTGAAGATTTGAGAAATGAGGTTATGGTCACGTTGGATATAATGGGCATAGCCACCAAGTATGGACACAGCGAAGTCGGTCGAATATGGAGTAACGGAAACGTGCTCATGGAGCAGCATGAGATAGAGCTCACCCCACAGGATTTGCCGAAGATGGCTGACATGGTAGCAATTGCCAAGTGGGTAATCCGAAATGTCTGCACCAGGCATGACGTCTCGGTTTCTTTCAGCCCGAAGATTGAGCTAAACCATGCTGGAAACGGAATGCACATTCACATTTGCGCATTGAAAAACGGCAAAAACATCATTGCAGGCAAAGATGGAACGCTCAGCGGTGAAGCATTAGAAATGATCGGGGGAATACTGAAGCTTGCGCCAAGCCTTGCAGCGTTTGGAAACCCCGCGCCAGTGTCATATCTACGTTTGATAGCACGCAAGGAATCACCGATGCACATCTGCTGGAGCGCCAGAAACCGCTTAGCCCTAATACGCATCCCATTATGGTGGGGCTTCAAAAAAAGCGTTGAAGCGACAGAAAGCTGTAGAGAGACGTTCGAATACAGAGCCCCAGACGCTTTGGCCAACCCTCACCTGCTTCTTGCTGGGTTAGCCGTGGCCATAAATGACGGACTGAAGAATCATGAAGAAGCCTTGAAAATCGCCCAACGCCTTCATGTTGAAACGTCTTGCAACCGAAGTAAACGGCTTGAAGCCTTACCAACCTCATGCAGCCAATCCGCAGATAACCTTGAAAAAGACAGACAGTTCTATGAGGCAGGTGGAGTCTTCCCCAAAAAATTGCTGGACAAAACGATAGAAAAGCTCAAAGCATACAAAGACAGGAACATGTGGAAGGAAATTTCTGGCAGACCAAAAGAAACGCAGAAAATGCTAGGGCAGTACTTACACTATGGCTAGTTGAATGTCACGTTAAAACAGAACAACTGAAGAGCTTAGCTTCAAGCTACGATACCTTCCCCAAAAAACCACATCGAAAGCTCTATATCTCTTCCTGAATGTTCTCTTCAGATAGAAAATTCATGGGCGGGTAGATCAGTCTGGTATGATCGCCACGTTGGCATCGTGGAGGTCCCGGGTTCAAATCCCGGCCCGTCCACCTCAAGAAGTGATTTGCACTCCTCTAATCAAAGAATTTCCTTTCCTATGATCATGCTGTCCTCGGCCTCACTTCTAGCCAGAAAATGGCATGATCTGACCCGACCGTCGGTCCCCAGAACGAAAGATAATCCATATGAGATCGCACGTTACGATAAAGAAGCTTTTTAATGCGCTGAAAATATTGAATACGCTCGATGCTAGACCCAGACAAGATTGATTTCAGGAAACTTGGCTTTCATGCTGGGATAGAAGTTCACCATCAGCTACGCTCCAGCAGGAAGCTCTTTTGCCGTTGCCCGCCGTTGCTAGAGAAAGATCCGAGGGATATGGACTACACTTTCTACCGATATTTTCGCCCCGTCTTAGGGGAGATGGGCGACTTTGATCCGGGAATGCTCGTTGAGTTCGAGAAAGGGTACAAAGTGATCTACCTTGCCTGCGAACGGAACACTTGCACGTATGAGATGGACGAGACTCCGCCTTTCTACCCAGAAATGGACATAATAAAGGAAGGTATTGTATTAGCCCTCTATTTTAACTGCTCTGCTTTGGCTGAAGAGATCGTCGTGAACAGGAAACAGTATCTTGATGGATCGATAACCACTGGCTTTCAAAGAACGTTTATCGTCGGCCGAGACGGCTGGGTACCAGTCCACGGAAAAAAAGTCAGAATCAGCAACGTCCACATCGAAGAAGATGCTGCACGAAGAGTCGATTGGGGCGACACGGCGAGCAGAACGGTGTATTTCAATCTTGACCGCCTCGGCGTGCCTCTCACCGAGGTTATTACTGACCATCGCGACGTTGAGACTCCCGAAGAATTGATCGAGCTGGCCAAACAGATCGGTCGAGTGTTGAGGATAAGCCGAATCGGCAGGAGAGGAATCGGAGTGGCGCGCCAAGACGTCAACGTTTCCATAGAAGGGGGAAACAGAGTTGAAATCAAGGGCGTGCAGGATCTTGACATGTTTGACCTCTTTTGCCGCCACGAAGTTGTTAGACAGCACGCGCTGATCGAGATCAGTAGGAGAATGAAAGAACGCGGACTAAGAAAAGAAGATTTCGAACATACGTATATTGACGTTTCACACCTCTTTAGACTTGAAGGGAACACCAAGGCTTTTGTCACAGTATTTCCCAAGATGAAGGGATTGTTCGGCCCGGAAGTGCAGCCCAACAAGGATTTCGGCCTTGACATTTTTGAAAAAAGCATGCTTATCACCGGCATCTCACGCGAAGATCACTTCCACAGCGACGAGATGGAGATAGATGCAGTCCGCAGGCGTTCCGAGCACCCGTGCCGATTGCCAATCGACAACGCAAAATATCTCCAGATCTGCTCAATGATAAACCTAAAACCAGAAGATGCCTTTGTCGTTGTCGCTGGTCCAGAGAGAAGGGCATTGCACGCACTGAAGAAAATTGTGGAAAGAGTGAAGATGGCTTTGGATGGTGTGCCCCAGGAAACACGGAGGCTCTTACCAAACGGCAACACTGAATTCCTAAGAGTGATTCACGGCAAGGAACGCATCTACCCTGACACAGACACTCCCCCCATTGTTGTTTCTCAGGAGACCGTGGAGGAATGCAGAAAAATGGTTGGCGAGCGACCGTGGGAAATCTACGATTATCTACACCGCAAATACAACTTCGACCAACATCAAGTGGAGTTGCTGATCCGAGACGAAAAAGTTGAGCTACTACGCGATTACATGGAAAAACTGCGCCTCAAAGCCTCTGTTGCCTATCACTTGCTGATCGAGCTCCCACGTAGCAAACGGAGAAAAGGTATTACAATAAACAATCACATCATCGACCAACTGGCCAAAGGTCTTTCCAACAGACTAATCATACCTGAACAAATTGATTTTCTGATTGAGATTTTTGCCCAAGAACCGAACCTCAGTATCCAAGATGCAGTGAAGAAGCTGCATATATCACGCATCAGCGAACATGAATTGGATAGCGTCATTTTGAACGATCTTAGCATCTGTGACGCCGACAGAATTCGTTCTGACCATGTTTATAGAAGACTTGCAGTTCCAAGAATAGTGGGCGCTGTGCTTAAAGATGTCGATTATTCCGTGCCCGGAAAGAAGATACTGGAAAAAATAAATGAACTGATTAATGAGGAGACACACGAAAATGCAGAACAGAAATGAGAATTCCAACAATGAGGAACCTGAGGGATATCGTGGTCATCTACTCGAAAGACTCATCAAGGAAGGAATACGCACTTGGAGCAAAGTCAGAATAACTAAAGGCGGAGCGACATATGAAGGATTGCTGTTGCCCAGAAGTCAACACACGGCTGACGCATATGTGACCTTGAAAGTTGACACAGGCTACAACCTAGGGGTTTTAGTAGACAATGATACGAAAATCGAAGAAACTGGCCGTCAAAAAGGGCACTACCAGCTTCCACACATCGATGTACAGTTCAAGATGGAACTGCCAAACGTTACGCTTCTGGGCACAGGTGGCACCGTGGCATCCCGTCTAGACTATCGGACTGGAGCCGTGTTGCCAGCTTTCACGCCTGAAGAGCTGTTTTCGGCCGTTCCAGAGCTGGTTTCAAGCGTCAATCTGACTCCCAAGACGTTGTACCAAATACTGAGCGAGAACTTCAGACCGGAGTACTGGGTGAAGACTGCGGAAGCAATAGCCAAAGAAATCGAAAGCGGAGCGAACGGAGTCATCATAGGCCACGGAACGGACACGATGTGCACAACCGGGGCCGCGCTTTCCTACTTCCTGCGCAACCTTCCTGTTCCTGTGGTTCTAGTGGGGAGCCAGCGCAGCTCGGACAGGCCATCGTCTGACGGCCCTCGGAACATTCTGTATGCCGCCACCCTCGCAGGACGCGAAAACTTCGCTGAAACCGTTGTTTGCATGCATGGCGGAACAAGCGACAGCTACAACCTTATCCATCGAGCCACGCGCTGCCGCAAAATGCACTCATCACGTCGCGACACCTTCCGAACCCTAGACGACATTCCTCTCGGCAAGATCGATGATTCTGGTGTCACATGGTTTAAAGACGATGTTCGCCCTCGCGGTCCAATCGAAGACTTCCGTTTGGACGCGAAGATCGACCCTCGCGTTGGCATGCTCTACTCCTACCCCGGCATGAACCCTGACATCCTCGATTCGATGGTGGATCTTGGCTACCACGGTATCATCATTATCGGCACCGGCCTCGGACACGTCGGCACCGACCTTTATCCTCCTCTGGAACGCTGCCAAGATGAAGAAATTCCTGTCGTCCTCGTGGTTGAGCCCCTCTTCGGCTATGTCCATCTCCGAGTGTACGAAACCGGCCGGGACATGCTCGCAAGAGGTGTTATTGAGGGCGGCAACATGCTTCCTTCCGCCGCCTACACCAAACTCATCTGGGTTCTAGGCCACACTTGTAACGTCGAAGAAGTAAAACAACTCATGCAGACGCCAATCGCCGGCGAGATCACCGCGAGAGAAGGCCCTCGCGGTTTTATGTTACTTCAAGGCATAGAGCCTGGCGCTGACAATATACTGAGGAACCTTTGATTCGGAGCCTTCGGATACCGTGAATTGCGTTTCTCAGGTTGGATTCGAAGGTTTGGAGTTTACGTGAGGGGAGAAAGGAGAAATAATGAGCATGGAACAAATAGTCTTCTCCAAACCTTGCCATCCAGCATTTCAGAAACCGTCGTGCAGCTCCAGTTGGTGAGTAGGAGTTCAACGGGCAGAAAATGTGGGTCTGACAGCGTCGAAAAATCCGAGACGTTTGTTTTCATCTTCTCACCACTCCTAGGAGCACGCACGATTTCTCTACTGGATCCCAGCAACTCTTAAACCCTTGTGACTGTGGCCCCACAATAACAATGGCACAATATCAGTCAGCACAGACCACAAATAATTGGCCCAAAGAAACAATCATCAGAAGACTAGACACCATATAGTAATTCCTACATCTATGCCGAATAGTTGCGAGTCACATCTACTATCTCTTCTTCAGAGATTGCATAGACCAAATTAACATCTTTGGCCCACTCACGCACGTACATCAAAGGCTGATCAATCCTCCTCTCAGTCGGATCCACATGAACCCAAACATCGCCCAATAGAACCTCAACCCAAACGTGATCTCCAGCCACCTTCTTCGACTTGTCCTGGAGCGTGGAGCAGTCAATCACAAGGCGCGTCCTGTAGCCATCTGCCAATAATAACCCGTTGTAGAGCAAGGCAAACTCGCCGCACCTGCCCTTAGCCTGCACTATGACGTCAATGGGCAGTTCTGCTCTTCGCTTGGGCAATTCCCCCTTAGTATATTCGAAGTGCCTGTGTTCCCATTCCAAGAGTTGTTTCCAGTCCAAACCCTTGATCGGATCACGCAAAGCAGATTCAGCATAGGCGGTGAGTTTTCTCTTGTACCCTGACGTTGCCATCTTGTCGCAGCGTTGCTTGTAGGTTTTCACAATTGAAGGATAGTCCGAGCCATTTTTCACCGTCATGCCCTCAAACAATATCGAATGTACCGCTTTTTCAGTCTTATCAACTTAGAATCTGAATCTGCCATAGTGAGACGAAGCGTTGACTACAACCTAGACGGGTAAGAGCCAATATCTTTTTCCGATCATTCGCATGTTGTATTTGATGATCAGAAATGGCTACCTCATATGCGTTGATGTACAAACGGTTAGCGGATTTCTTTGTGGAGAACATGAATTTCAAAGGTGTGTCGAACATTATCGAAGTCGGCTGTGGAAAAGGGCAACTTACGATACCCTTCGTTGAAAAGATAACCAGATTCAAGAAGCATTTCAAACTAGTCGCCTTTGACATGTCTGCGGGTCCCTACGAAGGTGACTTGAACGTTTTGGAGAAGAAAATATCGACAGAGAGACTTGGAAGGCTCATCACGGTTGTCAGAGGAGATGTCACAGACATGAGGACTATGGGCAACGAAAGCTTCGATATCGTAGTCTCGAATGAGCTGCTGTGCGACTTGAACCGAGGAGGTCTTGAAAGAGCTTTCAAAGAGTTTCACAGAATCTTGCGACCCGAAGGGCAAATGGTTCACGGAGAACTCAGCCCAGTTCCGGAGAGTGAAGCGCAGAGACTTTTGATCGAAGCCGATGGGTTTGGAGAGAGTGTGCAACCGCATCCAAAATGGTTCTCTCCTTATTCTGACGAAGTGGCTGCACTATTGCACAAGACAGGTTTCAGAAACATAAGAACAGAATACTTTGAAACCAAAGTAAAGATGACCTGCAAAGAGGCGATAAGACAACTCAAGCAGTGGAATATAGATTCAGCGTTTATTCAGAGCCACTTGACAGAACTGGAGACAAATGGGTTGGAGCTTCCGCTAGAACACGTGATTTTCTGTGAAAAATGAACGTCCAAAATGCTAGGTGGGCACTTGTGTTATTTCACTCGGCAAGTCTGGTCTAGGGCCCAGCTGTACTTCTTCCTCAAGGTCTTAGGATAGAACTTGTCTAATGAAAAATCCATCTTGCTAGCCCATCTGACATACGCCATCGGATCGATGTAGGATTTGAGAGAAGTCCCCAAATTGTATTCCTTCGTTTCCTTCATCAGTTTCACGTCCAGCTTGGTCTTCTCCACGCTCCTCATGATCGCATCCAACTTTCTCCCTTCCCTCTTCTTCTGCCCCAGTTTCATTTCAAGCTCCCTGAGCCTCGCCTCTCTTTTGGCTACTCGCTCCTCAAAATTCTGAGGGATCTTCCGCTTGTGGTTGGCTATTATCGCTGCCTCAAGGTTAGCCATCTTCGCGCAGAACTGTTTCACGTAGTCAGTTTCCTCTCTCGTGACCTTGCAACCCTCAAGACTCTTCTCCACCGTCAGAGTGCATTTCCAAGTTCTGAAAACTTTGGCTGTCAACCCGTTCATTTTCTCGAAAAGGAACCTGGACACTTTCCTCGAGTCTATTCCTTCAAAGAGGTACTCCTCACACTCTTTGGAGAATTCTGCGATGTTTCTGATCACAACTGGAGGCGCTTCAACCTGCTTGACCCATCTGACACAGTCCTTTCCGAGGAAGTCGAAGTTCAACATGTTCCCTTCAATCTTGATGTGCTCAGGCCTCAGCGTGATGGCCCCGACGGTGTCGGCCTCTCCAGGATCTTTCTCGTCTCCCACACGAATGTTCACCCTAAGAATAAGCCAACAGACCGTGGCGATCTTTCTTCTCGTCAAATCCTCAGAGTCCGAATTCTTCACTATGTGTTGCTCAATCTTGGGGATTTCCTTGTCCAGCTTCTCAGCTTTCTTGAACTTTTCCTTCTCCACATTCTGTTTCAGAAAGGCGGAATCGGAAAACCACACATACTTCATCTTCCCGGAAAGCTTGTCTTGCCATTTAGCGATGTACATCTTTTCCGGTTCCCACACAACGTCCTTCCAGTTGCCCGGTGGCCTAGGGTTTTCTGGGGACAGGTTCAAAATGATGTCTTCTTGTCCCGGGCCTTCTTTCCATTTTCCTCGCCTGGGGTGATTTCCCCTGCCCGCAAAAATACACGAAGGTTCCGCTGTCCAGTTTGCTATTTCCAATCTCTTGCCATCAACAAGGGCGTATCCGTATTTTTCTCTTAAGGCCTCCCTTAGTACTTTTCTTTGACTTGCGATTCGCTTTTTCTCTTCCTTTGACATGTTCAGCTTTTTCTCTTGCTCTTGCACCACGTATCTTGTAACTTCGCCGAAATCGATTCGAGGGTCGTCTGCCGATTTTCCGTTAGACAACCATTCACTATTGTCTTTGTCCAAGCTGCTCATGTAATCGGTGGCGAAGTTTTCAAGAATCTTCTGAGAAGGCTTTTCCCGTTTTAATACGTTCAAAAAATCTTGGATGAAGTTCTTGTAGAAGATCTCATCAGGAGGTGATGTTACCGACAGCTTCTTTCTCGCCCAAGCGATTGCCATCTGTTCGGTGGCGGGCGTCAGGTCGACAGCTTGTCCGTCGATCTTTATAGAAAGACTTTTGTGTTCATAGGGTGGAACGTATATTCCATTGTGCTGAAGGCTCTTCATGCGATATTTCATATGGTCTCTGCGCCTCTTGGCCGCGGGGAAGTCTCAAGTCTTCTGCTCAAGATCATGTCGATTTCCTTTGTTCATTCTTCGTGTTCCTCAAAAACTTGTCTCATTGCTGTTCTTCTGTCTTTTAAAGGTTCTATGCAGATGTTCGATGATCTCATGGCTAATGTATCCCTTATGAGGTCGAAAACCACCTGTGAACCCTTTCGGAATGTGCAAGAGTTCATGAATAACGGTTTTTTCCTTTTCCTCTTCCGTCAATCTGTCGTACCGTTCAGATATTACTTCGATCACATAGGAGGCGGGAAGGTTGAGAGTGTCTTGCCAGATCCTACCGAAACCGTGAACGCGCGCGATTGTCCGCTTAGACGCAGATCCCTTGCTTCGAACGCAGAACACGAACTGGGGAACCACGTGAAAGAAGCCCAAGCTTTCCGTTAATTCATCAGCCAACTTCTTGACGTCTGGAGCATCAACATATTCTATGGGCACACCAGCACCTTCACCCGGAGCTGCATGTTAGGCAGTCAGTATTCGCATGTTTACCGTGATATCAGCTTGGCAGCGGCCAAAAAGATCGCTCTCACGGTCAGTGACACGCCGATGAGCACTATTATTGCGGCCCAGAACCCGAACCAATCCGTCGAATCAACATCGATAAGCAAGTTCTGAGCGACGTAGGCCGTTCCAAACCAGAAAGCGACATTCCCCAAGTTCTCTGCTTTGCTTCGCCTCGGAGAATTCAAAAAGAACCTTGCCCCCAGCAAAGCGGTTAGGAAAACCGCCCAGACCAGACTGAATCGCTCAATAGCAGAGTAAACTGCCAATGCATCAATTGTCCTCGGATTTTGAGGCCCTGGAAGAAACACTCCCTCCAGATGCGGAACCTGAATGAGATTGAAGTCACGGAAGAACGCCACGGTCTTGTCAAAGAGATTAGGGATCGTTGCGAAGAGCATTCCGATCAGAACGAGGAAAAACCCTGCGGAAACGGCGCTAAGCATGCCTTCTCTATATCCACGCGAAATCCTTCTTGAACCTTCGTTCAATCTTTTTCCCCTGTTGACTTATTCTAGCGAATTCAGCATATAACATTTCCCGATCGGGTTGACCACATAGATATGCTTTAAATACTTAATGTTCAAATAAAATGCTAACAAGAGCTGGGTGAAGTTAATGGAATATTGTCCGAAATGTGGTAGCAAAGTCAGTGAGGATATGGCTTTTTGCCCGAAATGTGGAGCTCCTCTCAAGGCTGCACCCTCGCCTGCAGAAGCAAGACCTGCGACCTACAGAAGAGACGAGAAAGCGGAGAAGAGGGAAAAGTCTGAGAAAAGCGAGAAGCGCGAGAAGGGCGAATACGGTTTTATCGGACCGTTGATCGGCGGTTTGATATTGATTTTCGTGGGTCTAGCGTTCTATGTCAGAATTGCCTTCGACATCAAACCTGAATCCATATCGGCTTTCTTCTTCATCATAATTGGCATAGTAATCATAGTTCTCGTGGTCTACGGCGCAATATTGGCGGGCAGAAGGCACCCGAGAACCTAAGTGAAGCGTCCAAAAAACAGTTTATAAAAACGATGTTCAAGAATCGTTGAAAGCTTATCCCTTCCAAAAACTCGGAAATAGTCATTCCCGGCCGCCTCAATCAAGTCTCCAATCTCATATCTTGGAAACATACAAGAAGACACTACAAGCTTGCCCCATTCGCCACGTTTAAGTTCGTGTAACATCTTTACTCCATGGTCAGTTTGAACTTCGAAAAAGTATGTGTCATAGTTCGGCGTAACATAGGGCAAGTCGTTGAGTTGCTGTGCGAAAACTCCTTCAGTCGCGCTGTAAATCTCGATTATCGGAACTTGTCCAAAATATCTTCTCAGTTTCGGGGCGTACGTGAACTGGATTTTCCGGACGCTCGTGCAAAACAGTGCGCGGAGGTTCCACAGTTCTTTAGGTTTTTTCCCGTGTCTTCGATCAACGTATCTTGCAAAAGACAATATGACTGGAGTAACTCCCATCGTGGCTGTCACGTTTTCGTTCCGCGCCTGTTGGTATGCTAGTTCGAATCTTCTCTCCCAGTCTCGTTTTGAAATCCCAGGGCCGAGAGCATCTATATCCTCCTGTCTCGGGAGAAGGCTGACGCTGCTTAGTGAGGGGATGAGTTTTGCGTAGGTTCCTGAGCTGTATCCATAAGACACGGTCTTTCCGTCGATGGTGGTTGTGTGAACGTTAGTTGGGAAGTTCAGGTTGAGGATTCTGCCTTCAAGGAGTTCATAGTCTGACTTTCTTATGACATGGTTGATCAGCCCTCTTGCTCCGCATGTGAGAATTTGGTCGATGTGTGTTCTCGTCGCTGGCAAGACCTTTGCTGGTCCTGTCGAACCTCTGGTCATAACCCAGCACAACAGGGGCTCAGGAAGAATCGCCTCGTAATCCCCCTTTGAAACCTGAGCCAAGTGAGCACTGAGTGCCTTATAGTCTAAGACTGGAAGGTTTGCCCTGAAATCTTCGACTCTCTCAATTTCAGACGCATGGTGATCTTTTCCGTAACGAGTCTTCCCATACCCTCTTGTCAAGTTTGAGAGCACATGCTTCTGAGACTCTTCAGGATTCTGCAGAGACTGGTACCAAGGGTCTATTAACGGTTGGAAGACGCCAAGAGCGCCTCTTTCGTTTGATCCGATCATCTAGCACCTACGACACTAGTTTGAACAGCTCTGATTATATCTTTATTTGTTCCAGACGCTTGTCGGTCCTCGTCAAAATTGTTGATGCTTTCAGTCTGTTTGCTGTTTCAGTGACTCAACGAGCTTTTCCACCAGCTGCTTGCACTGTTCTCTGCCTTCAGCGTTTTTCAGAACCTCGCCTTTGGCATCGCCCGCCCTCACACTGAACCATGGAAGGGATGACCGATAAGGTGAAACCGGCTTCAGCCCAAGAGCCTCTATATAGTCGGCGACGATCTTAAGAGTCTCCTCTTCAATGTTTCCAGTTCCCGACAAAGCAAGAATACAGAACGGTTTCTCATCAGAAAAAAGCCTGTAATCCAACTCCTTACCGACGTGCTCATAGCCTTTGTGCCTCCGCATGTGTACAATCGTGTCCAACCGTTCTAGGAAAGCCAGGAATTTTGAAGGTACGAGAAGATACTTAGGAACAGCAAAAACTATCCCGTCTGCTTTTTCCATTCTTCGTAGGATCTGGTCGAGATCATCTTCTAAGACACAATCGTTTTCTACGCATTGCCCGCAGAGAGTGCAGAATTCTATGTCCTTCTCTGCCAACTGGATTATTTCATGATCCACTCCGACTGACTTGAGAACCGATTTGACCAAAGAATAGGAGTTACCGTCCTTCCTATGAGAGCCCGTTATTGCCAAGAGTCTGATGTTCGACTTCATGGGACATGATTAACCGGTTTTGATTTAAATTCCTTTCTTCATTCAAAGCACAGAAATCATAAGAGCCAGCAGAAAATATGATTACAGGTGTGAAGCGCTATGGACAGGAAGATTTTGACTGCGTTCGTGTCTCTGTCGCTCGTGTCAATGGGGTTTCTGACGGGACTGACCCATATTATTCCACCAGTCAAAGCAAGCGACACCATCCTTATTGGAGCAGATGGAAGCATTTACCCCCAAACAACACCAATCTCCACCCCTGACAACATCACGTACGTCTTAACTGACAACATCAGAGACTTCAGCATAGTCATTCAGAGAGATCACATCGTAGTCGATGGGTCAGGCTTCGTGCTCCAAGGACCAAGAGATCGTACGGGAATAAGTCTGACAAACCGGATTAATGTCACAATCAAGAATTTGGAAATCAGCAGATTCAATGACGGTATCAGTCTGGAAAATTCTTCACACAACATCATGTCTGGAAACAACATAACGGACAATGCTGATGTTGGCATCGACGTCAGTAATTCACCAGACAACGTTTTTTCTGGAAATGCCATAGCAAACAACGCAAATTGTGGCCTGGAGATACATGATCTGTCTGTCAGCAACAGCGTAATTGGGAACAACATAACCAACAGCGCAAACGGCATACACGTGGCGTTTTCTCCAAACGTAACCATTCTCGGAAACATTATTACGTCATGCAGCGGTTTTGGCATGCTACTTGAGTCGTGTCAAAACAACAGTCTGGTCATGAACACGATATCGAACAGCGGCCGGGGCATGTACACGAGTTATTGCTCACTCAACAACCTGACCGGAAACACGGTGCTCAACAATCTGGGCGGCATATGGCTGGGCTTGTGGTCCAAACACAACACCCTCAGAAGCAATAACATGAGCGGCAATGAATACAATTTTGGAGCAAACCCAAATCACATGGACCTTAAATTCTGGGTCAACGATGTTGACACTTCAAATACTGTGAACGGCAGACCGATCTATTACTGGGTTCAAAAGCAGAATATGACGGTTC
>Ga0315277_10002178_pt1 | contig 27488 bp, 47 predicted proteins | sample YL17G05_15_MG_FD_203695 | JGI IMG/M metagenome (GOLD analysis project Ga0315277, IMG submission 203695) | Sediment microbial communities from Yellowstone Lake, YNP, Wyoming, USA - YL17G05_15 | ecosystem: Environmental > Aquatic > Freshwater > Lake > Sediment | place: USA: Wyoming | collected... | reverse complement strand
AGCGCGATAATCTGCTCGCGGGTCAGGTTCTCTTCCTCGGCTCTGTCGAGCACTTCCCACACCCAGCCCAGACCCACATAGGTCGGAATCCGCGTTCCTACAAGCGTCGGCGCTCCAAACTGCCTAGCGCTATCTGCCACGATGAAACCTGGCAGCAACACATCAACCAACCACTTGCCATCCATGTAGCAACCGAAGCCGTACTCGTCTCGTTCGTCGTGATGGATGCAGGTCATGCCTTCCCCCGCAGATAGTAGCCTATCGTCATCGGGTGGCGGTTCAGGACCCGCCCGATGTCCGCCACGCTTAGATGCGCCTCGTGGTACAGTCGGCGCGCCGACTCTTTGCGGGCCTCGACGAGTTCAGCGAACCGCCGACCGTTGGTGAGCTCGGCAACGTCGACCCCATACTCCCGCGCCACGTCGCCCAGGATGTGCCCGCCGGTAAGTAGCGACTCGCCATCAAGGGACATCACGGACTGGCGGCTAGGCATCATCGACTCCGTAGATGGCGACGCGAAGAGACCCACTTTGCTCAGTGCGATACTCGTCCGTCCATACCTTCATAGAATAGGACGAGCGACCAAACCCCCGTAGATCAGCCGCGCCAACCCACCCCTCCGCCAACGGCTCAGCTTCGAGGGCGGCGATGACGTCCCGCCATTGCTCGCGCCATTCAGGTGGGCCAAGGTTCTGTGCCTCTAAAACTGCCAACTCTTGATACAGAAACTCCAATGCTTCCTTGTGTGTCATCATTCACCCCCCAAATGCCAATCAAGACAAATATGCCGTCCTTGGAACAAAAACCCACGAGAACGCGAGTAGCACCATCTTGCCCAACACTTAAACGTAGGAATCTGCCGCACTTAGGACAGTGGTGCATCACGCCCTCCCCATGAGTGCTGCCAACAGTAACCATTGGCCCCAGCCTGTCGTTTGCATTGCCGACGGTTGTAGTGCATCGCAAAATGCCTCGGCCCACCCACTCTTCGGTAGCAGTCCTTGACGTAGACGATCGCCTTGCAGGACTCTCTAGGCTGGCGGCATGTATTCACCACGCTTGCTCCTCCGGTGTGTCTCCTCTTTCCACTTGTTGCTGAACAACCTGGCGCACCTTCGGCAATAGATTGATTGCGTGAAGGGGAAGAACAAGACCTTGCTGCCCGCCTCGATCTCCTTGCTGCATGATGTGCAGTAGCGGTCTCGATCAAGCCACTGCCAAACAGGTGCAGGAAGAGTCTCGGCTACCGCTTCGTTCTCGTTCACCTTTATCTCTTCTTGTTTCATATCTGTCACACATAAGAGGGCCGCAGGGATCAGTGCTGCACCTTCTCTCTGTGCTTACCAGAGAGAGGCCCGCCGTTTTTTCTCCTCCTGGCCGTCCCCCTAAAAGGGGGACTACAGGGGGTAGGATCGTTCTCTTTCGTTTCGTTCTGTACTGTACTGTTACGTACTGTAGCCCCTGCACGTGCGCGTTTCATGCGGTCTCTGTGCGCCGCACGTGCATCGCACAGCTTCCCCGCATACTCATACCAATCATGGATACGCAACGAGACACCGCCGCGCCCGCACTTGTTCAAAAAGCCTACCGAAAGTAGGGCGGTTACTAGGGCGTTGGGATCACCGCTCCATGCACAAGCGGTAGCAACAAGTCGTATATTCCCTATCGCGTTGTTTGCAGAGTTGGTAGAGGGTTGCTTGATGATGCCGGTCGGGGCATTGTCCAGACACCACAGCCAGAGAAAGACTAGGTGGCCGGCGGCCGTCGCAGCATCAATACCAAGTTCATCCCCTAGCGCAATGAGCTTGCGGTGCTGACGTAGCGACTGGTCAACCCGAATCCAGGCCATGACTCACTCCAGTACCTTAACTCCCACGCTCGGCCCGATACCTGGCAGGCACATTTCTCTCTTCTTGGCATCGAAGCAGTAGGCATCCAGGTGCGTGTCATGCACCATCCCGCCACGGTCTGCCACGATAACCCGCTGGCCCGTCGCCAGGACGAACTCCGTTCCGCAAGGCCATGAAGGACCTGCGGCAACGTAGAGGCTCGGCCCTGTAACTCCTGGGCCTTCTGAGCCAGGGTTAAGGACGTATCCGCAGGCACCGGCGGGGATGCCAGGAACGCAGGCGTAAGCGCCAGTCGTGTCGTTGAGGCAGGAGTAGACGGTTATGTTCATCGTTCTTGTGGCTCTGTCCAGGGATACGCCATCCTCTTGTTCAAGGCCCGTACTCGCTTGTCCACCGCCTTCCGCTCGGCTCGTCTCTCCTGCCACTCGTAGAGCCAGTGAAAGAGCCATGTCAGCGCGAAGCCGCCACTGAGGGCTATCGTCCAGAACTCTAGTTGGCTCATCTACGGCCTCCTGCTCCCACAGTGCGGGCATTGAGAACCAGGGCTGACTATCCTGTGACAATCTGGACAACTCACACCGATTACTCTCATCGCGTCCTCCTACATCACCCTTGCCACTTAGGACACACCCTAGTACCACGCCCAAGACCACAGCAGATAGGGTGCGCCCTGTCCACTTTATGCTTGGCCTCCTGTCATTGGTTCCTCCTTCTGAATCACAAGGACGGGGAAACTGTCAGGGTAACCGTCCAATGGTTGCGGGCCGGTGTAGACCCAAAACTCTGTTGCCTCTCCATTCTTTGTGCCTACTACAACGGCCCACCCCTCCGCCACCACCTCGCCCTTGACGAGTGACTCGTATTTCTTCCCTTTGCCCGTGATGGATGGATTCAACTCGTCAGAGATATCCACAATCCTGCTTGTGCATGGCCCACCACATGTCGGGCAGGTCTCACTCATGGGGTGCCTCCTTCTATTCATGGGCGGGCCAGCCGATTGCACGCATTAAGCTGGCAAGGCAAACTATTCACTTGCCGGTAGCCCCCCGGCTGGGGTTGCTGGCCCGCCCTGTGGGGTGCAGCAGCACCGTGGCCCCTTAAGCCGGTTCCCACGGCACCACACGGGGCCTCAGACCCGTATCTGCTGCACCCTACGCGACAGGCCAATGTCATTCCTCCTTGATAGCGCGTATCACTTGCAGAATCACATTCCGTTTGTTGCGGGGTGGCCCTTCTGGTGTCACTTTCGACCAAACAATCAGGTCTTTAATGGCCGCAACTATCCTTCTCGCTTGCGGTTGGGTTTTAGCCTGGGCGATCCAATAACCTGTAGGGATATGGCTGATAGTCCACGGCAACTTTTCCTCGCCAGCTTTGAGACCGCTAACGTTCATTGTTCTATGAATAGCCAAGTCTGAAGTCACAATACGGGCGCGAATGGTTTGTCGCGGAAGTTCACCAGCAAGTCTTATGACCTGTCGTTTGTTCATCGCTCACCTCCCCTCAAGGACACACCACATGCCACGGGCATCGCACCCTTGGCCGGAGGAAGGGAGATAACCCCGCGTGATGTGTCCATAAGGAAGGGCAAGCTCATAGCAATACCTCTTGGGCCAACCGTTTCACCGCGATCTCGCAATACTTCTCCTCGATCTCGATGCCGATGGCGCGGCGGCCTAAGTCCTTGGCGGCGCGTAAAGTTGTGCCGCTGCCCATGAACGGATCGAGGATGGTTTGCATATCGGGTACTAGCGATAGGCACCACCGCATAAGGGCTTCTGGTTTCTGGGTTGGATGTTCTAGGCGTTCTCTTGATGCCCGCATACATCCGTTCCAGAGCCACCTAAACCGACGAACGCCCTTGACGCAGTTCGTCCACGCTAGTTCACAGGTAGATTGATCTAAGTCGTCAGGCCGTTCTTTGTCCCAGACCAACCAACCCGACGATGGTTTGAGTTCATTGGCGTAATGGTTTGCGCCCCAGAGGATCAAGGGAATATCGAGGTCAAGAAGGAATCGGGGATTGAACGTCTCGTCGTCACCGTAGACTGGCGGGTAATCACGACAAGCTGCTAGGTTGGCCCGTCCCCTCGCGGCGTAATCAGTCGGGTGCCCAATCCCATAAGGCGGGTCAGTTAGCACCAAGTCCACCGGCCCCAGCGTCGGCAGGATGTCTCTACAATCGCCAAGAATTATGGCGATGCCAGCCTTCTCGTCGAGGTAGTAGGGCTTAATGCCAGCGGGCAGCAGCGGCTTTGGGTTGATTGAGGCGGGCGAGTTCTGAGAAGGCAGCGAGCCTTCCGTCGTGCAGCATGTGGCACCGACGGCAGAGGATAGCGACGTTAGAGGGTTCGTTGTTGGCGGTGTTCCCGTCGATGTGGTGGCGTTCCCCTCGTGGCGATCCGCAGGCGGTGCATGCCCCAGCAGGGAATCGTCTAAGCGCCCTTGAGCGTCCGCCACGTTCACTTACCTGAGTTCCCTTCCAGGCATGGTGCGACTCACCCCAGCGGGTGCGCTTAGCGACATGCTCAGAGGATTGCTTGTAGCCCTTCGGCGGCCCAGGGGGGCGAAGCGGCACGTCCTCACCGCGCTTGCGTGCTGATACTCGGCGCTGCGCCGCGTTACGTTGCTGCCGTGATCGTTCTGCATCCATACTGATAGTCTACCACATACCGCTGGATATGGCAAGATCACGATCCCGTCGCGCTCGTAGTAGGGCTTCACTGCACCTTCCCGCACTTACTACACGTCATAGAAACCGTAGTGATCATCACAAAATCGTGTTCGCACTCTGGCTTCGCGCCCTTCACGATCTCCCGTAGTTCCCGCGTGCTCAGGTGCTCAGCCTCGGCACGGTCCAAGAGTTCGTCCTGCTTATCGGGTTCAAGGGAAGCGACTTCGCTGTGATGCTTGAACGAGAGAGTTTCCCGCCGGCGGGAAGGTTCAAACTGCCTACCTACCCAAAGCGCATTAGCAAGAGTTTGGTAGTTGGCGTCGGCTGCTAGTGCTTGGCTTGCGAGTTCCCCGTAGACTCTTTCCCCGTATGCCCACCAATCGGCAAACCACCACTGCCATGCCTTGTGCATCTGCCATAGCGTCTTGCCGATCTTCTCCCACTCTGCATAGGGCAAGCCTTCTGGCAGGGTTAAGTAGGTGCTGTGTTCCTCGACGGTAGAGACGGGGGCGGGCAGCGTCTTGCCTTTGAGTAGGCCGTGCGGCTCCCTTGTTACGGGCCAGTCCTGTGCGACGGCGGCCGCGGTCTCTTGCGGATGATCACTGAGGGGGGCAGGAACGGAGATGCCAAGCTTCTTGTCTGCCACCTTACTGGCACCATGAGTGGCGTCATCTGTCTTGGCCGTATCCCCTGGCACGGGGGAAAGCTCTCGCTTTATCCAGCCAAGGTTGCCATCAGCCGCTCTCCCGCCCCCCTCGTCGATCACCCGCCACTTCCCGATCACCTTGTCGCACCGATCCATACCCTTCAAATCCTTGACGTTGTAGTGGATGGTGCCGTCCCCGTGGTTGTAGACGAACTCCGACCACTTGTGCTTGTCTATGAGGTCGTGGTGACGGCGGCACAAGGCGGCGACGATCTTTGCTTGCTTGCCTGCTAGGGACTTCTTTGGATAATGCTGATGGTCAATCGGCTCGCGCCCGCATACGAAGCATCGGTGCCACTCTGCCTCGCTACCCGCTGGACATCCTGGGGTAGAACAAATCCTACTCAAAGGGAAGTGCCTCATCAACCTGCGTCTCTCCACTGGCCTCGTCCACCAGCCCCTGCACCGTCCGCGTCGGGTCGGCTGCAAACCAGGCTTCTAGCGCCGTCATCGTGGGTTGCCCGATGACACCGGCCAAGTCGTTAGAAGTCAGTCCCCCTTCTTCCTCCCACCACTGCATGAAAGCCTTGCTATCGAGTTGGCCGCTGCCGAGCCGGAAGTAGTCCAGGGGATCGTCAATGCGTTGCTTGAAAGTCTTGGGCCTATCAACCTTGGGCTTATCAGCCTTTGGCTTCTGGGCCTTCGGCTTCCCGTCTGGCTCCTCTAGTTCGTAGGGCGCTTCCTGGTTGCCCTTGCCGCCCAGCTTGACCCGGAAGGGGAGTCGGCCTGTAGTCTTGAGCCAAGCGAGTTGCCGGTTGAGCACTACGCCGCCCAACCAATAGCGCACCTGCTCCTCTTCACCATCGAGGGTAAGAGTTGCTATGTGGGTGGACTTGTTCCCCCCGCCCTTCTCGTCCTTGTAGCGGGTCTCGATACTCTCAAACTCGACGAGCGTGAACGTCTGGCCCAGGAGTTCAGCCGTTGGCCGAACGTCCCCGCCTGATGCTTGCCGCAAGCCGTCGTAGTCGTTTGTCATTACACACCCCCTATCTCGGCAGGTCTGCTAGCGAATCCCGCCGACTAATCTCCCAATCGCCGTCCCATTGTTTCTCGCCCCCAACACACCAGGGACATTCCACCTGCGGCGGGTTCAGGTCGGGCCAAGCCAATTCCTTCCCATCCACATCGAGGACACTGGCGACATCCAAGTGACAGGTGCCGTCGCATACCTCGCACTCCGGATACTCCTTCGGCTCCATGTGGTCGTAATGACTTTGGGCGCGGTCGAAGCCGGTAGTAGAGCGTTCCCACCAAATGTCGTTCATCGCTCCCCCCGTTGTACGCAGGGACAGCCGCTACCACACCCGCAACCCCCCGGCTCGTGGATGAACTGCCCCAGCGCCTCAGCCATTTTTAGGTAAAGCTCGCTGGCCTCATCCTCTCCCAGAAACAGCGGATATGGAGTTACGCCCGCAACCTTCAGCATCCCGTAATGCTTCGTGACCTGAATCCCGACGCGGTTCATGCCCACCCCCGTTTGCGAATCTCTAGGAATCTTGCCTCTGCCTCTTTCTTCGATGAATGAAAGGAATCAACCCTCCCGTTCCACCACACGCGCCACCGTTGTGAGTGTTGCCCGCCACCCTCAACGCCAGAGAACCGGCTGTTCGCGAGTACCCGAACGAGCATGTCAGGCATGTGTCTGTTTCCAGTTTGCGTAGCTCTCGCGCCCCTCTTCCAGACTCATCCCCCACATCCTGCACCAAACCTCCAGAGTCACAGGCTTCTCAGGAAGCGCCTCGATACGGGCCTTGAACTCGGCGTCCTCTAGCTGCTGGCAAGCGTAGTGAAGGGCGTACTTCCCCTTGACTGGCCTCTTGCACCGTAGACAGAAGCGAGGGGCTAGCTTCTTAGCCGCCGCCGAGAGCCGCGCCGCGTCCTTGATGGTTTGTTCGTTAGGCATCAGTTCCCGCCGATTTCGGCCATACCCTTTTGAATGTCACAAAGGCGTCTTTGACTTCAACCCAACAAGGCCATCCCTCAAGTTTGTGGGCATCGTAGACACCTGCCGCTTCAATGATTTCTCTTGCGGTATCCCAATCAAAGACTTGTAGGGACGCTGAGTGTTCATCCGTATAGGCGGTGAACCAAAGAACTGGCTTGCTACAATCCCTCATGCCGATGCCAACATTTCTAATGATCGCTAGTTGTTCGTCCATCAGTTGGCCCTCACGCACGGATGCACAACCATCGTGACCTCTGGGAAGTAGTAGTCGAGCAACGACATACCAAACCCCATGCGGTCGCGCACGATCTCGACGAGGACGCACAGCCGCAGGAGGCATCCGACGTAATCCTCACAATGCTCGCCCTCAGCGATTTCAGCGTTGCAGCGCATACAGCGCGTCATCTGGTCTCCCCTGGATCGCGTCCTTCCTGTAGTGCTGACACAACCCGTTGATGGCCTGCCGTTGCCTCTTCTTTTGTGGTGTATCGGTCACAGAATTGATCGTGCGGTCCACCAAAGATCATCGTCTCAAAGATGAGCGGTGGGCCTGGACCGAATTGGTGATCGTCTCCAAGCCACACCGTGCTGACCTCAGCCTCGCCAACGGTTGTTTTCCCGATATGGCGTGGCTCACCAAACGCCTTTGCCCATTCCGTCAGCGTCATCCTATTGCCATCCATGTCCCAGAAATCGTTCACTGTTCACCCCCTCAATCCAGCCCTGGGATCATCTGGCATTGAACTGCTGTCATAAAGCGGCCATCATCGCCAGTCGGCCAGCCCTCTTCCATGCGCCCGACCTCCTCCTCTTCGCAGCAGAACTCGCACCACCACTCATAGCAGAACTTGGCCGGGGCTCCCCGAAGGGTGCGTCCCTTTTCGTAGTAGACCTTCGTTAACTCCAAAGAAGGCGTCAGGGGGCCATGACGAGGGTTCTGACAACGCTGGCCCGCTGGCGGCGAGGCTTTCTTTCTGGCCATTACTCACTCCCTCCAGTTCACCTGCTGCCGTGCGCTGGGCCTCTCGCGCCAATTGCATGCACCGTAGCGCCCGCACCGCGTCCCGCGCAGCGAGCGCCAGGATCGCCTCCTCGACGTAGACTTGGGCATCTATCAAGTTCAAAACCGTCAGACTCTTCGCCCCGCAGGGCCTCGCGCACATCTCCCACCCCTAAGTCCAAGCCGGACAACCGCCGCCACACGTCCTCCTGATGGGATATCGCCAGCGCTCGGCGCATGGCGGCAAGCCTAGTCAATATCGTTTCTGGCTCCATACCCACCTCCCTTTACGGCTTCCAACGATAGGCTTTGATAGCTAGGGCATTTAGATCAGCCCCAGCAGCCCTAGCAGCCCAAGCAGCAGCGCAAGCAGCAGCCCTAGCAGCCCAAGCAGCCCCAGCAGCCCCAGCAGCCCAAGCAGCCCAAGCAGCCTCAACAGCAGCCCTAGCAGCAGCCCTAGCAGCCCAAGCAGCAGCCCAAGCAGCCTCAGCAGCAGCCCTAGCAGCAGCCTCCGACCGATCCTTCCCCGATAGCCAATCGCCTGCCCACTTATCCCACGCTTTCGATTTGCCCCCAAAGGCGGATTGGCCGCAGAAGATACCGAAGGCTACTTTTTGTAGAGTGCTGAAGCGCGGGAGAGGCGTCCGGCGTATGGTCATGCCTCCTTCTGCGCCACACTTCAGGCCATCGGTGCAGGTCTGCCCTTCGGGAATGAACTCCCATCCCTGGGGCTTCTTGAAATTAGCCTGGGCAGGATTGAGCAGGACAGCAAGATAGCGGTCAGCATAATAGTGGATTACGAAGGGCGAACAGAGATCGGCAGCGGTAAGCGGCGACTTCTTTTTCTGGGCGCAATGCTTGACTCCCGGCCCCCACACCGTGCCGCCGTTCGTTGTGCCGTTCGCTTCTGTCAGCTTGACGAACATATCCTCCCTTTCTCTCCCCGCCGGGGCCGCCGCGCCCGGCCCCAGCAGGGGGTGCGGCCTTAGTTATGCCCGTCGTTTGGGGCCTTGGTTTCCATTGGTTCGAGTAGAAACAGGTCGCCGTCGGGGATGATGCGGAAGCGTTGGCCTGGTTCGGCAACGCCCTTAGCGGCGATCTGAAGTCCGCCGGTTGCCCTGCGGCTTGCTGCTCTAATGATGATATTCCGTTCTTCGGGGGTCGCAGCCCGGATAGCCAACCGTTCGCCATCGCGTAGGATGACAACATGGCTAGGCAGAATCTTGGCCGCCGCATTATTACCTTGAAGGCACTCAAGGTCAGCATGTCCTGTCTTATACCTGGCCATTCGGAGAATAGGATCAGGATTTTCCGAATTAAGTTTTTCGATAGGTTCCCAACTCATTTCGTTCCCCCTTCGATAGCGGCCCGCCCGTTCTTGCCATCCTTGCGTTCCCGATACCAGCAGCGCGTCCCACATCCAGGATTAGGGCAGCGTGTCGGCAACTTGAGCTTTCGTGGGTGCCAGCGCCACCCACATTCTTTACACTGCAAGGTGGGCAACCCTAATTCGATGACCTGGCCGTAAATGTCCATGTGTCCAGTTTCGTATATAATGGTTGCATTGTCAAGGCTTTTCCAAACTTTCTTGAAAGATTCTTTGCCCAATTCTCCCGCCGTAGACCCTCCCCTGGTAGAATCCTCATGTAATGAAGGACTTGATCGCATCCTATCTCTTCGAGTTAGAAGCCGCTGGGCGCTCGCCATTGACGCTTGCCAGCTACCGACAGGTGCTTGGTGCCCTCCTGTGTTTCCTTCGCTGCAAAATCCAGCGGGTGAAGGTCGAGCAACTGCGGGCCTATCTCGACACCCAACGCCATCTGAAGGCCGGCACGGTTCGGACCCATTGCGCCATCGCCTCGGCCTTTTTCAACTGGCTCGTTGCGGAAGGGGTGATCAAAGAGAATCCCATGAAACATGTGCGCCGTCCTAAGCAACCCCACCAATGGCGTCCCGTCTTCACCACCGATGAACTCATGGACATTCTACAGGCCGCCGAACATTCCAGCAACCCGGTTAGGAACAAGGCCATCATCTACCTACTCTTGGACTGTGGGCTTCGTCTCTCGGAACTCTCTGGCCTCAAGCCAAGCGACTATGATGCTAGAAGTTCGACGCTGAGGGTCAATGGCAAATGTTCAAAAGTACGCATCGTCGGGCTTGGCAAGCATTCTAGGGAGGCGTTTGAGGAACACCTGGCACAAACCAACGGGTCCCTGTGGGGGGTTCACCGAGCGGGTGTTAAGGCCCTCATCTACCGCCTGGGCCGCAAGGCTAACGTGAGGGCGAATCCCCACAAGTTCCGGCACACTTTTTCTAGCCGATTCCTAGATGCTGGGGGCTCCATTGACGAGTTGCGATGTTTGTTGGGCCATGCCAGCGTTATGACGACGATGATCTACGCTGAGGCGCAGCAGCAGGAACGCGCCCTGCGGAGCCATGCGGAGCATTCACCGGGGGACAGATTATGAAGAGGCCGCCCCCGTAAGGAGCGGCCCCCTCACCCTGCCGTCCCCACCTGAAAGCAGGCACTAAATAACCTGACATCCCCGCAGGAAGACCAGGGCGTATAGAACCTACTTCACAACCTCATAAGGACACCCGTTACAGGGCTTGAGATAGTGACGAGCGATGCAGGCGGGGCCGCTCCCCGGCTTGTAGAGTTTCAGGTATTCGGGATCGCGGCTGGCTGCCGTACATTCAGGAGACGAGTAGGCGGCGGCTTCCCCTGGCCGACAGTAGCCCAGGCTGAGCCCACACCAGGTATAGATCGCTTCAGGAACGCCCACCAGGACTTCGATGCTCGTGTCAGCGCCTATGTAGACTTCCAATGTGTAGCGCCACCGGTAGGACGTAACTTCTGGGGCCAGGAAGGAACCTATCTCTACGTCATCCCAGTAGAGTACGAAGTCAACTGCCGGCGCATACCTGACTTCAACGAAGGTGGCCTGGATACGCCCGTCCTGGTTGGACTGAATCATCTCTGGGCCTTGATGGTTGCTGAAGGTGCCACCTACGCCGTGAACGCGCATCGTCAGGTTATCCGCAGCCAGAAGGCCGAGGTCGGGTAGACCCTGAATGTCCTGTGTCTGCGCCCGCGAGACGCCGAGTGTGCCTGCTATCGTCAAGCTTACTAGCGCCAGCACAGACGCTATTGCTAGTCCGATGATGATAATGAGTTTACGCATGACAAACCTCCTACTCTAATGCTTCACCCGTCCGCCAGCGCAGGATGAGGTTGATCACCGCTAGGGCGAACGTGGCTATCGTACCCTGAACACCAGGATCAATGACGGTTTCACCGTGAATCTGCTGGGCGATAATGGCAACCGCTCCGATGGCAGCCGCCAGGATGTTCACCCACACCGTTCGGGACTTGTACCAGGGCTTCATGCTTCACCTCCTACTTCAGCCCAATGAGCAGGCCCAAAACGCTGAACCCACCCGCCATCATCACGAATAGGATGCTACACGCGAGACTCAACTTGCCTTCTAGTCCCTGTAGACGTGACTGGATATCGGGTATTGTCTTGGTGAATAAGTCCCAGAGCTTGTCTTCGTCGATGTCGATCCCGATATCCTTGCCGGGGTTGTCGAGCCTGATCGTGATGTGTGCTTTAGCCATGTCTTACCCTCTCTGCGCGGCGGACGCGGTCTTCTCACGCGGGCCAAAACACCACCTGCAAAAGCTAGGGAACAAGATGCTGTGCTCCAGGGGTATCGGCTCCCACAACTCATTGAGGTCGTCTGACTCACGCTTGTGAAGGCAGTCATCCACGTTGCAGCGCTCATCGCCATGTTCTCGGTCGTGAACCTCGCCGCTCTCTTCGTTCCGCATGTAGCGCATCTTGACCTCCTAACAGCGTCGCGCAAACCCGTAGCGAGTTAGCGCCGCTATCTCATCGCCCTTGATACCGCCGAATATCCCGCCGTTCGTCTCCAAGACGCAGTTCGGGAACCCGTACAATCCGCTGGTCATCACGCAGTTGGACGCATGGAACGTCCGGTCAGGCAACAGACCGATGCTGTGCATCAGTTCATGGGCTATCGCACCACAGGCCATGTTCTTTGTCCAAGAACCTTCCTTGCCATACGCCAAGGCCCGTAAGCCTATCTTCCCAAAGAACGACACGCCGGGGACACGGTTGGCTTCTTGGCCGTTCTTCTGGCCGAAACAGTCCCCGCCAAATGTCCCACCCATTTGGCACGTCGAAGGGAACAGATACCATGCTGTCTGCCCATCGAACTTGACGACGCCCTTGGCTATGAGGTGTTGGGTGAGCATCCACTGTTTCTCATTGTAGGTAGCCCCAGACGCGGCAAGGCTTGTCTCCACGATGTTCCAGCTCGGCACCATCAGGTTGTATTTCAGGAGCCAAGCCGATATCTCCTGGCGAGCTTGTACGAGTCCGCGCAGGTAGGGCGCTTTCACGGATGCTGGAGTATCGGAGAAGTTGACCAGGAGGAAGGTGATTGCTTTCATCAGAACATCATCACGTACGTCTTGGCTACGCCTGCCACCGTGTAGTTGATCTCGATGTAGGGACGATTGGTAGGGTAGATGGCCTCGCTTGACCAGAACGATGCATTGTTGATGCCGAGGTTGGTGCTTCCAGCCTTCGAGACCACATTCAGCACCTTGCCACAGTTGACAATGGCATCGTAGATCAGGGAGGAAGCAGGATCGCCACCAGCCCAGATGTCCCAATCCGTCCAGCCTGAGCCATGTGTAATCACATCCACCGTGTCGGATCGGATACTGTCGTCGTAATCATCAGGGTCTAGACTGCATCCAACAAGCCCCCAAGGGATACCCGTGCCGTTCTTGTAGACGTTCCAGGTTGCCTCAGTTTCTACCCAGGCGTTCGCCCCTGTAGTCCTCATGCATTTGGCAAAGTAAGCATTTAAACTGAACCCCACAAGAGAAGCCACTTTCATATTGAGGGTAGCCGAGGTAACATTGGTTGAGGTGATGTCAGTCGCAGCGCTGAAATCCACTTTGGCAAGGATGTTCCTGGCGATGTCATAGCCCTTGCCATCAGAAGATGTCATCTCTATGTTTAGGCCACTTTCGGTGCCGTAGTTCGTAGTGGGATTAACACTGTAGATGTCCGTGTCGATGTCGAAGACTTGTATCAGTTGGGCCATTATTCCGTCGCCTTGCAGCGCTCCCAGATGAGGCTCGTTTCCAACCAGAACTCCGAATAGCCCTTGTAGGCTGTCTCTTTACAGCCAAGCAACCGCGCCCAGGATGCGCCCCTGCTGTTGGTTGGCCCCTCAATCCGGATGTCGTCCAGCAAGGCACCTTCGTCCCGAATCTCGTCTGCGGCGAAGAGGGTTAGTTCCCTAGCTATCTGGATGGCGTCCTTGACTGACGTGCTGTAGATACCGTAGTCCACCGCTAACAATCGGAAGTTGTGGAAGGTGCGCTCCTTCCTGTCCTCTGTTGTGCGAACTCCCCGCGCCTCCGGCCCCAGGACGCCCACGACCTTGCCATCGCTAATGGCAACCCAGGTGCGGACGTTATCCCTTGCCTGAGAGGTCAAGACATCAGACGTTGGGGCCTGAGTGCCGCCACTCTCCACATCTTCCTTGTAGAGCTTGTCAAGGAAAGCGGAGACGGGTATTGCATCCTTCTCGGCTAGGCGCTGAATGGTTAGGTTCATGGCAACTGCCACGTGAGAATCACATCTAGCCCCAGGGCGACAACGGTGTTGTTTATCGCGTCGATGTCAACGGCTATAATGTCGGCGGTCACAACATCGTCCTCTGCCGTATCCACCACAGAGCGGTCGGCGGCAGTGTAGGAGGTCAACTCGGAGGCGTCGATGGTAATCTTGTGGGCGGCGGCAAGCATATCGTGGCCGTCCGTCACGTTCCGAATCTGGATTGCTATAAGCGTGGCCCCAGTACCTACTGTGTAGACTCGCGCCTCGGCCTGAACGAGATTCCAGCCATTCAACTCAACGGGGATGCAAATGGTCGTCTTGGCATCGCCCGTTGTGAGAGCCGTGGTAGGAGCTACCACCTCTTTGATATACATGACGCGCTTGGCAAGGTCTGTTCCTTTTAGATCAGTAGCCACCTCTGCATAGGATTTGCCCTCTAGCCCAAGCGTTGTCCACTTGGCATAGTCTAGGTTTGCAGGCGCATTGGTGGTGCCGTCAATCGTTGCGATGGCGTTATCAGTGATGGCATGGGCTATCGTGTGGCCGTGGTCACTGCGGGCAAAGGTGTCTGCGGTGCCTACACCAGCGGCGTCACCAACAGCGGGGAGAGCACCTGCCGCCGCCGAAGCTACCCACTTGAGGCCAGTCGCCTCGCCAGACTGAGCCATGAGGATTGTGTCATTAGCCCCTGCTGTAAGTTTGGCGGCAGTATTTGCACCTGTTCCTACGGCTAGGTCACCCAAGGCATCCCAGATAACATCGGTGGCTACAGCGCCACCGGCAGGCACCCCACTGACTACGGTGGCCCCGACACGCTTCAGGTATTCGCCATCGGCAATCGCACCTAGAGTAAGGGCCGTAGGGCCAGTTGTGGTTGTTATCCCGATGACGGCTGGCGATGCAACGGTGCCCCCAAGTTGGCCCGCAAGTTTGGGCGTCTCATCCCACCTCATCACCTGAGTTGTGGCTGTGGCCGCTGCAAGTCCAGTAATCTTGTGTCCCCCCATAGCGAAGTCAGCAACAGCCGTCCCCGACAGGATCGCCATTACCTCCGCTGGGTTTTTGCATTGGGGCGTGTTGTCGGTGGTAGCATAGAGAAAGGAAATGTCATTGAAATCTGATTCCATGACTGCGCCTGCCGCGTTGACATTCCCAGCGTCAGTCACGTCAGCAGCAGCCTCAATGCCGTCGAGTTTCGTGATCTGTGCTGCGGTAGCAAGTCCCGTCTGTGCGGCTGTAGCATCCTGGATGGCATCTCCAGCAACGTGACTGGCAGCGTGGGCTTTGGGTGCGTTGGCGCTTGTTACATCAGCGCCAGCAGCGATACCGTCCAGCTTCGTAATCTGCGCGGCAGTGGCATGACCTGCTTGCGAAGCGGTAGCAGCCACACCAGAGAGAACCTGGCCCCCGCCAAGGGTATGTTGGGTGTCGCCAAGCGTGACAGGATTGTGGTGCGCTGAGCCTGAGTGCGTAGCGTCTACGGTAGGGGCATCCATAAACCCTGCGAGTTCCCCGCCCGCTGCAATCTCTGACAGGTCAAGGGTGACATCGCGGTCTGTGCCTACCGCAGCTACATCAAATCCAGCACCAAAGTCTATGGCGACGGCATCGGCTGTTCCCACCAAAGACCCAGCTTCTTTTACGGAGGTCATGCTGCCTGAACCAGGGAGACCGATGGCTGACGTTTCTCTCCATACCGCTGCCCCTACCGTGGCGTCAACACAGATGTAAGCCTTATCACCTGTGGTGTTAACCCATATAGAGCCAGGGGTGTAACCCTTGGAAAGATCGTTGGTAACTGCGGGGGCAGCGGTGGCGGTGTAGTTGCACTTGGGGATGATAGGCTTCATCCTAGCGTCAGCTAGAACGTTATCCTGTTCCAGAATCGCACGCCGCTGTTCTTCTTCTAATTCGTCGCGGCGACTCCTCTGCCTAGGCATACTCGATACACCTGAGCGTCAGAGACACTAGGCGCTCGCCACTCAGACTGGCAATCTGTTCGCCCTTGTATTCGTCCACGTTCTCGACAGCAACGTAGAACGTCCCACTCAGGGGATCGTCGGGGTCGCGCACGAGGTAGACGCCAGTGTTCTCTAGGGTTTCCAAGTCGTCGTACATCGTCTTTGCATCGCGCAGCCTGTCCAGGTTATCGCCGCACCGGACGACCACTGTGATGACAGGCTCCTTGCGCGGGCGGGGAACGCAGTAGAGGGATACCTTCTCGACGCGCAGGACGTTACTCGCGTGGCCTGTGTTCTGTACGCGAATCTGTGGGCGGTAGCCCCAATGCGTCCCCTGCGTATTGCCCCCAGCAAAGAAGCATTGTGTCTTGGTGGCTGTCGTAATCGTTCCGAGTAGCGTTGCGGGCGTTGTGCCGTCCCAACCTGCGTAGACCTTCACCGTGCCGCCAGTTCCCTTGGCCTGACTCGTCACGACCTCAACCATGTGGCCGTGTTTGGGTACTCCGGGGATGCCCCAATCGACGGCAGGCAGATCAAGGTCGTTCGCCTGGGCCTGGAAGGTGACATTAGCATCTGACGGGTCGGGCGAACCGTCTTGGGCCAAGATGATGTAGGCAGCGGAACAGGGGGCAGCGGTAATTCCCAGATAGAGTCTTGGGTTGGTTGTCAGCCCCGAAATCCACATCGTATTGATGGTTGTCGAGGCGAAAGTATAGAGATGATACCAAACATGGGGAGGCTCATCCTCATCCCCAGGACGTAGGCCAAGGAGATAGGTTGTCGTCCCCACGAGATACGCCGCATAAAGCCAATCGCCCGCAGTTGCCAGCGCCGTGTAACGCCCACCCTTGATAGCGGAATTGTTCCCCTTGAGGGTTTCCACGCCGATCTTCCTCGAAGTGACGCCCGTGTGATCCCACAGTCCCGACTTGTGAACCGTTGCCAACGTACTGAGCCAGCGGATAGAGTCGCTGCAATTCGTTGAGGCGATGATGCCGCGAGTGAAATCTAGGGCGTTCGTCTGGTTGCCCTCAGTGTCCGAGCCGAACAGTCCCTCCTCTTTCCCAATGTAGGCCCAGCGCCCCAATTCCACGATGGAGTTGATGTTCCTTCCAGGTTTGCCGATCACATAGTCCGCCGGATCGCTCCAGTTGTTTGACTCCATCGGCCCATCTGTACCAGCCCCAGTGCTTATGGCAGCGCATGAGTTGATGACGTGGTGCTTAGCGGGCGTAGAGGCATCACCTACGCGCCATAAAAGCTTGCCCGCCGTTCCCATGTGCCAAGCGTTGCGGACTGGTGTATCGGCAAAACTCCGCCAGACATCCGAGGGCGGCGTCCAGTCTGCGGTGGGCCAGGTGGTAGCCGCCGTCGCCGTCTTGACTCGCACGAAGTAGCCCGTGACGCCGTTAACAGTGGTAGTGGCCCAACCCGTCTGCGCGGCAGAGTCCCACGTCACCCAACCGCTCACGGTGAAACCGCTCGTACCGTCTGTCTCAGCAGAGAGGAAATCTACCCAAGCTGCGCCAGTCCAGAGTTCCCAGACCTGGGCTATCGCCGTATTCGCCGCTGTCACAATGTTGAAGTAGATGCCGTCGAACTTAGTGGCGGAACCCCAGTAGAAGATGTCATCGCTGTTATCGCCCAAGATGGTGAAGGCCGTGCCGCCGGACACGTTTGCGGCCGTGGTGTTATCGGTGACGGTTACGGTTGTACCGTGAGTGACGAGGAGTTGAGTCTTATATGTCTCAGACTCCTCCTTAGCTGTAAAGTAAACTTGTTCGTCTCCTGTCGGCGCTGTGCCAGGATCATCATCGTCCCGACTGCTAATCAGATAGAACTCCGTGTAGGCCGTTTTGCTGATGGCGCTAGTGGCTATGTCGATCTCCACCCAGTTGCCTGCGGCGGGCAGACTAGCCGTGGAGAATGAACCTACAAGCGTGTCGCCGCTAGGCGTGGCTCGCCAGTCCTCGGCAGCTAGAGTCGCCCCCCAAGTGAAGGCCCGCACCTGAATCGTGAAATCAGTATCACTTGCGTCAGCACCCAGATAGAGGCGCAGTGTAGCCCCAAGAATAGAGTCTCCATCTGGGATAGCCGCAGTATTGAAACGTAGGTAAGATCGGCGGATGTAATAAGTGCCACCGTAAGAACGCTGTCCGACTCGGAGACCCGTCTGAACCGCAGTAGCTGTCGCAGCACGGGCACCAGCGTATGTCGCCGCGCTCTTGGACAAGTAACCATCATCCCCGTCCGCCCCAATGCTGAAACTGCTCTCGGTCTGCGAACCACTGATCAGAACCGCCGCAGTGAGATCGTCAGTAACGGTAGTCAGTTCCTTGAACACGCCACCCGCACTCGGAACATAGAGATAGCCACCGAATTCGGTAGTTTGACCTGCCGGAGCGGGCCAGCCTGAGAATGTGCGTTCGTAGACCACGCTGCCGTCTGCGGGATCAACCTTGTGAACCCTAATGTCGACGCCGTATGTGCTGAAATAGTAGAGGTAGTTCCCGATCCCAGCGGCGCGGTCTACAGAACTTGACGGGCCACTGAGTGTGATCGTGTTCACAGCGAACGCGGGGTACAGATAGCCTCTCCGACAAGTTACCCCAGGCCCGCTCTCGTACACGGGCGCAGCATAGGGCGCGTCCCTAGTTTCGTCACGCGAGTAGCCCATGCCCCCGTGCCACGAGTCCCAGGACTTGACGAGTTCTCCAGCGCCACCCTGAACCGCAACTTTCGACTTGCGCCACTGCCTGACGCCCTTGGTGTTCAGGGCGATTTCATATTCTAGGTTCTTAGTGCCGTTGTTGATCACGAACTTGGTGGGCGTCTGGAGTTTCGTGGTTTTCATCACCATGTCGTTAGACCTGTCTCAATCTAAAGAGTTCCTCGTCGGCAAACCCCCACGTCTGTTCGATCTTCGGTTGGAACCTAGCTTCCATAGCGGCGGCTTCCATCTTTATCCTCTCCAACCGTTCTAGGAACGGTTTGCGTTCCTGTACCGGAGCCGAAGGATCGCTTAACTTCTGAAGACAGTCACAGGCGGCTTTGGTCGCTATCCAGTCCAAGTCGGCATCGGACGTGGCGGCGTCTGAGGCGAGAGCTGCATAGGGCCGCAGGCACTCAACGTAGACGGGCTGAGCGTTGTTGAACGGGGGGTCGGGAACGATGTAAACGGTCGCCAACTCCTTCTTGGTTCTGATGTGTGACCAGCGCGTAGCAGCCGTCCGGTCTGTCATGTGGCCGTCGTTGAGGAAGTTGGAGCCTTCCATCTGGTACACTGTCCGGCCCACCTGCCAGGGCTCTGTCACCCAGGAGGGCATCGCGTAGCGCTTCTGGCCTTGCCACAGGAGTTGCACCTGATCCCACATGGAGTAGGCGTTGATGGTAGCGGTGATGTTCTGAAGGCGGAACTCGACCTGGTGACAATTCGCGGGTACGGTGAACTGAACGCCTAGACTCTGCCAGTCGAACTCAGCGTTTGTTACGGAATCAATCTCAGCAGCGTTCGTCACGTCCCAGACCACGAGCTTGCATGAGGTTGTGATCGCGTTGTTGCGCGAGACTGCCACCACATAGCCTGTGTCGCCCGCTACGGCGTTTATGCGCTGGTAGGCGTAGGAAGCGGCGGCCCCAGTGTTGAGAACCTTGCTGGCCTGCGTACCCCTAAAGAACTCACCTGCGGTTGTGGTGCGGGAAAGAGTGCATCCCGCCCCCGCCGTCCAGTCGCTACTCGACGCTTCCATGTCGGCATCGTTGAGGGCGGAGGGTACGGCCAGGGTGTAGTAGAGGGACTTTCTGAGGGCGCGGTCGATGGCTTCGCGGATCAGGACGGGGTGGATTTGGCGGTGAATCTCCACCTTATCCCCCGCGGTGACAGCAGCGGTGAACGCACTATCCATTGTGAACTTGCCCGCCGAGGCGTCGTAAGCCGCTATGAGCTTGTATTCGCCTTCGGGAGCAGCATGCGCCCCTGCCGCGTCGTAGGAGACGTACATGACCATGCCGACGAAATGGTTGTCCTGAATGACAGTCGATGTGTAGTCGGCAAGAATAACCTCAGTCGCGGTCACGTTTGTGGACGCTGTGGATTCGAGGAACTGCGCCCCAGAAAGAAGCCTCGCCGTCTCCTGGCGGTATGCGGTTCTCGTATTCGACATGGTTCTCTCCTAGCGCTTGCCTCGCTTTACGGCCTTCCCTGACGCTCGTGCGCCAAAGAATCCGCGCTGCTTCTTCGTGAGCGGGTGCCCGCGCACCTCGCCCTCGTGCAGAATCAGGTTGGCCTTGGCCTTAGTTAGTTTCTTGCCCACTCCTATGCTCCTTCGTCTGGTGCATCCTCAGTCCTTGCGCTGAGTCGAAGAAACGGGTGCATCCTGGTTCGTAACAGGGGAAGACAACTGGCGCGTCCTTTGGCTGCCCACTCATACGGGATAGGAGTTCGGTCTGCTGGCGCAGGAGTGCTCGGCCCTCTTCGTCCTTTTCCTCCCGCTTCGCCCGCTCCATGATCGCCCATTCCTTGCTGTGCCGGTGCCTCATGTGTCCGTCGAGGTCGTATTCACTGGCGATGTGGGCAGAGTAGCAGAACTTGTTGCGGAGTCCGATGCTGTCCAGATATGCCCTCTGGGGATGGTCAGGGTGTAGGAGGCAGAGGACGTTGCCCAGCGGCGCATCAACGAGTGGCTTCAGTAGGAAGACCGTTCTGCCAGCCATCGGGTGATCGCGCGGATAGCGCCTCTTTAAAGTGTCCTTGAGGCGGGAGTTCAGGATGTCACTTGGCACCCCAGTCTCCCGGTCGTAAACACGAGTCTTTCCCGTCGTGGATTCGAGAGTGACCACCCCATCGATGACCCCCTTCATGTCATCGGTGAATTGGATCACCTGACTCGTTCCCCCAGTTTCCAGTTGTTCGACTGCGGCCTCTATCGCCGCATCCTCAGCCACTCGTTGAGTAACCATAAAGCCTCCTACCTCTGAACCTTAATGGCGGAACCAAACACACTCTGGCCCCGTCGCCTCTTGTAGATTTCCTCGGAGAACGCGAGCGCGTCGCGGGTGAGGGTACTGCGCTCTTGGAGTTCCGCCATGACGTTGCGATCCTCCCTAACCCGCGAACGCACGCCGTCCGCGATCTCCTGTAACTCGCCTACCGTGTGTTCCCACAGGGAGGGGATGCGGAACGCCCCGGACTCGAACAGCCCCGCATCCCCCAAGTCCCTGTGATACTCGGCCAGCCTGTCGCCTCTGTTGACCAGGATCACCTGATACCTGTGCTTGCCCACCCACGACTTCGGCCTGAACTTCCGCCCCGCCTTGGTGAAGGAGTAGGGCGTCAGAACCACCTCAACGAGTGCGTAGGCCAGCTCGTCAGGGCTTACCGTCGTCGCTATCGGCGTCAGGCTCATCGTCTTCCTCTAGCAACTGCCGGAGACGTTCGAGTTCGCCTTCCAGCAACTTGACCTTGGCGCACTCCTCGCCTAGAAACTGAAGTAGTTGCTCTACCGTAATCTCCACGTCTTCCTCGGTTTCACCTGCTTCCTCAGAACGCCCTTGGGTGGCTCCTGGTCGGCATACTCCTGGCGTATCTCCGCCAGCGGCGTGCCTGTCTTTGTGGCAAGATGCCTGTACCAGATGGCACGGGGCATATCGAACTCGCCGTTCCACTCCCAAGGCTTAGCCTCGTACTCGTGCGTGTTGTAGTTGTAGAAGTAGGGCACCTCTTGGATGAGGTCGGGGTAGTCCTTGGCGAGTTCCTTCCAGAGACAACAGAACCGTACCCGCATGGTCTGACCGATGTAGGGGTTAGTCCAGAAGCCGATGCGCTGGAAAACACAGTCGCAGAGATCGTCGTGTGTCTCCCACTGGATGCCAGGGATTGCGGCTGCCAGGATGCTTGCTAGTGCGTCTGTCTTCGTCTCTATCATCTCTACGTCTCCACGTTGTCCGCTGTGCCATCAGCAATGATCTTCATCATGTTGGTGCCGTCAGTGAAGAGGCCACTGCTAGTGGTGATAGCGCCTACGGGGGCGGTGCCTACCTTGAAGACCATCGCAGAAGTCGGCTGCGTAGTTCCAAAGGCCGACACCGCGCCGAGGCGATAGTTGCCTGCTGTGATCCTGTGGTCGCCTGCGGTGTTGATGAGGCCGCCCGTCGTCACCGTTAGTCCATTGAGTGCCGTGATGTAAGGGTCAACGTCATCGAAACGAGCAACCTCGGTATTGTCCACATAGACACTCAGGCGGCTATAGGTAGTGCTTAGGTTCCACTTGAATCCTCTACGTGGCATCTTACGTCTCGATGTTACTCACGGTGTTTGCGGCGAGAATCTTCCGCATAACCGTGCCGTTAGTGAATATGCCGCAACTCGTAGTGATGGCCCCCGCTGGTGCAGTACCAACCTTGAACACAACCGCCGATGTCGGCTCCGTAGTTCCAAAGGTTTCCACCGCACCGAGTCTCAGGTTCCCCGCCGTTACACGGTCGTCACCCGCCGTGACAGTGAGGTTGCCCGTCGTGACTGTCAAACCTACAGGTGACGTGATGTACGGGGTAGCGTTGTCGAAGTAGGCCACCGCTGTCGGGACAGTAGATGCGCCCGCAATGTAGACGATCAGGCGGGAGTTGGCAGCATCCCACTTCCAGCCTGTATGCTTCCGGCTTAAAGCCATGTTGTCCTCCTTGGGCCTAACGGCCCAGTTGAAAGGAGGTTGGGGGCAGTCTAAGCAACTGCCCCCTCACTCACTACAGCACTGAACCAGTGTCCAGCACCGCCCAACTCATCGACCACTCGGCCTCGTCTGCCGCTGTCTCCTGAACATCGAAGACGAGGAAGGAAGCGGGGCCGACCATATACATCATTGGGTCGCCCTTGAGGACGTTGTATTCGGGGTTCCAACTCGTCTCGTCAGTCGCCGTACCCATCTTCTTCAGCATCTTGAGCAGGCGGGGCTGGGACAGCGCAGCCTCAACGATGGCCGTGTCCGAGTAGTGTAGGTTGGTGACGATTGGGCCGCCCGTACCTCCTACCCATCCAATAGCCGAGTAAGGAACCATCGGAACAGCGTCGCCACCGGAGGTGAAACTGTCGGATGCAGTGGCTATGACCGCGAATACTGCCTTCTTAGCGTTGACCTGGATGGAGGAGATTTGGACGTGGAGCGGCACCACAACGGCCCCAGTAGGTACTGAGAACCGCAGGGAGGGAGCGGTAAGGGTGAGCGCCGTTCCATTCGCGCTCATCGTCTCCGGTTGGCCGAGAACTGGGTTGTTGGCGATGAAGACGCGCCCGCTTCTCGTCCACGCATCGACCATACCCTCACGACTGTTGATCTGGAGAGCATGGCCTCGGTTGATGAACAGCGCGGCTTCCTTGTCGCCCTCAGCGAGTAGGCCAGGATTGAGTTGCTTACATTGACCTACGACCTGGATTCCCTTTAGGGTTGCGAGACTAAACTCTGCCATCGTATTCTCCTATACCGTCCAGTCGCGGAAAGCCTCGAAGTCAACATAGTTGATGTCAAGGTCTACCTCAGTGGTTGTGGTGCCGAACACTCCGACGAAAGCGGCTAGGAGAGTCGTGGTCGAAACCGCCCCCACAACCGTCTGCCTCAAGACTCCGTTGATGTACCAGCGTGCCGTACCGTTCGGGTCGATCTCCACTCGGAGAACCACCGACTCGGCTAGTGTTAGGGTGTCGGGAGCGATGGTCGCAGTCGAAGTCACCGAGCAGGCTGTAGTCCCGCCGTAGTGCGGCATGTGCCACTTGGTAGACGCCGTCAACTGGCTATCAAACCACCAACCCGCGTAACTCGCGGCGACCGGAGTGTAGGTCGTGGCGGTCGAGGTTAGCGGCTCAGCTATGTCTTCGGCAGAGGCACTACAGAATCCGAGGAAGATGGTTCGTGCGGTGATGGCCGAGGTCTCCAGGCGAGCCTCAAAGGACATTGGCCCGTTCAGCACGGGGCTGAAACCAATGCCCGTTCCAAGGGCGATCCCCTTGCCATCCTCGTTAGCACCAACTAGACGACACCAACCACCAGTCTTCGAGATGCGGGTGATACCAGTGTCGGTGTCAAGGAGGTGGCCGCTGAGGATGAAGTCACCGGCCATCGCTGAAGCGTTGGTGAGTGCTATGGGCCAGTTACCCGTCGCGCCCTCAAAGTGGAGCTTGATTACTCCGGGTCCACTCTGTACCGTTGCCATTTACGTTTCCTTTCTTTTCACTATGGCCTCCCGTCATGCCGCGTCGGGCACGAGGTAGCGGCCCCGTCCGTTACTACGAAGTCGGCGCAGTAGCGTCACTGAAGATTTCGTAGAGGCCGACGCTCGTGCCAGCGCTGGTGCGCTCCCCGTAGATGTATTCGTCGTATAGCCAAACCTGCGTGGCCCCGCCGCCCAACTCAGGCAGTTCCTTGGTAAGCGTGTAGGGCGAGAAGCCTTGAACTAGGACGATGGAGTTCTTGGCGAACACCCCGCCCTTAGCGTCGGGGGTTCCGTCGATGGTGATGTTGCCATCCTCAAAGACGTTGGTTCCCCACAGACTGCCGGAGAAACCACTCTTGAAGTAGTCTTCGGTGAGTCCGGCTGGGACGGCGTAAGTGCCTACGCCCGCCACTACTTCGTCCTGTATGTCCTTGAGCTGGTAGGGGTGCAGGACGGTGTAGATCGGCCCAAGCATCGGCTCGGTGACGTTGCCTGTGATCCGCCTTGCAGCGGCGGCAATGTGGCCCGACGTGAGGGTTGTACCCGTCCCACAGAGGGACGTGCCGCTGTCCAGAATCGTCAACCCGTCCTCGTCCTTCTTGCGCTCAATGGCCTCCTGAGCCAACTTGCCGATCTGGGCGGCGACGTTCTTGCTGATGCGGGCCATTGTCCGCTTGGTGATGACGGTCGAGATGCAGGTCAGAGTCGGTTCCAGACTCCAGAGGGTGCCGCTGACCTGTTGCGGGTTGTCGAAGGTGGTCAGCTCCGTGCCGGTCTGGGCGGCGAGGGCGGCGAGTTGAAACTCATCCCAGTGCGTCCCTTCGCCCTCTGACAAAGTTTGCCTGTCCACACACTTCGTCATCACACCAGGGTATTCCCTTGTCGTTCGCGCCTGGTCTACGATGATCGGCAACGCATCGGCAAGAGAGCCGGTGTAAGTCGTTCCTGTTGCCATCTAATTCCTCCTATAACGGTTTGAAGCCGTGTCTCTTTTCGAAGGCGATACGCTTGGCCTCCTGGCCCTGAGCGTTCGCCACGTCGTCTGCTGTGCTACGGGTGGGCTGTCCTTGGCCCACCGATACGGGGGCAGGTTCGCCTTCGCGCTTGAGGCCCATCTTCTCCTCGAAGTAGGCGTCCATTTCTGCCCGTGATAGTTTCCCTGCCTCTTGCTTTGTCACGTACCTCTCCCCCGTTACTGCTTTCACGTAGTCTCCGAATGTGGCAACCTTGAATGCGAAGTCGCCCCGCTGACGTGCTTCCTCGTTCTCACGTGCTATCTGTTGGTTGAGTTTGAAGACAATCTCATCGTGTTCCCGCGGAGACACACCAAGGGCTTCCCTCACATTTTCCAGGTCCACCAACCGTTCCTTGTTCGTCTTGAGCCAAGCCTGTCTATCAACAAAGGCTTGAATGTGTCCCGCCCGCTTGTTGTCGTCAGTCTCCGTGTCCAGGTTCCTCAGAGTGTCTTGGAGCTCCTGATTCGCCTGGGCTTGGCGTTGCTGATCGGCCTGTAGGCGGGCGTAGGCGCTATCCCTGCCTGATTGCTCGGCACGCCTTACCATCTCTGCCGCGTTCTCTTCGAGAAAAGCCTTGCGCTCTTCCTCCGGCAGTTCTGTGAACTGGGCACGAAAGTCTGGCTTCTCCTGTGCCGCAACCTCCGGCGCTCCCTCTTCAGGTGTAGCCTCTACCTCTACGGGTAGGGGCGTCTCTGCCACTGGAAGCACGGGGGTCTCAGCCTCGGAAGGCCCTTTCTTCGTTGCCACGTTTTTCCTCCTAAAAGAAAGAGGCCGCGCCCTTTCGGGAGCGACCTCGGTTGTCCTCTCGGTCGTGTCTGTTTGCTAGTTAAAGATTAGACCATTTATCCTCCCGCGTCAAGGTTGTGATAGAATGTCTCGTTGGGAGGTGCGGTTATGCTGAATCTGGTACTTGTTCTTGTTTGCGTTGCCTTCATTTCAATAGCCCTCGGCGAAATTGTTTGGCGAAGACGACCGTAAATGCCGTCATTCCGCGCTCGTCGTTTCTACGCCAATCGGTTCAAACATCTTTAGGGCTTCGGCGTTCTCAGGATCACGCTTAAAGGCTCTACGTTTGCCACTCCGAAGACGCTCTCGCAGGGGCGAAAGTGCGGTCTTCCATGCCTTCTCCGAAAACCTCTCGCGTGGAATAGATTGCAACGCTACTCGCAAATCAGGACTGTTGCCAAGAGATACCTGAGCCTTTGCCTCCGCCAGTAGTCTATCCACCTCTCGACCTTCCTCTAGTGTCAAACCCATCCAACTAGGGATGTTGTAGTATTCCTTCTGTACCTGTTTGGCCTGCCACCTCTTCTCAGCGAACTCCCGTACAGCAGGGTCTTGGAACTTGAGAACCTGAACATCGTGGAGTTCCTGTAAGAGTTCGGGGTGTTCCGTTATCATGGCGTCCTGCTTGGCAAAGAAGTCCTCGCGCTGTTCTGACGTAGCCATGCTGGGCAGTTCGAGTGTGTAGTAGTCGTCTGCCAACTTCTGCATGGGAGTACGAGGATCGTTATCACCCATATCGCCGTACAGAGTTTGGCTCAGTTTCGCTCTGTCTGCTAGGTGTTCGCCCATCGCGTCACTGAGTTCGAGGTTCGTGCGTCCTTGCGGGTCAGCAAGTGCTTGGGCAAAGGTAGGTTCCCAATCGGCGGTGAACTTGTCCACCTGAGCCTTAGATTCTGCCCACCCCTTGCCACGTTGCTCGCCTTCCTTGATCTGCCGTTCTCGAACGGGGGCAACATCTGGCTGATCGTAGAACCATGACCTCATCCCGCCAGTCGTCTTATCATAGTCGGGTGCTGGGCCATATTCAGTAGGCAACTGACTACGGTATTTCTCCCAGAGTTCAACTAGCTTGGCAGAAGGCGAAAGAGGCGAAGTCTTAAATCCTAGAGGTTCTAGGGCAGCGGCATAGAAACCTTGTTCGATTCCCTGAACGGCCTGGGAGGGGCCGATGGGCATGTATTCTCCCAGTTGCCGCACCCAACCACCAACGCCTTCCACTTGTGGACTCTCATACGGTTCGCCACGAATGGCCTCAAGCGGCACGCCCAACGCCTCCAAGCCCTGAGCCGTCACACGATAGGGGAGACTCAGTTTCCCTTCGACGAAACGCGGCCACGCCTGAAGGTCACGATTGCTTGGCTTCTGGCCTTGAGCCAACATCACCGACGCCCTAGCGCTGCGAGCGCCAGCTACAAATAGCGGTTGGAAAGGCCCGTAAAGGTAGACATACCCTTCACCCAAACGGATGCCTAAGAATCCAGGTTTGTCGGGGTCGGTGAAGTTGCCAGGTTTGCCCGTCGTAACCATATTTATGGCAGCGGTTGTCGCTGCTACGCCCCCGAAGATTTGGGCGAGCGTCCTACGTGCCTCGTTTCCTGCTACACCTCCGCGCATCGCGTTCTTGAATGTCGCAAGAGTAGAAACAAGGAACCGACCAGCAAACCATGTTCGGCCTAAAA
>Ga0315277_10002177_pt1 | contig 27497 bp, 21 predicted proteins | sample YL17G05_15_MG_FD_203695 | JGI IMG/M metagenome (GOLD analysis project Ga0315277, IMG submission 203695) | Sediment microbial communities from Yellowstone Lake, YNP, Wyoming, USA - YL17G05_15 | ecosystem: Environmental > Aquatic > Freshwater > Lake > Sediment | place: USA: Wyoming | collected... | reverse complement strand
ATTATGTTTTCCTTTTAGAAGTAGAGGACGGCCTGTTAAGCGATTCGGATTCCGTGCGGATCAATGTTGCCAATCATTCCCCATCTGCAGTGGCAACTGCCACTCCTCCGAGCGGCACCCGAAATACCCCATTATTTACGCTTTCTGCCTCGCTCAGTTCAGACCAGGACGGAGATGTTATAACTTATTTATGGACTCAACTGGAGGGGGCAACGGTTGATCTTTCTCCCGGCAACACCGCGGTTCAGGTAACCTTCAGTCCGCGCCCGGATTTTGCCGGCGATTATGTTTTCCTTTTAGAAGTAGAGGACGGCCTGTTAAGCGATTCGGATTCCGTGCGGATCAATGTTGCCAATCATTCCCCATCTGCAGTGGCAACTGCCACTCCTCCGAGCGGCACCCGAAATACTCCTTTATTTACGCTTTCTGCCTCGCTCAGTTCAGACCAGGACGGAGATGACATTACTTATTTATGGACTCAGCAGGCCGGCGCTACCGTTGATCTATCTCCCGGCAACACCGCGGTTCAGGCAGCCTTCAGTCCGCGCCAGGATTTTGCCGGCGATTATCTTTTCCTTTTAGAAGTGGCGGACGGCCTGTTAAGCGATTCCGATTCAGTGCGGATCAATGTGGCTAATCATCCCCCGGCGGCAATGGCTGATGCCAATCCTCAAACCGGCAATCATCATCTGCCGCTATTTACTCTTTCCGGCTCTTCCAGTTCAGACCAGGACGGGGATACGATAACTTATCAATGGACTCAACTGGAGGGCTCATCCGTAAGTTTAAGTCCGTCTTCCACTGCGGAGCAGGTCAGCTTTCCGCCCGACATTGACTATCTGGGAGACTATCTTTTCTCGCTTCTGGTGTCTGACGGCCTGTTAGACGATTCTGATACCGTGCGCATCACCGTGTTTAATAATCCGCCTCTGGCGTTTGCAACCGCTGACCCGACCAGCGGCACCAGGCAAACTTCGTTCTTTACCCTCTCTGCAGATTTAAGCGGGGATCAGGACGGGGATACCCTGGGCTATTTATGGACTCAGCTTTCCGGCGCCACGGTAGATCTTCAACCCTCTGTCACCGCGGAAGAAGTCTCCTTTGCCCCACGCCAGGATTTTGCCGGGGAGTATCTTTTCCAGCTTTCAGTCTGGGACGGATTTACCGCTGATTCGGTCAATATTTTGATCCCGGTGTTGAATAATGCTCCCACTGCCCTGGCCCAAGCCAGCCCGGAGAGCGGTTCCCGAATGACTCTTTTCACCCTTTCCGGCTCTTCCAGTTTTGACCCGGAGGGAGATCCCCTAACTTATTTATGGACTCAAATTCAGGGTGGAACCGTTGATCTTTTACCCGGGAGCACCGCGGAGCAGGCATCCTTTAATCCTGCCCAGAATTATGAAGGGGATTATTTATTTTCTCTCCTGGTCTCTGATGGGCTTTTAAGCCATTCCGACACAGTCAGGATCAGCGTGGCCAATGAGCCTCCGGTGGCCGTCCTTTCCGGCTCCACGGCCCAGGGGATTTTAAACCAGATCGTGACTATTGACGCGAGCTTGAGCAATGATCCGGATGGCGATCCCCTGCAATATCAATGGACGCAAATTTCCGGCCCTTCGGTCAGTTTAGACTTGACCGATCCGGCCCGGCCAACTTTTATCCCTTCCTTGCTGGACATCTATGTTTTCCAGCTCCGAGTCTATGACGGCCTGGAATATAGCTCGGCCAGTCCGCAGATAGAAATCATTATTAATGTTCCGGACAATCATTTGCCGGTCGCCAATGCCGGCGGGGATACCATTGCGGATTCACGCGATGCGATGAGCTTTTGCCTGAATGGCTCGGGAAGTTACGACCCGGACCCGGGGGATACCATTTCCAGCTATTTCTGGACTTTGCTTTCCAAGCCAGCCGGCAGCAGTGCGGTTCTTACCGGATCAACCACGGCCACGCCTTGTTTCTCTGATGATCAGCCCGGAGATTATCTGCTCAGCCTGCGAGTGGCGGATTTTCAGAATGTCTGGAGTTTCCCGGATCAAGTCAAGGTTTATTCGCAAACCGATGATTTTGACAATGATTTGATGAGCGATGCTTTTGAGTTGGCGCACAACCTGAATCCCCAGGATGCCGCTGATGGCGGGTTGCTGGAAAACTCCACCACGGATCCCGATGGCGACCATCTGGTTAATGTTCACGAATATTTTAATGCCACGGATCCACAATTCCCGGAGCCCTGGCTGGTGAAGCTTGATGGACTTGCCAATCCCTGGCAGGGAGGATACTTCGCGGACGCCGATGGGGATCTTCAATTCGGAGCAACCGATGTTACGGCTTTGTCCAGCCTTCTTGCCTCTGGCGGCGCCGATATTTCCGGCTATGCGGGAATATATCCCCCTAACGGGGAAACCCATGATCTGGACGGCGATGGCCTGCTCAGCGGCAATGACCTGATCATTCTCAATGAATTGCTCAGCGGGGATTCCACTAATTTCACCGGGACGCCGGACCAGATCAACCTGCTCCTGCCTTTGCTCGGGGGAACCACGGTCAAGGTTGGAAAGACCGCAAAAATTATGGTGGAAGTGAAGGATTGGGCGGGAATGCCTCGGGGGGGAATCGCGGTAATTTTTGAAGTAGTTAAAGGCAACGCCTCCCTGTATGGAGGAGAAGGAGAAACTCCGGCTCAAAGATTATTGGAGCAAGTGCCCGGTGTGAACAATGTCGGGTATCCTGAATTTGCGCCCTGCCTGAGCCAGGATGGGCTGGAAATTTTTTATTCCAGCAATTACGGCCGGCCCAGCCAGGATATTTTCCACGCCAGCCGCGTCTCGCTTGACGAGCCGTTCAGCAATCCCCAGCCTTTGCCGCAACCGCTCAATTCCGCCACTTATACGGAAGCGGGTTCCAGCCTGACCGGAGACGGACTTTATCTGTTCTTTCATCGCACCGTTAATAACACCGATTTATTTTACGCGTATCGTCCCTCCCGGAGCCAGGCCTTCAGTCAGGTGGTGGCGCTCACCCAACTTAACACCACCAAGTATGGGGAAATCAGTCCCTGGATCAGCCCGGATGGTTTGACCCTATATTTGGCCTCCGGCTGGACCGTAACCGGAGCCAAAGGCCGCCGCGATCTCTGGAAGGCCACGCGAAATTCCCTGGCCGATAGCTTCACCGTGAATGGGGCCCCGGTGAATGTGACGGAATTGAATTCCGACACACAAGATCAATACCCCGCTTTGACCCCGGATCAGTTGGAAATTGTTTTTATGTCCTACCGGCCCGCCGGGGATAGCAAGAAAGAGTTTAATTTATGGTATGCCAACCGAGCCTCCACCGTTAATCCCTTTTCTTCCCCCGTGGAACTTAATCTGGTCAACAGTACAACCGTGGATGAATGGAGTCCGTTTCTGTCCGCGGACGGCCGTGATCTTTATTATAGCACTGATCTTTATTCATCCCCCAATGACCTCAATATTTATCAATTGCGCCGGCCGAGCCGGAATATTCTTTTCTATATAAATCAGAATCCGGGCAGGTTTGACATCACCGGACCGATCTCCTCTGGCTCAGACCCGAATTCCGGCGGTCGGGCTTTTATTTATGTCAGACCGAATGCAACCGGAGACAGCAAGATTATCGTAAGCACTTCCAAAGACAAAAGGAGAAAATTGCCCGATACCGGATTGGATCAAATCATCACCATTCACGCCGTCCCTTGATTTTTTGGGGTCAGGCCATCACTTTATACTTAATGGGGCAAAAGACTTTATAATATTAAGCCCAAAGCGGATATTGAATAGTTAAGTATAAAGTGATGGCCTGACCCCAAATATCGCATCCGCCCTTGATTTTATCTCTCGAACCTATAAAATTTCGGTATGAAGATTAAATTGATTTTCCAGGAGTTGACGGCTTTAGCGCAACTCGATCAGAGCGAAACCAGCGGGAAAATTTTTGGGGCGCTTCCGCTGGAAAGCCGGGTGAGCCGATGGGGCGAGGAGATCTATTTTGAGATTCCGGTGGTGATCAAGCTGGAGCCGGGGGCGCGGGCCGAGGTGGAATTGGGAGAGCTGGGTTATTGGCCGGAAGGGAATGCCTTTTGTATTTTTTTCGGGCCGACCCCGATCAGCAAAAATGGTCAGCCCCGAGCATACAGTGAGGTAAATATTATTGGAAAATTGCTGGAGACTCCGGTGGAAGAACTGAAAGCGATCAAGTCAGGAGCCAAAGTTAAAATTGAGCAAGCGTAAAAAGGTGAAAGAGAAAAAGCCGGGCCCAAAACCCGCGGCGCAAACCATTTTTCTGGACCGGGCTGAAAGCTGGCTGGAAAAAAACGGGAAATGGATTCTGCTCGCGGGCTGGCTCGGTTTTCTCTTGCTTTATCTCTCCCTGGCCACGGACGAGCTGGGCGCGGTTTTAGGAGGAGACAATGCCCGGTATCTGATGCTGGCAAAATCATTGGCTTCGGGCCGGGGCTATCGCGATCTTCTCTTTGCCGGCGAGCCCAAGCATACTCAATATCCCTTTCTCTTCCCCTTGCTGATTTCCCCATTTGCCTTGACGCATCGGCCGGCGTTTTATACTCACATCTTTATTCAGATTCTGGCGTCATTGATCCCGTTATTGGTTGCCGGCTGGGCCCGGCTGGAAGGCGAGAGCCGGCTCCGATCCCTTTTGCTCTTTTTCCTGGCTGGAACGATTCCGGCTTATTACTGTTTTCTCTTGAACATTCTCACCGAGATCTTGTTTATGTTTTTTATGTTCAGTGCCTTATTCCTCTTAAGCTATTCCCGGGTCAAGGGCTTTGACCTGTTCAAAATCCTGAGCTTTTCTCTCCTGGTTCTGGCGACTGCGCTTACCCGCGAGCAAGGCCTGATTCTGTTTGGCGCCGTCTTTGCCGGAATAATTTTTGATTCAAGGTTGCGCCAAGTCAAGGCCGGCCCGATTCCGTTCTGGGCGGTCTTTCTGGCGGTATTTATTCTCGGATACGGCGCCTGGGCCGCTCGGAATCAGATGGTGGGAGAAGGAGGAATTTATTTTCAGCAGTTTTTCGCCAAAAATCCCTACCAGCTGGAACTGGGCACCGCAACCTTCGGTGATATGGTGGAAAGAATTAAAACCAACAGCTATCTGCATATCAATCATCTGGGCGGATTTGCCTTTCCGGTCTGGCTGTTTGCCTCCAAGCAATCTGCGCTTAAACTTAATTGGATTTTTTTCGCTCTGATCGTGCTGGGAATTGCTTTCCGAATCCGGAAAAAGAATTTGGTGGCCGAGTTAGGTTTCCTGGCGCTGTTCGGCTTGGCAATGATCTGGTTTTTCAAGGAAGAGCGATTCAGCTTTGCCATCATCCCGCTCACCGGATTTTATTTCCTGAACGGACTGGATGGGCTCAAGAAATTTTTTAAAGCCCGGGAGCCGGTTTTGCTCGCCTTGCTTTCCGCGCTGATCTTATGGCAGATCGGATACACCGGCTGGCTGGCCTATAAATATCATCAGCATCTGATTTACCCGCGCGAGCCGGTGGCGGTGGAAGGCTATGGAGAATGGTCCGAGCCGGCCATAGATTTAGCCAAATATTACAATTACTGGAAACAGCCCGAGCAGTATAACCTTGCCTTTTCCGATTGGATCATCATCCAGAAGGTTGCCGGCAAAATCCTTCCGGAAGATGCCGTGCTCATCTCCCGCAAAGCCCCCATTACCTGGTATTATTCCGGCAGAAAATCCACCTGGTATAAAATGGGAGTCTCTTCGCAGAAGCAATGGGAATATCTGAAAGAGAATCACGCCACGCATCTCCTGATCGCGGGCAATCCCGAACTGATCAATCTGGTGAATCAATATCCGGACCAGTTCCGACTGCTCGCCGGGATCAAGCGGAGCAGAATGGCTCTGGTAGAGATTACCGAGTATCCCGCCCGCTGAATCTTCTACTTTTTCACCCGGGCCCTTACCACCAGAACATCGCTCAGGAAAGGCAAAAGATGGGCAATTTGATCCAGAAGTTTAAGGATTTTCTCCGCCCGCTTCGGATTGAGCTTTTCCAGGCTCGCGCCCCAATAAGGAGTGCACCAGAGCAAGCTTAATCCCTGGATCATTTCTATCTCAAAATCCGCCTTCAATTTTTGAGTCAGGAATCGGCAATCAAACCTGAAATTATGATCCAGAGGCGGGAGCCAGGAAGGATGTTCCATCCGCTTTCTGCCCTTGAGCTTTTCATAAGCCCGATCAAAATATCTTCCCAGCCGGCAGGATAAACTTTCAAAATTAGCCACGGAAATGATCGCCTTTCCGCCCGGCTTCAAAATCCGAAACATTTCTTGAAACGAATCATCCAGGTCGGCAAAATGGTCCAGCGCGCCCTTGCAAACCAGCTTGTCAAAACTATTATCGGGAAAAGGCAGTTTCTCAGCCGCGCCCCGAATCAAAATCACCGGATGACTTTTATCCGGTCCGATCCATTCAAAGGCCTTGGCCAGCATCTTATCCGAGGGATCCAGCCCGAAAACTTCCGAGCCCCGGAGCGCAATCTGAAAAGCATCCGTGGCTCTGCCGCAGGCGAGATCAATAATCTCTTCTCCGGGCTTTGCTTCCACTGCATCAATCGTTGCCCGGGTCATTCGGTCAAATAAAAACTTCGTGTCCGGAGTCATCTTGCCCAGCACGAGCTCGCTATCGTCCCAGCCGGTGTCAACACGGTTCATAGCGCACGGTTCACGGTTCACGGTGCAGGCCTGGAAATCTCCGTTTCCCGTTGGGCGTTTACCGTTAATCGCGTCATTCTCCGCCATTGCCCGTTATTGTCTGGGAAAACCGATTTTTGTCAAAGCCGCAGGGCCGTAGTTATTGAACTTTTTTTCCTTATAAGAATAGCAAGTGATAAGGGTCAGGGGTCAAGGATGCATTCGTAATTCATAATTTTTGAAAGTCTTTTTCAGCCGGTCCCTTCCACCGAGGTTTTGATCTCCAGCAGCATCTGTTTGATGGTGTCGCCGATCTTTCCGGCGTTCATCAGAAAATTCATCGTCTCCGGCGAATTCGTAATGGGAGGAGGCTCAACGGTCATAGTCAGAACCATCTCGGTCCCGCCCTGGTCCGGCTTTAAAATAATTTGAACCAGGCTGATGAAATTCAAGTCATTGAAGACCCAGCAGACCGAAGAAATGTCCGGATACCGGTAAGTGATGGTAAAGCTGGAAGCATCCATTTTGACGATCCCCAGAAGATCAAAATTAAGCGGACACGGCTCGGTCCATTTTTGCCCCAAACACCTGCCAAAATCATAATATTTTTCCTTCCAGGTCTCCCAGGTCTCCGGGTTATGCAGGTATTCCGCCACTTTTTCCATCGGAGCATTGATCCAGACCCGGTAGGTAGTTCCCTGAAAAAAAATATCCTTAAATTCCCCCCTTCGGCCTCCAGCCAAAATCTCTTCCACCTTCAAAGCCGGGTTAAAATTGACCTGGCCCAGCGCAACCCCCATCTCAATCACATCGGCCATAATTTCCGGAAGATCAACCATTTCCGCGAGCTGAGGAAAAAGATTTACGACTCCACTTATTTGCAAAGCCCAGCTTAAGCTGACCTTGGTCTCGCCCTGGAACTCTTTGAGCTTGAGCCGGAAAATGGACATCCCGGCAACCTGGTCTTTTTGTTTAATAAAATACCAGATTTCTTCCCCGGCGCGGTGGTAAATCAAAGTCGCAATTACCGTCTGCTGAGTCCCGAGCAACTCAATCCGGTATTCGGCCTGGTCTCCCAGTTTTTCAAACTTTTGGCTGGAAAGCGGAGTTACCTTGGCGGCCGCCGTGGTCGCAATGATGCTCCGGGGATCCAGCAAATACCGCTCAACTTCATCCACCGCTCCTTCAACCTGCGCGCTGGTCTGGTAGCTGATGAACCGGGTGGTGTAAGCTTGAAATTCAACCATTTCGCCTTCCGGCTTCTTCGGCTTCGGGACACAACTGAACTCCAGCAAAAGCAGAACCGCCAACCCAGGAAAAATTAGTTTTTTCATCTCTCTTCCACCTGAATTTTATTTATAGGATCCCTGAACCAAAGTGTGTATATTTACAATCCATTTTTCAATGCCTGATAATTTATCTCATTTTGATCCGATTATTTGATCTTGTCAAATAATCCCCCGGCTTTCCCGGAAATTCTGGTCATTCCGCCTCCCGGGTCAGCAAGCACTCGCGCCCTGGTCCCGGTCTGCGATATGATGTGCCAATTCCGCTTCAGGTGAAATTGAACGATGATGCGTATTTTGTTGATAAGTGAATAAGTTAATAGGTTGATATGCAAGAAACGACCGCCTCCACCGCCACTTATCAACCGATCCAACATCTTAACCGGCATCCGGGAGGATGATTTTTTTTACCTGCGCATCAGGTTATAATAATCCAGATGAAAAATCTTAGTGTGGTGATTCCGGCATATAATGAAGTCAATCGGATTGAGGGGAGCTTGAGAAGGGTTCGGGACTATCTCAGCGCGCGCGGGATCAGCTTTGAGATTATCGTGGTTGACGATTTCAGCGAGGATCAGACCGGGGAGAAGGTGGAGCGGATTTCCGCGGATTTTCCGGAATTGAAGTTGCTCCGGCTTTCATCTCATCAGGGCAAAGGCGCCGCGGTCAAGGCCGGGATCCTGGCCGGAGAAGGACAATTTATTTTAATGACCGATGCGGATTTATCCACGCCGATTGAGGAGCTGGAAAAAATGGAAACCGCGGTCAAGCCGGGATTTGATCTTGCCATCGGCTCCCGAAGAGCCGCCGGGGCGAAAATTGTCAGGCGTCAGCCCTGGCTCCGGCAAAATATCGGTCTGGCCTTTGGATTCTTGACCGGCCTGATCGTCCCGACGGGATTCAAGGATACCCAGTGCGGATTCAAATATTTCAAGAAGGAAGCGGCAAAAAAGATCTTTCCCCTGCAAACCGCGGTTGGCTTGCCTTTTGATCTGGAGATCCTGGCGATTGCGGAGCGGCTGGGCTATAAGATTGTGGAAGTGCCGGTGAGCTGGCAGGATGCGGAAGGGAGCAAGGTCCGGCCGATTGCTCATTTGCCCAGGGTGATCCGGGAGGTGCTGAAGATCCGCTGGAACTTATGGAGAGGGAAATATTTTGAAAAGAGCTAAAGAGTTCCTTTTCATCTATCCCCGGCTCAAATATCCCACTGGAGACGCGCCGCTCGGAATATTATATCTGGCATCAATGCTCCGAAGCCGGCTCGGAATCGTTCCTGCCATCCTTGACCTGAGTTTCAGCAAAAAGCCGTTTCCGGAGCTCCGGAAGCATCTGGAGGAGTTTCAATATCAATGGATCGGAATCAGCGCAATGATCACCATGGCAAAACCGGCCAAAGAGCTGGCCCGAGTAATCAAGGAAATTCAGCCGGGAGCAAAAATTATTTTCGGCGGTCCCCATCCCACCACTTTGCCGGGGCAATGTCCACCCGAGCTTTTTGATTTCCTGGCGATCGGGGAGGCGGAGGAGAGCCTGGTGGAGTTGATCCAAAAAGGAAACGGGGAAGGCGTCTCGGGCATCTGGTTCAAGAATGGGAAGCAATGGGAGCAAAATCCGGGGCGGCAACCGATTGAAAACCTGGACCGGATTCCTTTTCCGGCCTTTGACCTGATTGAGCTTGACCGCTACCAAAAGCTCTGGTTCCAACTGGATACCATCGGCGAGCCGATTTCCGGGGTTAATCTGATGGCCACGCGCGGCTGTCCGCATCAATGCAGTTTTTGCCAGCCGACGCTGGAGAAACTTTTCGGGAGAAAACTCCGGAAGCGCTCGCCGGAAAATATTATTGCTGAGTTGAGCTGGTTGAAAGATCAATTCCGGATTCAGGGATTCAATTTTATGGATGATACCCTGGTGGTTGATAAAAACTGGTGCCGGAGCCTGGCGGAAAAATTCAGCTCGGCTCGGTTGAATCTGGTTTTTGGATGCAATATTCGGGCGGATTCAGCGGATCGGGCGGTTCTATCCGCGCTCCGGGAGGCGGGCCTGCGCAAGGTTTATCTCGGGATTGAGGCCTATTCGGACCGGATCCGGAATGAAATTCTCAACAAGAAAATAGCGCGGGAGGAGATTGAAAGGTCGGTGGCAACGGCCAAGGAACTGGGGCTGAAAATTCAGGGATTTTTTATGATCGGAGCCCCGGGGGAGAGCCGGGCCGAGGTAAAAAATACGCTGGCCTATGCGCGCAAACTGGATTTGGATGATCTCACCATCAATATCACCACTCCGCTTCCCGGAACTTATTTATCCGGCCGATTTGCAAAGGAGATTGCGCTGGAGGAGGAAAAATTTGATTATTACCGGAGGTATGCGTTTCAGGAAAACGAGCTGAGTCAATCCTGGCTCCGGCGGACGCAGGTGATGGGATATTTGCGATTTTATTTAAGGGGGGAAAAATTTTGGGGGTTGGTGCGGTCGTTTTTTTCTCCGCGGCTGTTTCGGAGGAATCTGCTGAAATTGAAGCGAGTGCTCTGATGTGGAAAAAGGAATACCGGAAAATGTATGAAGCTGAGCCCCGCTATTTCTGGTTCGTGGCCAAGCAGGCGCTGGTGGATCGGATCGTGGGCAGGATCAGCTTTCCCGATCAGTCGGCAATCCTGGACCTGGGCTGTGGCACCGGCAACAACTTGCAAGACCTGAAAAAATTCGGCTTTGCCGTCGGCCTGGAATATTTTTCCGAACCGTTCATTTATTGTTTGAAAAGAAATTGCCGGGAACTGGTGCTTTCGCCGGGGGAGGCATTGCCCTTTCCGGACAAGAGTTTTGTCTTGACCACCTCCTTGGATACGATTGAGCACGCCCGGGATCCGGAACTGATGCTCAAGGAAGTTTATCGGATCCTGATTCCGGGCGGATTTTTTCTGATCACGGCCCCGGCCTATCCCCGCTTATACAGCAATCACGATTTCGCGCTCGGACACAAAGTCAGATATACCAAAAAAGAGCTGGCCGGGCTGTTAAGAAAAGCGGGCCTGGAAATTGAGCTGAAAGGAAATTATTTCGGATTAGTATTTCCGATCGCGGCTCTGCTGAAGATTTGGCAGAAATTTTTCGGAAGCAAAACCGAAACCATTCCTTATTACCTGCCGTTTCCCGTCAACCAGATTCTGCTCGCGCTTTGCAAACTGGAAGCGCGACTCTTCCCTTATTTTAAGCTTCCCTTCGGAACCACCCTGGTTTTTCTGGTTCGGAAACCGAAATAAGTTTTGCGCAATCGGTCAAGATGGGATATAATCAGGCTCAAATGAGCGGGAATAGCATTGGCAGGATTTTTATCGTGACCACCTTCGGCGAATCGCACGGGCCGGCGATCGGCGCGGTGGTGGATGGTTGTCCGCCCGGGATTGAGTTGAGCCGGGAAGATATCCAGAAGGAATTGGACCGGAGGAGGCCGGGTCAGAGCGAGTTGACCACCAGCAGAACTGAGCAGGATTATGTGGAAATACTCTCCGGGGTTTTTGAAGGCAAGACCACCGGCACCCCGATCGGGCTTTTAATCCGCAACCAGGACCCGGATTCGCGGGCCTACAAGGATCTGAAAGATGTGTTCCGGCCCGGGCACGCTGATTTTGGATACCGGGCAAAATATGGAATCCGGGACTGGAAGGGCGGGGGAAGGTCCAGCGGAAGAGAGACTGCCGGCCGGGTTGCCGGAGGGGCAATTGCCCGGAAAGTGTTGGAATCTTTTGGGCTCTGGATTTATGCCGGAACCATTGCCGTAGGCCCGATTCGGACCGATAAATTTTTGCCCGAGGAAATTGAAAGGAATCCGGTGAGATGCCCGGACCCGGATAAAGCCAGAGAGATGGAGGAGCTGATTAAAAAGGTTAAGGCAGAGGGAGATTCCATCGGCGGGATCATTGAGGTGCGCGCGCTTGGGGTTCCAGCCGGGCTGGGCGAGCCGGTTTTTGGCAAGCTGGACGCAGACCTGGCCGGCGCGTTAATGAGTATCGGGGCGGTCAAGGCGGTTGAGTTCGGAGATGGCTTTGAATTGGCGCGGAGAAAGGGAAGCGAGAATTCAGATCCTTTCGTGAGCGAGGGAGGAAAGGTTCATACCAGATATAATCGTGGGGGAGGAATCCTGGGCGGGATTTCCACTGGCGATCCGATCATCCTCCGGCTGGCGGTCAAGCCCACTTCCAGCATTGCTCTCCTGCAGGAAACCGTGGATGAAAAAGGTGAGGTGCGGAAGTTAAAGACCGAGGGCCGGCATGATCCCTGCATCTGTCCGCGGATCGTTCCGGTGGCCGAGGCGATGACCGCGATCGTGCTGACGGATCATCTTCTCAGGCAAAGAGGGCAATGCGGGCAGAAGGGTTGAAAAGTAAAGTTTGAAAGGTCTGAAAGAGGGGGACGAAAATCTCTTTACTCAACCGGCAAAACCAAACTGTCTTTGAAAAATTTGTCAAAACGTTTCAAATTTGAATTTCAGCTCGTGATGATCGGATTCTATGGGCAGGAGGCGGAATTCGGAAAACCGGGCGCCGCTGATGGCTTTGTTAAGTGATTCCCGATCGCCGGAATATCTGACGCTGAACCGGGCGGTTCCCGGAGCAAACCCCCAGGGCTCAAGATCCCGGATCGCTTCTATTTTTTTTAGTCCTTCAAATAACGCAAGATACTGATAATAACTGCCCAGACCCGCAATCTCAATAATTTCCTCCTCACCCCCGACCGGCCCCAGGCTCTTCTGGGTCAAGCGATCCAGGGCCAGGCCCAGCTCCGGCAAGATGGAATGAGTTACCAGATCAATAGACCGGGATTTTGCCGGTTCTTTTCCTGCCAAAGTAGCGGTTTGCTCCGCGGTCAAATTTGAATTTTTTTCCTGACCGGTAAGGTCAATCAAGGTTAATTCCAGCTCCGCCCGGGCGGAATAAAGATCTGCCCCGGCCTCTTCGGTATCCTCAATATTTTCCAGGTTGGTTTTTTCGGTTCCGGCTTTAGCCTTCAACTCGGTGGTGAGCTTTAACTTTCCCAGGATAAAGATATCTGCGCCATATTTGGCCCGGCATTTGGCCAGCCAGGTTTGATCGGAGATGATTTTATCCAGTTTTTTTGGTTCCAGGATCGGCTCCGGTTTTGCCAGGCGATATCCCCAGGATTGGAGTTCCAGGGAAAGGAGTTTTTCCGGGAGAGATTCTTTGCCCGAGCCCGCCAGCCAGTTGCTTTTCAGCGCTCCGGTCTCATCCTGAATCACGGCCACCATTAAAATTTTGCTCCGGGTTTGAGCCAGCCCCGCTTGAACCAGCCCCACCTGGATTTGCTCTTTGGAAAGCTCAACTTCCACTTCCACCAGATAACTGGTCTCTTGAGGACCCTGGGTGATGATTTTATACCGATTAACAAACTTACCGGGGTTCTTGAAAAAATTATCCTCAATCTGCCGGGCTTCTTCCTGAAAAGTCTTTTCCCCCAGCGCCTCGGTCAGCGTGTTGGTAATGGCTTTTTTAAAAGCATCGTCCAGGGCTTGCGCTTGGGCCTGGGCGAAATTGTCGGAGATAATCTCGGCCTGTCCCTGGCAAGTCCAGGATAGGGTGTTGAGTTCCACCTGGGCGCAGACCAGGGAGAGACCCAAAACCAGTCCCAAGAATACGCGGGAGGAGATCAGTTCTCTCGTTTTCATTCTTCCTCTTTCCAGCCCTCTCTTCTGCCCAGGGGCAGGGGCGCCTGCGGAATCAAGGTCACGATCGCATGCTTATAGATCATAAGCTCCCGCCCGTCCTCGGCTTTGAGCCAAAGGCAGTAGCCGTCAAAGCTCTGAATCAGCCCGCGAATCTGCTCTCCGCCCAGAAGATGAATTTCAACCGGGATCCGCTCTTTGCGGGAAACATTGAGCACCTGATCCTGGACATTGATCTTGGCCTTATCCATTGTCGTCCCTCCTTGGTTGGTCAATTGACCTTCAATTCCATTTTAACCGTTTTTCCCCCAAAAATCTCATCAACTTTTCTTAATAAGCTTTCCTCCGGCTTGATCCCGAAATCCCCGGGCAGACTTAAGACCGCTTCTCCACCGTTTCCTGAAAGCAAATGCATCATTACCCGGCTTTGGCCCGGAGATTGCTTAAGAATCTCCCGCAACCGGTGGAGTAATTCCTCGCTCGCTTTTTCCAGGGAAATCCAGAGGTGAATCACCCCCACCAATTCCTCCAGAGTCTGATTGATGGTCAATACTTTTTCCGCTATCAGCCGAATCGTTTCCTCCTGCCGAATCCTCCCCTTGACCATCACCGGCTGATCCTGAGCCTTGAGCGCTTGCTGGGAAAGCTGATACGCGCCCGGAAATACCACCACCTCCACCCGGCCGGAAAGGTCCTCCAGTTTAAAATTAGCCATTCGTTCTTGCTTTCGGGTAATGCGCTCGGAATAGCCGGAGATCATTCCGCAGATCACCACCGGCCGATTCGGTTTTTGGGAAAGGAACTCCTGGACGGAAATTACCCCCATCCGCTCCAGCAGGTCTTGATACCGGACAATCGGGTGTCCGGAAAGGTAAAACCCCAGCACTTCCTTTTCATAGCCTAAGAGCTCGGCTTTTTCCCATTCCGGCAGCTCCGGATACCGGTCGGGCGCTGTGTTTTTGGATTCAGTTTTCCGGGTCAGGATCTGGAAAAAATCTTCCTGTCCCAGTTCCCGGCTTCGTCTTAAATTTTGTCCTGCCTCCATGGCCGGATCAATCACCGCGGTCATCTGGGAGCGGGTGGCGAGAAGGCCGTCAAAGGCTCCGGCCTTGATCAGGCTTTCAATCACCCTTCGGTTTACCGCGTGAAGGTCCACCCGCTCGCAGAATTCAAAAATAGATTTAAAAGGTCCCCCCTCTTTGCGGACCCGCTCAATTTCCCGCGCCGCGTTTTCTCCGACATTTTTGATCGCGCCCAGGCCATAAACGATTTTGTGATTATCAATGGTGAACTCCCAGCAACTATGATTGATATGAGCAGGCAAATTTTTGATTCCCATTCGCTCGGCTTCATTCCAATATTTAACCACTTCCTCGGTTTCCCCCATTTCGCTGGTCAGGTAGGCGCACATATATTCCACCGGATAATGAACCTTTAAATACGCGGTCTGATACGCGATCAGGGCATAAGCCGTGGAATGGGATTTATTGAAACCATAGCCGGCGAATTCCTGGATCAGGTCAAAAATCCGCTCCGACATCTCTTTGTTTAATCCATTTTTGAGACACCGGGCGATAAACGGCTCTCTCTGCTCCTCCATCATCCCTTTCTTTTTTTTGCCCATGGCTTTTCGGAACAGGTCCGCCTCGCCCATGGTGTAATTGGCGAGTTTGGCCGCAATCTGCATCACCTGCTCCTGATAAAGAATCACCCCGTAGGTCTCCTTGAGAATCCCCTCCAGCTCCGGCAAAAGATAATTGATCGGCTTCCGGTGATGCTTTCGCTCAATAAAATCATTGATCATCTCTCCGGCGCCTAAAGGCCCGGGCCGGTAAAGCGCGATCAGGGCGATCAAGTCCTCAATTTTGTTCGGCGCGATCTTCATTGCCCGCTGGGTCATTCCGGAGCTTTCCAACTGAAACATCCCCAGGGTTTCTCCGCGGGAAATCATCTGATAAACTTCCTGGTCCTCCAGGGGAATTTCATCAATATTGATTTCCGTTCCGTAATTTTGTTTGATCATCTTCAGAGTATGGTCAATCAAGGTCAGGTTTCTCAGTCCGAGCAGATCAAATTTAGCCATCCCGATTTTGACCACGGCTTCTCCATCAAACTGGGTGGTGATCGGGTCATGGGACTTACTGCCTTTATAAAGGGGCATATATTCGGTGATCGGCCGGTCCGAGATGACCACCCCGGCCGCGTGGGTGCCGGGATGACGGTTGATGCCTTCAATCTGAGAAGCGATTTTAAACAGCTCGGTCAGTTTGGGGTCCGCCTCAATTTTTTCTTTCAACTGGGGCTCGTCTTTCAGCGCCTGATTCAGGGTGATGTCTTGCTCCTCCGGGATCAGCTTTGCCACCTGGTCCACCAGGGAAAGCGGAAGATTCAATACCCGGCCCACATCCCGGATCACGGCCCGGGCGTTCATTTTGGCGAAAGTGATTAGCTGGGCCACATTGGTCTCGCCCCCGAACTTTTCGGTCACATACCGGATAATCTCGGGCCTCCGCAGTTTGCAGAAATCCACATCTATATCCGGCATCTCCCTTCGCTCCGGATTCAGGAACCGCTCAAACAGGAGGCCGTAGCGGAGGGGATCCACATTGGTAATTCCGAGCGAATATCCCACCAGACTTCCGGCCGCGGAGCCTCTGCCGGGTCCGACCGGAATCCCCTGGGCGCGCGCATGATTGATAATCTCGGCCACGATCAGGAAGTATCCGGCAAAGCCGGTTTTTTTAATCACGATCAACTCGTGCTCAAACCGCTTGCGGTATTCGGCCTCCCGCTCCGGAGTAAAGGCCGGCTCCCGGGTCAATTTAAGGAGCCGCTGCTCAAATCCTGGTCTCGCCTCTTGTTCCAGTTTTAGCTCCGGAGTTTGATCGGGGCCGAGCTCAATTCCGGGAAGATGCAGTTTGGAGAAGTCAAAGAAGAATTGACATTGATCCGCGATTTCCAGGGTATTAGTAATGGCCTGGGGAACTTCCCGGAAGAGATGTTTCATTTCCTCCGGAGAGCGGAAATAAAGCTGGTCGGTTTTGAACTGAAGCCGGTCCGGGTCGTCTATTTTTTTATTCTGCTGGATGCAGATCACGATATCCTGTAAGGTCTTCCCGCCCGGTTTTAAATAATGACAATCATTGGTGCAGACCAAGGGCGCGCCCAATTTCTTGGCGAAAGCAACCAGCTCCCGGTTCGCTTGATTCTGATCCGGGAGACCGTTCTCCTGAAGTTCCAGATAAAAATTGCCCGGACCGAAAAGATCCTGATAAAACCTTAATCGCTTCTCCGCCTCGGCGGATTTCCCGGCCAGAAGCAGTTGCGGGAATTCGCCGTGAAGGCAGGCGCTCAGGGCAATCAGGCCGGAATGATATTTCTCCAGAAGCTCCCGGTCAATTCTGGGCTTGTAATAAAATCCGTCCAGATAGCTCCGGGTGATCAGCTGGCAGAGGTTTTTATAGCCCTCTTCATTCCGGCAGAGCAGGACCAGGTGATAGGGCGAGGCCTCGGATTTATCGCGGGTATGCCGGTTCTCCTTGGCTAGATACATTTCGCAGCCGATGATCGGCTTGACCTTCGCCTTCATCGCCAGTTCGTAGAATTCCACGGCCCCAAAAATATTCCCGTGATCCGTGATCGCCAGGGCCGGCATCCGGTATTCGCTCGCGGCTTTGACCATCTCCTCCAGCCGGATCAGTCCGTCGAGCAGACTGTATTCCGTATGATTATGAAGATGAACAAAGCCTCCCATTCAACTCATCCTTAATAAATCAATTTATTGAGCGGATACTCTATAATCCCGCCCGCGCCGGCTTTCTTCAAAAGCGGGATCAGCTCCCGAACCTGCTTTTCTTCCACAATCACCTCCAGGCTGTACCAGCCCTGATCCGACAGTTGAGACAAAGTCGGCGTGTGCAGGGCCGGCAAAAACTTGAGCACCCGGTTCAAGGATTTTTCCGGAACATTCATTTTCAAGCCGACCCGGCTGGAAGCCTCTAAAGCGCCTTTCAGCATCATCGCGATGATTTGAATCTTTTCTCTTTTCCAAACATCATTTTTCCAGACAGAATTGTTTGCGATCAAAACGGTTTCTGATTCCAGCACCGTGTCAATGATTTTTAAATTATTGGCCAAGAGGGACCTTCCGGTCTCCGTCACTTCCACAATCGCGTCACAAAATAGTCCCGGCTTGGCTTCCGTGGCTCCCCAGCTGAAATCCACCCGGGCTTTGATCCTTTTCCCCCGCAGATATTTTTTGGTAAGGTTCACCGCCTCGGTGACAATGGTTTTTCCTTGCAGGTCTTTGGGACTTTTAATTGAAGATTTTATCGGCGCCGCCACCACCCATTTAACTTTGCGGAATCCGGTTTTGGAATAGGTGAGCGAACAGATTTCTCTCACTTTCGCGCCGGTCTCGCTTACCCAGTCGCGACCGGTCAACCCGCAGTCAATGGAGCGATTCTCAACATATCCCGCGATTTCCTGCGCTCGTAGCATCACCACTTCAATTTCCGGGTCGTCAATATTGGGGAACAGATCGCGGTCTCCCCCTTTGATCCTCCAGCCGGCTTTTTCAAAAAGAGCGATCGTGGTCTGTTCCAAAGATCCTTTGGGCAAGCCGATGGTTAAAATTTTAATAGCTTTCTTTAATCCCTTTTTCATAATAAATTCTCCTTAGGCTCTGGTTTCCAGGCATAAAAGATAATACTCTTGGGACAAATATAATCAAAGACTTTTTCCAGCTTGAACATCATCGGCGAATAAAAGGTCTGGACCAATGCCCAACGGTAGGCCTTTGCCACCGGATGATTCTCGTTCTCCAGGCCGAAGATGCAGCGGAGGAGCCAGTAAGCGGAATGATAACCGTGCGCGAAGCGGGTGGCATAAATGTTCAAGCCGGTCATCTTGATTTTTTCCGCCAGCTCTTTGGGCAAAAATTTCCGGATATGCCCGCCCGGATTGGTGAAATAAAGCGGGCTGAGTTTGTCATAGGCATACTCGGTGAAATAGGTCGGAGTGGTGATCGCGATCCTTCCGCGCGGTTTTAAAATCCGGGCCAGCTCCTTGAGCACGCGGGTGTCTTCCCAGGTGTGCTCCACTACCTCGGCGCAGATGATCCGGTCAAAGCAATTATCGGCAAAGGGCAGGCTGTGAACATCTCCGGTGAGCATCTGCCATTTTCCGCCGTTGGCCTTATCCTTCGCCTCCGCGGCCGCCAAACTGTACATCACCTTTTTCACTTCCTCCAGACTGTAATCCAGCGCATACACCTCCATCCCCCGGCGGAAGGCTTCAAAGCAATGCCTTCCCGCGCCACAGCCGGCGTCCAGGATTTTCTGGCCCGGTTTCACCGCGAGAAGACGGTAATCAGCGGTGAGCATTTTTGCTCCGGGAGACCAGCTCCTGGTAAACCTGTTCGGTGACGCGCGCGCATTCGGACCAGGTGAAAAGATTCTTTACCCTTTCCGACGCTTTTTCTCCGATTTCCCTCTGCAAATCCGGCTGTCCCAGCAGATAAAGAATCTTCTCGCTCAAGGCCGATGAATTTTTAGACGGCACCAGAATCCCGGCCCCGTCATTGCCCACCACTTCGGGAAGCGCGCCGGCATCGGTGCTGATCACCGGAGTGGCGCAGGCCATTGCCTCGGCCGCGGGCAGTCCGAATCCTTCATATAAACTCGGCACCACCCCGATCTCGGCCTGGCAATATTCCCGCGCCAGCTCCTCGGGAGACAACCTCTCCTTGACGGTAATTCGGTTTCTGACCTGATGGCGATCCATCAGCTGGTTCAGATAAAATTTCCATTTCGCCCCGCCGTCCACAATCACCAGATGCGCCCGCTCCGGTAGTTTGGCCAGGGCCTGGATCAAATAAAGAATTCCTTTTTTCCGGTCTTCGGTATTTCCGACAAAGATCAGTCTTCCCGGCACCCGCTTGATCTCCGGCCTCGGATAAAAAACCTTCTCGTCAACTCCGTCATAAACCACCCGCATTTTGTTCGGGTCAAGAGCAAAAGCCTTTTGAACCGCGGCCGCGGAATTTTTGGAGCCGCTGATCACCAGCTCCATCTGCCGGGCAACAATCTTTTGCATCACCAACGGATAAAACGCCACCCTCCGCGCCCGCTCCGCAAAAGTATGACTCTGGATAAAATCCGCTCCCCGGTCCATTGCCAGGGGATGATGAATGGATGCCATTACCGGGATTCCATAGCTTTTGCTCAAAGCCTGGCCGTAGCCCAGGCATTGATTATCGTGGATCAGATCAAAAGTCTCGCCGGCCCGGAACAACTCTCCCAGTTTCAGGAAGGCGCGGAGAGAATAGGTGAGCATTTCCGGAAAGAACCAGAACCGGGTGAGCGCGAACTCATAAAAATTGATCGGGCTCAAAGTTTTGAACAGACGGTTCCGGTCATAATTAGCGAGCCGGCGCGCATAATACTGGTGATTGGTAATCTTGATCACATTTGCCCAGGGCATCTCCCAGGGATAGGGCGGCCCGGCCAGAACTGTGATCCGGTGTCCTCTCCGGGCCAGCTCCCGGGTCAGGTAGTAAAGATAAATCCCCTGGCCCCCGCTATACATATTGCCCCGGTAGCTCAGGATGCAGATTTTCATTTTTATTTCTTCGCTTCTTCCTTTTCCTCCGGCTCGGGCGGAACCACCTTGATGCTGAAAATGGTCCAGCCGATCCAGAAGCCGAGTCCGAGCACTCCGAGCGTAAAAATCACCACCGGGATCGCGAGCGCAATGTAGCCGATTCTCCCGCCGATAAATACCCCGGCCACAAACAAAATCCCGAGCACTACGATCCCGATGCAGATTAAAAGTCCATACAGTCTGCTTTTATCCATTTTTCACCTCTTTTCTTATTGCCATCTTATCATATTCGTGGCGCAGACACTCTGGTCGGCACACAAATCTAATGTGCGAGCGGCTTCTTGTGCTGAGCTTGCCTGCGGTGAGTTTGCCGAACTGCCGAAGCATAGCCGCGATTCGTCAAGTTACAAGTTAAGGGTCTGTTGCCCAAATTTTTTATTGTGGTGCGGGCATCCTGCCTGCAAACAAATCATCAATTAAATCCGCAGGCTGGAAGCCTGCACCACAATTCCCACTCTCCAAATTTTATCATCCTTTGATTTGGGCAACACGCCCTTAAGACCTGATCCCATTATAAAGCGCCACCATATTTTTCGCCGCGGTTTCCCAGCTGAACCGCTCCCGCACCCGCTTCCTTCCGTTTTCCGCCAGCCGGTTGCGCAATTCCGGATTTTCCAGCAAAAGATTGATCGCCTTGGCCAAGGCCCGCACCTCCTGTTTCGGCACAATCAATCCGGTCTCGCCGTCTTTTCCCACCACCTCGGGCAAGGCCCCTCCGTCCGAAGAAACCACCGGCACTCCGCAAGCCATGGCCTCTGCCGGCGGGAACCCGAATCCTTCATAAACGCTCGGCACCACGCAAATCTCTGATTCCTGGTAGGCGCGGGCGACCTCCGCGGTGGGAACCTTTCCGGTGGTTTTTACCCGGTCGCTGATATTGTATCTGCGCTTAAGCTCTTCCATCACGATCTGCCGGGGCGCGCCGCCGTCCACCACCAGAAGCCTCACATCTTTGGGCAAATAAAGCATTGCCTCCAGCAAATAGCGGATGCCTTTTTTCCGATCCTCGGTGTTTCCGACAAAAATCAGTTGCCGTTTCTTTTTCGGAACCGCGGGATCGGGCTTGAAAATTTCCGTGTCAACCCCGTTGTAAACCACGGCCACTTTTTCCGGCTTGATTCCATAGGCTTTGGCCACGCTTTGGGCCGCGGCTTGAGAAACCGTGACAATTTTTAGGAGCCGGGGCACCACCAGTTGGTGCATCAGGAGCGGGTAATAAATCGCGCGGCGCAAGCGGTGATTAAAGCCGGGAAGCTGTTGAAAATCCGCGGCCTGATCCTCGCTCAGGGGATGATGAATGGTGGTCAGCAGGGGCGCGGGAAAACTGATTTGCGCCAGGAGCAGGCCGAATCCCAGGGTTTGATTATCGTGGATCACATCAAAGGGCTGAGTCCGCCAGAGTTGAGCCAGACGCGCATAGGCCCGAAAGCTGAACCCGAGCATTTCCGGGAAGAAACCAAACCGGGTGGCCGCGAATTCATAAAAATGATCCGGCGCAAACAGCCGGAACAGGTGATCCGGTCCGGGCAGATTCCGGTAGAAGAATTTTTTGGTGGCGAAGAGGTTGTAATTGGGAAGCCGATGTTGGGTGCACCAGGGGGTGTCCCAGGTATAAGGCGGGCCTTGAATCAGCTCAACCTGATGCCCGAGCCGGGCCAGGTATTTGGACAGATAATAGACATATACCCCCTGGCCTCCACAATACATATTCCCCCGATAGCTTAAAAGACAGATGCGCATTTGCAGACTCAATCCAGGCTTTAGATCAGATTTTCGTCAACTGGCAAGGCCGACCGGCCGGTCGCCCCTGCTCCTATCTCTCCCATCTCGTATTTCCGGTGTTTCATCCGATACTCCGGGATTTCCAGCATTGGGGGTCTTTCGTGGATCTGCACTTTTTCCTCTCTCAGGGTATAAAGGTCAGGGCCCATTTCTAACTTTTGGTAGGTGCGATTGAGTGCTTCGGCCAGATCAATCAATCGCAGGTCTTCCACCCTTTTCAAGAAGGCGTGCAGGATTTCAAAACCCATTTTGCCCAGGGCGCTTGCCGGCTGATTCCGGTGAATGCGGAGGTTGAGATCGGTCTGGCCCATCACTTCCCGGCCGAACCGGTTATAAATATCAATCAGCATTCCGGTTTCAATTCCATATCCGCAGGCAAAGGGCAGGCTTTCAAATAATTCCCGCCGGCCCGCGCATTCGCCGCTGCAGGGCTGATAAAATCTGGCCAGCTCCGGAAAGAACAGGCTCAAGAGCGGTCGGACCAGAATCTCGGTCACCCGGCCGCCCCCATACTCGTGCTCCTCGCCCGGGATCTGAAGCGGTCGTTGATAAAAAGCCTTGACAAAAAGCAGGTGCTCAAATTTCAGCAGGGGTCCGACCAGGCCGTAAACGAATTTGGGATCAATATTCTTGATGTCCGCGTCCAGCCAGATCAGAAGGTCTCCGTCCAAAACATATAAGCTCTTCCAGAGATTCTCGCCCTTGCCCTGGTAATAACCCAGTTCGGGCAAGATCTCCGCGGATTGCCAGACCCGGGCGCCGGCTTGCCGGGAAATTTCGCAGGTGCGATCAATTGAGCCGGAGTCAATCACCACCATCTCATCCAGCAGGGGATACCGGTCGTAAAGTTCGGTCTTGATAATCTCAATGGCTCTTCCAATCGTGGCTTCCTCGTTCAGGGCAGGGAACGCCAGACTGATTTTGAGATTCTTTTGATTCTTGATCTCAACCAGCTCTTCCAGGTTGGAAAACTCATTGTGATGAAAGGTATTTCTTTGAATCCAGTTCACCCATCCCTCCTAATCTTTTCTTCTATACCAGAGCCAGCCGGGTTTGTCAAGAATTAAATCAAGCGGGATTCTATTTTTAGTTGATCGGGAATTACGGTAAGATAATTATTTACAAATCGGAAGGGGGAACCGCTTGAAAATTATTGATCTTCATACCCATATTGGCGACCTGATTTATGGCGAGCCCCTGGAGGAGGCTTATAATTATGCCTATTGGACTTTCGGGACGGTTGCGGAGTGGACCGGGTTCCGGCTGAGCAAGCCGGTTATTGGGTTCCGGACTTTGGCGCGGTACCTGGAGATCATTCACGCGCATCAGCGCAATAATATGGGGACGCTGGAAAATTTGCGCCGGTTTTCGCTGGAAGCCGGGATCACCCACAGCATCCTTCTGCCGATTGAGCCGATCCGGAAAACCGAGGCGAACCTGGAGGTCTGCCGGGAAGCCGATCGGCAAAGCCATGCCCTCGGCCACAAAATTTTCACCTTTGCTTCGGTGGATCCGCGCGATCCGGAAAGGATTGGCAAGCTCAATCGCTATATGGCCGCCGGTTGTCTGGGGTTGAAGATTCATCCGATCGTCCAGAACCTTCCGCTCACGGATCCGGCCTGGTTTGAAATCACGGAAGCCTTTGCCCGGTATCAAAAGCCGATTCTGATTCATTCGGGGGTCAGCTATTACTACATTCCCCGTCTCAAGCGGTCCGAATATGGCGATGCGGCAAATTATGAGAAATTGATCACGGCCTTTCCCAGCCAGGTTTTTATTCTCGGTCATTGCAACCTGGTTCAGCCGGAGAAGGTCTGGAGTTTGGCGCGAGCCTATCCGAATGTTTATGCGGACCTGAGCTTTCAGTCCGCGAAAAATATCCGCAAATCCTTTGAGCAAATGGGCGAAGACCGGGTTTTGTTTGCGTCCGATTTTCCGTTCTCCCTCCCGAAATATGCGGTTCGGGTCGGGCGGCAGGCGACGGAAGGGAACGCCTCGTTGCGGGACAAATTTTTCTTTGGAAATGCCGAAACCCTTTTGGGGAAGCTGGATGGAATCAAGTCAACTTGGTAAAGTCAATATCAAAGATGAGGGGATCCGCGGGCGCGACCAGGTTTCGTTCACCCGAATCAGCCGAGGAATGAGCCAGGTCGATTTCAATATTCTCGGTAAGTTTTTTGCCGGAGGGGTCAAAGATAATTCGGACTTTGGGATGAAGCGGAGCCTGGGCATTGTTCTCAATCACTAATCCCACTTCCCCGGTATCCAGCCGGACCAGAGAGCCGACCGGGTAAATTCCGAGCATCCGGACAAACTCCTGGAAATACACCGGGTCCAGGGCATTTCCGGCCAGGGATTCCATAATCTTGATGGCTTCCCGCGGATGAAAGGGTTTCTGATAAGGCCGAAGCGTGGTCACCGCGTCATAAACATCAGCGATGGCAATGATCTTGGAATAGGGATGGATCTGGTGTCCCTCTTCCAGGATCGGGTATCCCCGGCGGTCATATCTGGCGTGGTGCTCGTAAACCAGCCAGATGCAGAGTTCTCCAATTCCCTGCATTTTCTGGAGAATCTCCGCGCTCTTGACCGGATGCTGTTTCATTATCTCCCACTCTTCCTGGGTGAGGTCGTAGGGCTTGTGGATAATATTTTTCGGGGTGAGGATTTTTCCCAGGTCATGCAGCAGGCCGGCCAGGCCGATTTGATGGAGGTCCGGTTTGGGAACCTTGAGCGCCGCGGCCAGGGCCAGGCTCAAGACGCTGACATTAACGGAATGATTGAACAGATAATTGTCATAACTTTTCAGCAGAGTGAGGGCGAGCAGGGCGGGTCGGTCCGTGAGCACATAGCCGGTCAGATCCTCAACTGCCTTTCTCGCGCTTTCTATTTTCGGAATTTTGCCCAAGGTCACATCCTTCAAGATCTCGGAGACGATATTTAAAGCGCGGTTATAAACCTCCTGAACATCCCGGACCTTGATATGGGTTACGCCCTTTTGCTCCAGATACCTGGAAGCCCCGAGCTCGCGAATCTGCCCGGCGTCTGCCAGCAAAAACTGCACCCAGGCTTGAAGCTCGCCCGGCTCCAACCCCTGACAAAATTCCACTGCGCTCATTCCCCGCTCCTCAAGCCGGCGCTGAAAATCCCGCACCGCAATGTTCGGCTGATAAAAAGGCACCCCTTCAAAAACCAGAACCTCTTCAATAATGGCTACCGAAACTTTCTCCCGCCCTTCCAGCAAGGCGAGAAGATCAGAAAGCAGTTTCTGGATCTGGCTTTTTACCGTCGGATGTTCCAGCGGATAGAGCATCAGATTTCGGCTGGAAGCAATCATTCCGATGATCACCTGTTCCAGTTTTTCCTTGGCAAGGGAATCCGGCATAATTTTTATTTCCTTTTCTTGGCTTGCATCGGTTTGACCAACTCCTGACAATGCCGGGCGAGAATTCCCTCTCCCCGGGCGATTTCCGAAAGAAAAGCCTCGGCTCTCTCCCCTCCGATTTTGGCCAGAGCTTCCGCGGATTTAATTTTTATTTTTTCCGGCTCTGGTTTCCGGAGCGGCCAGGGCTTTTTCAATATGCCGGTCAGGGCGCCCAGGGCCTCGCGGGACCCGATCCGGCCCAGCGCTTCCGCGGCTTTCTCCCTGACTTCAGACTCCTCAGACCGGTTTTTAAGAAGGGCGATCAGTCCAGTCACCGCAATGGTTTCCTGCATCTCGGCCAGAGTCTGAATCAGCACGAGCTTGGTCTCGGAATCCAGTTTTTTATCCCGGAGCCTGGAGGTCAATTCCAGGCTCGCCTTTTTACTCTTAATTTTTCCCAGCGCATGAATGGTTTCCCGCCGGAGCCCCGGGTCCGGCTGACTCATCAGTTCCAGGAGCAAAGGCGCGCTTTCGGGCGATCGGAATTCACCAAGCAGATATACCAGCTTGGAGTTGGGCGATGCTTTTTGGCCGGCCAGAGTGGATTCAATAATCGGCCGGACAACTTTTCCTTTCCGCTTTAGATAATTGACCAGCTCTTTCTGGAAATAAATAGATTCCGGCGCCATCAACCGCTCCAGCATCGCTTTTAACGCCGGCTCTCCGACCTGATCAAAATAACGAATAAAAGCCCGGCCCGAATCCTCATCGCTGTAAATGAAATTATTCACCAGCCGGGACAGAAATTTCGGTCCGCTGAATCTTTTCAGAAGGGCCTCGGCTTTTTTCCCGGAGAGAGGAAGGGCTTTGCCTTTTTGCTCAAAAAAATCGCTGAGCGCTCCGAGTAAATACCATTGTTCCGGAAATTTTTCTTTGTCGGCCCACTGCTCAATCTCCGGTTCTATATTTTCCAGAGCCGCTTGCGCCTGCTGGTCATCCTCTGCCGAATCAAGCCCCTGGATTAAAAAATCAAGGCGCTCAAATCCCTTTTCCTTTTCTTTAACTTCGTCTTCCTCAGTCGCTTCTTCCAGACCAGGTTGCCCAACCGAAACCCGGCCAAAGTCAACTTCATTGATCCAGATGGACCGGATTCGTTTCTCCCGAAAATATCCCTCAATCTTTTTCCCGCTCCTGAATTCCTCGGCCGGGATCAAAAGCAATTCCAGGAAATCCATAAACTCCTTCAGCTCCAGGCTTTTCCGGAAGGCAAATTTCCGGACCTGGCGGATATGGAGTTCGGAGGTCAATTGATTCAGCGCCTGGCGCTGGCCTTCCAGGAGTTTGCCCTGATAATAAAGTCCATCCCGGCTTACGGTAAAAATGACCTCTCCCATCTTGTTCAGTTCCGGGGAGATTTTGTCAAAGGAAAATTTGATGATGGATTTTAACTGCGGATGGCCTCCAGGATAAAGCTCAAAAGCGCGAAAAACTTTGGCGAGTTCAAGAGCCACCAGTTGAACATTCTGACTGATTGGCTCTTTAGTTTTGGCCGAAGGTTGATCCGGATTATTCAAAATTGTCCTCTTAGACTGACTTTAGCATTGAATTTTATCCAGGTCAAAACGACCAGTGCAAAAACTGTTCCCGGATGGGGCTGACGGGATCCCGGCAACGCCGAAATTATTCTAAAGATCCCATCGGCTTGACTTTGCCAACTCCCGCTCATAAAATCTTGCTGATGCGGAGACTGATTTATTTTTATTTCTTCTTCTCCGGCTTCTGCGGGCTGATCTATGAAATTCTCTGGACCCGGCTGTTCGTGCTGGTGATGGGCGGCACTGTCTATTCCTTTACCACGGTATTGGTGGCGTTTATGTCCGGGCTGGCCCTGGGCGGATTTCTGGGGGGCAAGTATGCGGATCGGATGAAGCGAAGCCCGCTTTTGGTTTACGGGATTCTGGAAGGCTTGATCGGGGTATATTGCCTGTTGATTCCGTATTTGATCCAGGGTCTTAATCCGATTTTCAACTGGCTGT